>Ga0208684_1001546_pt1 | contig 12090 bp, 12 predicted proteins | sample MalvireepMed_b05_FD_184245 | JGI IMG/M metagenome (GOLD analysis project Ga0208684, IMG submission 184245) | Marine viral communities from the Global Malaspina Expedition - Malaspina viral metaG DeepMed_b05 (SPAdes) (version 2) | ecosystem: Environmental > Aquatic > Marine > Oceanic | place... | reverse complement strand
AGTTCCTTAACCTTCATTAGAAGCCCCTATTTTATCCAATAGATCTTGCTTAGTATCACCACTGTTATAGATAATTGCAGGATCCTGAGCATCCATATACGCTTTTAACTGCTCTTTTGTCCATCCGCCTGATGGTTCTCCTCCTGGGAAGCTTCCTGAGCTATCATCTCCTCCACTTCCTTCTGCGGAATCATCTGAAGCATCACTTCCAGAGCTCCCTGAGCCTTGGTTGCCATCGTCTGATGATGGTTCGCTAGACGCTGATTCTCCGTCACTTGAGTTTGAAGAGTCACTGCCACTTCCTTCAGCTCCTCCACTGTCTTCCCCTGCGGATTCGCTAGAGGGCTCTCCTGCGTTGTTGTTTCCTTGGTTTCCTTCGTCATTGTTACTGTCTCCCGTTTGGTTATTGTTTTCTAAGGCATCTGCCTTAGTTTCTAAACTTTCAATTCTTACCATTGCCTCTTGCAGAACTTTTGTAGTTATCCACCATATAGGCTTTTCACGTAATCCATAATATTCTGGGTCTGTTTCAGTTGCCTCTCTTGTAATAATAGAAAATTCTGGAAATGTTTCTTTAACTTTTTGAGCAATCATACCATATAAATCAGTATCATCCGTTTGGTCTTTATACTTAAATGTCACTACTTCTAATTGTTTTAGTTTGTTCCAGTGAGACACTAATGGGGCAATATCCTTTTTTAGACGCTCATCAGATGCTAGATTAGCATCATTAGCTGAATAATTAGCAAGTCCACCATTTGAGCGTGCTGTAAATTTTTGACCTGCACTGTCCTCAGCATATATAAAATATGCAGTAGCATCATTTGGAGCAGCACCACTTGTATCTAAATGCAATACTCTAGGACTTGTACCACTAGAATTATTCATTTTACACACCACATCAGTAGCCTTACTCTTACTTACATCGAGAGGCCATCCTGGCGAAGTAGTCCCAATACCGACATTGCCATTATAATCAATCCTCACTTTATGGGTCAGAATATCATCTCTACCCGTTTGAAATGAAAATTCTCCATCACCATTATCGGTGCCAGCTAGACAAATCATTCTCGCACAAAGACCTGCATTCCCAGTTTCTTGATGCTCAAAATCAATAGAACCAATCTCATTGTCCTCACTTATAGTGTCGTCATTTTTTTCCAGTCTTAGTTTAGCGACATTAGCATCTCCAATATGCAAATTACAATCAGGTGCAACAGTCCCAATACCGACAGCGAAGTCTGTTGCAGACCCTCCAGTACTTTTTATAGACATAGCTATATTTTCCGATCCACCATCTGGTTTTGAAAAATGCATAACTCCAGCACTTGGACCAGTTTTATCAACCCATATTTTTCCAATGGCATAAGCCTCATCACTGTCAGCATACATTTCCAAGCCAACTTTGGCATCATCTGTACTAGATACTCTGATCCACTGATCTCCCACGCCCGCAACCTCTAAGCTCTCATTTGGTGAATCAGTCCCAATACCGACTCTATCTGTATTTAGATATAATGGAGTAACCTCATCATCTCCAGTCTTTATCTGTATTGCAGCACCCCCACCTGCAACTAAGGTCTGTGTGTCATCTTCAAGCTTTAATAAACTCGTATAAGTGTTTGCTATTGTTTTTCCTGCTAAAGTTGCCATTTCAGTTTCTCCTTACTAATGCATTATTGTGCTATTACGTATTCTATGTTTGCACTCGACTGCCCTATTGCAGTACGAATGTAAACCTCTTGTATTAAACCATTCTCTCCATCACCACGAAGCTCTATACTGGCTCCTGCTGGTATTCTTATATGTGACCCTTCATCCCACCATCCATCATAATTAGGACCTCGGTCTGTATAATCACTATCATTCCAAAAATTTGAACTAGCCCACCCAGCATTCCATGTTTGTTCTACTCCAAGTGAAACTACTACTTCTCCAGTAGCATCTAAATTTCTTATATATAAAAGCTTAAGAGGACTAGCATCAGCCCCAAGTTTCGTCGGAGCAGTTGTAATAGTCTGAGATGCCTTATACCAATCAGACGCATGCCATTGGCTAGCATCCATATCTGTCACAGTAGATTTACCACCAAGTGATTTACCTACTGTACTATCAATTATATACTTAGTGCCAGTTTCAAGGTCCTTCCCCTCCTTGGCTACCACATGAGTTCCTGTTATAATGCGTCTATCATTTGCCATAGTTTACCCCACTGCCGTTAAATATTCAATTGTTGTTGCTGTCCCCGTGTCACTCTTTGCTACCACAACTGCCGTTGTATCTATCATAGAAGTAAAACTCTCTCCTGCAGCTAGTTTAATGCGATATGCATCAGAATAATTTCCACTGATACTAACCACAGCATCACCATTTGTTGCCCCAGAACCCGTATTTTTAACATATACAAAAGTTTTAGATGTGGCTACAGTTACTGGTCCTGAACCTGATGCTGCTAAAACAGCATTAGCTGTATACAAAGGCTGAGTACTAGTAGTATGAAGGTAAGTACCAGTGAGCCGAGCCTTGACATCACTATCAATATACCATCTATATGTACTATCCCCAAAGTCAATTCTTTCCTGGGGAGTGCAATGATTTTTATATGTTATTTTAAAGTCTGCCATAATATCTCCTTATGCTCTAGGCCTTTCACCAGCTGACTGTTCAGCCTGCCTTAATGGTGCTAAACCGATAAATGCTGCATCGTATTCAGCTTTAAGTCTTGTGTACTGATCTTGTAGCCATGTATATTCTGCCTGATCAGCCTCTAAATTATTCTGGTATTCCTGTATAGCAGCTCCTACCTCCGCTTGATAGGTAGCAACTTCTGCCTGATATTGTTGTAGCTGAGAAGCATGTTCAGCCTGCTGCTCATACTGTGCTTCCTGCAGTTCTTTCTGTAATTCAGCTTGATATTTTTGTAATTCAGTATTAAATAAATTTAAAGCATTACCTATTCTACTCTGATATTCCTGTATTTCAACAGCTTTCGGAGCCAATAATGCCTGGCTTTCAGCAATATATGCCTGAGCTATTTGTATATAACCAGCAACTGCCTGGGCTTTACCCGCTAAATATTGAGAATAATCTTGAACCTCAGAATTAACCTCAGCTCCAAATGTAGCAACTTCTGCCTGGTATTGTTGCAATTGAGCAGCATGTTCTGCCTGTTGCTCATATTGAGCCTTTTGTGATACTTTCTGCAATTCAGTTTGATATTTCTGCAGTTCAGTATTAAAGGAATTTAATGCATCCCCCATTCTTGCCTGGTATTCACTAATTTCAACAGATCTTGGTGCTAACCTCATCTGAATCTCTGCAGAAAATGCTTGGGCTGTCTGTATTAAAGTTTGATAAGTCGTAACTGCAGATGTGAATTCCTGCTGTTGCTCTGCTAAATACTGTGTATATTCCTGAGTTTGAGAATTTACTTCAGCCCCATACGTACCAAGTTCTGCTTGATATTGCTGCAGATTAGCTGCATTCTCAGCCTGTTGTTCATATTGAGCTCTTTGCAATAATGTTTGGACTTCAGCCTGGTATTTCTGCAGCTCGGTATTAAAATCATTTAATTCATCGCTCATTATAGCTTGGAATCTAGCTATTTTCTGCGAATGTTCTGAAAGTTCCCCTTGACGTCTTTGTTGCCAAACAGTAAGTTCTGTCTGTACTTCCTGACTATACTTTGATAATTTTTGTTGATAATCCTGAACCTCAACGCCAACCTCTGCCTGATATTGAGATATTTCCTGTTGCCAATAACTCAGTAACCTAGTATTATCATTAATAATTCTTTGCATATCAGTTACAGCATTCTGCAATTCAGCAGCTTGATTAGCTGCCCTCACAGTATTTACTACCTGTGCATCTGACTGTGCTATAGTAAGATTTTTTTGTAAATTTTGCAATACAGCGGCATTATCGGCTTGTGCTTTTGCCATATCTTTCTGTACATTGGCTTGATATTCTGTACTCTCTTCATTGAAAGTATTCTGAGCATCTGACATTTCAGCCTGATATGCTCCCAAGTCAGTTTGGTACTGTTGAGCATTGGCAGAAAGCATTTCTATATCCTGATCGGTAATAGCCCCTTCCATATCTGGTCTATCTGGAGGAGCAGGAGGCAAATAAATAGGTGCAGTACCAGTAAGTACAGCTGAAGTACCAGCACTAATATCGGCCAAACTTGTAACAAAAGCACTATCAGTACTAGTAATAGCATAAGCTGTATGACCATCACCCGCCCCTACAAATGTAACTGGAGTTAAAGAAGGAGTATCAGGAGCAACTGCAGTAATACCAGCAAACGCACCTATATCAGTAACTGACTGGCTCCAATCATAAATATCACTTAAATCAGTAGGCACACCTGGATCATGTAAGGCAGTTAATTTAGTATAGTCAGGCAATGATGTTGCTGGAGATATAGTAAAATTAGGAATAGTTGGTACATCAGGAGTAACAGCTGTTATTGAAAATGGATCTAAAGTTAATTTAGTTAAGCCAAGAGCATCAACTGCATTCAATGCAGTACTTACTTTTGCCAGAGCTGTATCAATAGTTGCCTGCTGATCCGGATATGCAATAGCCCAATTGATTGCATTAATAGTCTGAGTAGGACCGGCATAGGTTGGCAGACTAGTGCCAACAGTAAAGGTAAAATTAGGCACTACAGGGATATCAGGGGTAACAGCTGTTAATGAGAATGCATCCAATGGTAACTCTGCCTTTGCAAGACCAATCTCAGTTGTTATCTTCCCAAGAGCTGTAGATATTGCTACATGTTGGTCAGTATAGGCAGTAGCCCATGCAGTTCCATTAATAGTAGTTGTTGGAGCAGAATATGTTGGTAAACTTGTACTAACTGTAAGAGTAAAATTTGGTACAACCGGTAGATCTGGAAGTACTGAACTTAAAGCTTGATCATCAATAGTCTTTGCTCCCATATTCGCACTAATAGTCTTAAGTGATGTATATAATACTACTAAATATTCATATTCATCCGGGAAATTATCAATACTAGAACTAGAATGTCCTGTATTAATAGCATAATAAACCTGTGTTACAATAGAATCATTATTGCCAGCAGCAGAAGCTGGGACTGTATGAATCTTTCCATCTAATACATAAAATCCAGGATTGTACTTAGACCTATAACTAAGACTAGTAGAATCAGATGCTGCATACCTATCTCCTGGATTAATAGGACTACATGCTCGTAAAATACCTGCATTATCATGCTCCCTTACTACAGAAAATACCTGCCCTGTAAGAGTAATCCCAGCATCAGATGCATCATTAGTGGATTTAGTAAATTTGCCGATTTCATCAGGCCTGATCGTAATAATACGATTGGCCACTTCCTTGATTCCATCAACTAAAAATTGAGACAATTCATCGTCTGTAGGAGTAGTACCTATAGATAAAGATGTAATTCCCTCTACTTGTGATTTAAAAGTTGCCAAATTTTTCCCTTATTTAAAGGCCTTACCTGCCCCCACGGGGAGAGAAGATTCCCTAGGAGAGCAGGCTTAACCTTATTTATTACTCAGCAATAATGCCGTGAGTACGAAGTGCTGCAAGAATACTATTGACTTTGGCAATAATAGACGCCAAATCATCTTTTGTATCTGCAGTATTATCATTACACGTATTAGTAGCAGAACCAGTTGTAGAGTCAGTTAGACTTACAATTGCAGGATCTGCATCAGCCGCTATTAATTGCGCCTTTGCGTCATTGATTTCTGAGTTGGGGTTATTTGCTACCCAGTATTTACTAGCCATAGCTTAACCCTCCTTATGCGTTGTCAAATGCGGCTCCAGCATCTACTACAAACAGACAAATTCTTATTGTAGTTGATTTTGTAGCAGCGCATTTGAATCCATTGGAGCCTTTTACAGAGATAGCTCCAGCAGCCGCAGTAGGTAATCTAAATGTCAAAGCATTTATATCACCAGCAGCTAAGTTCTGGATGTCCGCAGTAAAAGTAGCACTAGTGTCATCAATAACCAGGGTTGCGCCCGAAGCTAAAGGATTAACACCAATGTTTTTTACTGCGATACCTTCTATCAATGTATCAGCACCAAGTGTATATAGAACTGCATTATCATCTGTGCTTCCTGCTACAACAGCAGCAGTAACAGCAAGATCAATAACAATAGTTCTACGTGCATTGGCACCGCTATCTAGCATGCCACCGTGCTTATTACTCCCGTAATTCGGAACTTTAGAACTAACTAAAGTTGCACCCGGTCCAGGAGATCCATTATAATATCCACTCATAACTTATACCTCCTATGCTTTCCAGATAGCATGACACTCAGGCATTTCCCATTGCATACCAGCTTCGGTAAGAATGAGATCAACTCTGCGGTCAATACCACTATTTTCTAAAGTTTGCACGCCAACATACACTGAAGTGTCACGGTTGATACCGTTACCTACAAGTGGACGATACTTTACGTACTTCATATTAACGCCAACAATAGCAATTTCGCTTCCATCCAGATGGATGTTACGAACTACATTCATGTCGCCATAAGGAGTAGTAATAGTACTCATATCAACGCCAAAGACTTTCTTTTTGCCACTAAGAGCCATGTCAGCACGGAAGTTAGTAGAAATTTCAAGATTATTCTTGAAGTAACCACCAAGTTTGTGCAGCCAATTCCAAGTAGCAGTATCACAGAAGAATACATTAGCTTGAGATGGGTTGTACCGAGGGTCCAACCATGCAGATAGATCGTCTAAGAAACTATCAGCAGTGTAAGATGTTGTACTAAATCCACTGAAAATGTTACCATTTCCAAGAATCCAGTCAACTGCACCCTGTGTATATTTAACGTCACCACTAGAAGCCTGTGAACCAAACAGGAGAGATTGCTCTATGTCCCATTTATGTTCAATCAACTTCTCTTTCCATACACGAGCCCATTCATTGGAGTCATACTTCAATGAAGTTGCACGTGCTGTATTTGTCATTGCCATGGATGTCTTCCAGATTTGGGTTTGTCCATAGTCATTTGAATAAGGTTGGTCTTTCCAGGTTTCTGGATAGCCTGAACCTTCTTCGAATCCACTACCAACTACGTAGGAGCGCTTAGCTTCAAGAGCTTCAGCACTGTTTGTATAAACACTATCAGCAGCAAAATCGCCAGCAACAGTTGTCAACAATACCTTAGCAGAAGTCCTAACCCATTTTCCACTAAGAATAGTTGCATCACAATCAGTAGCTGCAGTAACAGGGTCTGCCGAAGCATCCTGCTGTGAAACACCTTCCACTTTAAACAGAGCATAGTCTGTTTGAGCTGTTCCAGCCGTAGTATCACAAAGATTAACTTTGATAACTTGACCAGGAACATAAAAAAGTGGTTGTGTACCAACATCACCGACTTTGATTTCATTGTTGGACTGACCATAAACATTCTGAATATTACCAGAATTTTTATAGTCTGTAGCCATTTTAAGCCAATATGTACCAGTAGCATCTGCATCAATTGAGCCATCGCTGGTCCAACTAGCACCATCAGTGCCTATTGATATAACATATGCATACCGTTTATGCCAACTTCCACGTTTGGTAGCGAACTTAAAGCTCGGATCGTCCGTAGACTGTTTTGAAGCCTTGGACAATAACCGAAAGAATGGGTCCTGCGCGATATTTAGTTCTGAGACACGATCACCAAAATTGTATCGTCTCCGAATATCACCAGTCGCGAGACTGGATCCATCAAAACCACTATCAGCAACACCCAAATTGGATAGATTAAAATAATCAGCCATTTTGGATTATCCTTTCATATTATGCCTGCCGGCAGATAATCCCTAAAGATTAATTGCCAAACAAACTCTCTAAGTCACCATCAGAGCCCTTAAGTGAATCAAAAATCTCATCATCAAGATTTTTATCCACAGGGGCACTATTAATTCCGGCATTACTTGAAGGAATATCCCTAACTGTCTTCATCTGTGTCAGCATGTCTTCTTTCGTAGACTTTGCCACGTTAGCGGCTACTTTATCCTTATTCACCAGATAAAAGATATCATCCAGTGTCATCGGGGTTTTGTTAGCCTTATCCATCATATCCGTAAAATCTCCATCAGACATATTATTACGCTGTTTAAAATCATCAGCCGCTTGTGCTTTTGCACGATCAGTTGTGATCTTAGCGTTTTTCTTTCTCTCTGAAGCCATCATATTGCCTACACGCTGATTAACAGCAGTATTGACATGGGCTTCAAAAAGCTTTGCCGAATCTGAAGTTGGATCTGAAACTGCCTCATTTGCATCAAAGATAAAATCTTCGTCCAATTGTAGCCTTTCCTTAATGGTTTTACTTGGCTTGCCACCATTTTGAAGATAGTCACGAACATGATCTACAAGTCCGCCATCATTCTTCATTGCGTCCAATAACGGCACAAACGGTTCAAATTGTTTTAGCTTAGAATTCATTTTCTGAGCTTCGCGAGATGAATCTTTATACCTCTTCTCCCAATCGGTATCTGTTGTAGGGGCCTCAGCTTTTACTTTGCGGGTTTCCTGTACAGGGCCGCTTGATTGCTGTGGAGTTTCCTCAGATACTTTCGGGTCTGCAATTGCACTATTCACTTCCGTTTCTAGTGCCTCAAAGAAATCCTGAGCAGAGTCTGCATCAAAGGCATCAGCCTGACCAGCAGAGTTACTCTCATTTATTTCTTCCATTTTTTCTCCCTATTTTGTTTAATTTGATTGAATAAAACTTCGTAACTTACACTTTCTTTGACCCATTCTGCAAGTTATTTTTCATATTCTTTGCTTCTATTTGTGTTTCTTTCCCTACCAACCTTGCGTTTTCTGCAATACTACGTTGATAAAACTTCTGTTCTGCACGAGTTTGGTTACTCTCATCCTGTTGTGCAGATTTCAATTCTTCCTTTTGTTTACTAATTTCAACAGAAGCTTGCATTACCTTACCTTTAATACCAGCCTGAACTAGTTGTCGCTCAAGAGTTTCAATAGTTCCATCTTTATCTTTCATACCTTCCTCCAATTCTCCAATTTGAGCAGACATCTGTTGATATATACTTTTTCTCTTTGCAATATCCTCCTTATTTCTAAGATCTGTTTCGCCTAAAACTGCTATATCATCAACAATGCCTAATTTATATAGTTCTTTCAATTCATCCAAATAGGCCCATCTATTAACAGGCAATGTAGATCCGGCAACAATACGAACATCAAATTTAGCAGCCGCATAATCATTATGTTTTTCAATTATATCACCCCTATCACTATAAATTGGTATGTTAATTTCTACTTGTTTTTGCTTTGATATTTCATCATCCATAATGATATTCATGACTTTATGTGACGTATATACTGATTGCGAATATTGCCTTACTACATGCCCTAATTGCTTTAATGCAGGTTCTATTGCATTCTTAAGCCAGGATTTAACACGACGAGTACCATATTCATCCATAGCCATCATACCCCTAAAGGTATCATGCTGCTGACTAGTATCTCCCTGCATTGCACCATAAATACCTGCCAGGTATTCCATATCCGCTTTACCCTCTTGTACAACTGTAAAAAATGCATTAGATAATGGAGCTGGCATTACTGGAGTTGGAGGTTCTGACCCAGGTCTAATAGGTAGTAATGCACCAGGAGAACTTGAATATTTTTCCCAATAATCCATATCTATAGAGCCCTCCTCGTGCATCCACCGTAGCGAACTTCCAAGGGAAGCATTATGTACCATAATTTGATGAGACTTATTCATCTCTCTCTGTTTACCAACTAAAGGAGCTACCGCAGACATCGGAAAAGGAGTTCCTGTCCATTTATAATGAAATGGAATAATTGGATAATCCTGTATCTTTTCAGGCAGAACTCTTTCATTTAACAACTGATCTCCGGCAATCTTTGTTACACGTATGCGTGTTTCAAAAAATTGTACTTGATCCTGTAGCTGTCTTACAAAATCCTTATTTTCAAGCAGCACTTTAAATTCTTTTTCACTTACAACTCTATTTTCCACTTTAGATGCCATGGATACCAATTGAGACTGGATTTGTTGCTGCATAGCTTCAAGCTGATCATTCATCATCTTCTGAGCATTTTCCATTTCCAATTTATATCTTTCCGGAAGCATTTCTCCCGCCTTTACAGCTTCCTGCATCTGAACTTCCTGCTCTTTTAGCTGAACTGCGAATTCTTTCTGGGCTGATTCTATCTCTTGAGCGGCCTGTTGTTGTATCTGTTCTATAACTTCTGGTTCAGGAGGCACAGTATAGAAGATATTTATAAAAGAAGCTTTAATTTTCTCATATAATTCATAATATTCTATCAGCTTATCATGGTCCCCAGTTTCAGGATCCACACTCTCAGATTCTGAAATATCTTTGTAATGGAAATCCTTCCTCATTTCATCTACAGCCTTTTCAGAATAAATATATTCTGTATTATTATCGGTAGATATTTTATTAATAATGTTCTTATGTTCAGGATGTAGAATTTTAAGATGTGCCTTAGGGATCAATTTACGTATAAGCATAAATGCAGAATCCCTGAATAAGATATCTCTTGCCTTAGGGTCAACATAAATATCAAATGGTTCTGGTTGCTTTAAGACTACATCACCCATTCCACGATCACTATCTGGATCGACATCAACCTGAATGTACCCGGTACTCTTAGTAATAGCATCATTAATAGCATTAGAATATATAGTTCCACCATCAGAATTATACCATATATACTCAGCAACATCAGCATACAATGAGGCTACGGCACTATCACTACCCTTAGCTCCAACAGCCTGCCATCTTGGAGTGTTAGCTGTAGCATAAAAACTAAGCATCTCCACTACAGGTGCTATACGATTAATAGTAAATGTAGGCATGCCCTGCTCTTCTAAATCAGTTATTTCCTTATGGGTTAACTGATTATCATTAGAAAAATCACAACCCTTCTGATTAATATACTCCCATTGCACTCTGGATGCAGAATTAGCCTTATTGAAAATTGCCTGAACGCGTTCTACTTTTTTATTTGGTTTTTGAGCCACTTTTATTCCTCACACATTTACCTTTAACCATTTTATATCCCTTTCCACAGGGACTATTATATTTTCTACGTGTATCCCCAGTTTTCAAGGGACTAGAATCCTTTACACCTAAATCACCTGTATCAAAATAATCAGCCATTATCTCAGTCCATTCCCGCCTTTACGACGACGCTTATCCTGCTTCCCCCTCCTCCTAGCTTCAATCTTTGGTTTCTCCACAATCATCTTAGGTTCTTCAATAGAAAGCATTGAAGTTAATATTAATTCTGCTATCATTTATGTACCTTCTTTAAGAATTCTACAGGCAAACCTTCCTCAAAAAGAGTCTCCATGCCACTTCCCGAAATCTGCCCAGTAACAGCATGTCTATGAGCATGCTTTTCCACATATGATTTGGGAACTTCAAATTCTAATGTTATCTTTTCCGAACCCCTGCCAACATATTTTGATTGTTCTACATAGTCTCTAGCACGAGATGTCCAGAGTGTTTTTCTGTTTAATCCGATATCTTTTGCCGTAGCATAACCGAAACCATGAGCTCCAGCTCCTACAAATTTTCTGTCTTTTACCATCTTACCAGGAAACCATTGATCTACACCCCTATATAATGTTACCATTTCTTCACCAGATTCCTTTGCTATTTTTAATGCCCTCTTAGCTGATACTGTTTGCCCAATAAAAGGAATGATTGCAGCAGCAGATAATCCTGCAGCTCCCCACTCTCCTTCTGCAGCATATAATAAAGCATCAGCTGCATCAGCTACATTACCAAGAGCAGGAGTAAAACCAGCTACCATAAGCATATTATGAATATCATCACTAGTTACCTCTGCTTTATCTCCCAATAGATCTACAGCCGTCTTATCGGCTGTAGCATAATTCATGCTATTAAATGCATTTCTATCTATGCTGTTACCCAACTTTTTGCCCTCGGAGTATTTTTATAAAATGTTCCATCTTTATTCTCCATGATACCTTTAGGTGGATGTGCATATTTACAAGCATACGCTAAAGCGTCAATAGTATCATCATGCCCCA
>Ga0208684_1001545_pt1 | contig 12092 bp, 16 predicted proteins | sample MalvireepMed_b05_FD_184245 | JGI IMG/M metagenome (GOLD analysis project Ga0208684, IMG submission 184245) | Marine viral communities from the Global Malaspina Expedition - Malaspina viral metaG DeepMed_b05 (SPAdes) (version 2) | ecosystem: Environmental > Aquatic > Marine > Oceanic | place... | reverse complement strand
AGCCGTGGGTGCGGGCTGCTCTGCATACAGGCTCTCGATGTGAGCCTCTGCATAGGTATGGTTGCTGGGCGGGTCGCCCTCTGATGGCTGGGCTGCTGTCTTAATCGGCCCCCTGGTGCGGGTCTGCCCCATTGGGCGTATGGGTATTCCCATCTCCCGCTTGATTTTCAAGACAGACCCCGCACTGGTGGAGAGGAGTTCCCTGATGTCCTCAATCCGCATCCCCGATGCAATCGCATCCCGTATGTCGTCGTGCTTCTGCTTCGCCATGTATGCTGGCACTATGCCCTCCCTTCCAGGGAGCCTTTGATATACGCCTTGGCCCCTGAGATGCTGTCGAAATGCGGACAGCGGTCTAGCGTGGAGTCATCATCCGACCATGCCATTCCGGTGGGGCTGTGGTACGTCTGGATGTACCACTCACCCCGATGCCGTCCCTTCTCCCAATTGCATCGGACAATCCGCTGCCCCCTGTACGTTGTCATCGTCCTGCCTGTTCTGACCAATGTGGCCTCCTTCAACTGCTCCTGAGATTTGACCAGTCCTTGGGACTGCTGGCCTGGGCAGTTACACCAGGGGGCGTGAACCCCCTGGCCCCTCCTGCGTCTAGGCAATCTTATAACCTGCAATATCTCCCATCCGATTGATGGTGACCCGTAGCGCACCGCCCTTGTCCAGCCCTGTCAGCACCTCACACTGTGTAGCTGTCAGCCCACGCATGGAAGCGTATCCAAAGGGCCGTTCAACGTGCTGCTCATAATGCGCCAGAATATCAGGAGGAATAACAGTCACGGGTTCGGTTTCCCGTGGGCGATACTCCACAATCCGCTTCCAGCCCTTGAAGGATGCCCGAGAGTATCGTCTGTCCTTTACAACGTACCAAGCGTATCGTCTCATCATGGCATCCTCTCCGCCCGCTCGTTGTAGTAGGCTTCCCTGTCATCGGGCATATCGTCAACGGCCTGTCTGTGCATATCCATTTCGGCCGGGTCGTATCCATACATCTCTAGGATTGACGATGCAGATGCCACGCAATCTGCGCATCTGCAATTTTCTGTCTGGTCGCAGTTCATTAGTTGGCCTCCTTCTTCATTCACATGCATGATCTAATCCCACTGGCGTTCCGCAATGTCCGCATCTCATGTTTGGCCTCCTGTGTTATTCTTTTGCGCCCAATTGTACAAATATGCATTTTCGGCCCACACCCTAACCTACCCTATGGATAGGCTGGGGCCAGGGCCGAAACCCTGGCGTTTCGCTTATTGCACCTCCTTTGCCAGTAGGGTCTTGAAGAGGCGCACATCGCCCTTCTTGCCGTTTTTCGTGAACTCCCCTCGGTACCTGAAATTCTTCCTGCTGATGCTCACAGTCGAGCAGTATTTGTAGACATCGCCGTTGCTATCCTCGACCTCAACCAGGAAGTTCAACTTGTTCTCTTTCCACGCCCTGGTCTTGGCGTTCCCGTTGTCATTCCAGAACCATGTGTTCTGGAGGCTCTCATGGTTGTCCAACGCTCGCTCTACCTCAAGACGGTCTGCCTCTGTCATGGTCTTGGCCTCCTGCCCCGCTTGTTTTGGGTGAGGCTTTGGACTCACCCTGCGGGTTAATTCGGGGCCGTAGCCCCGACCCATCCCCTAGTTGACCTCCCTGTCGTAGAACTTCTTGCCCCCGACCATGATGGAGCGAGGCATACCATCGTATCGTCCACCCTGCGATATGTAGTCGATTCGCTTCTTCTTGCCCCTCTGCCCCAGGGTAACCTTGCCAGCATCCACGTCGTACTTGACTGCGTGGTCGTACCCAACTCGGTCGCCCAGCAGCACTTCCACATCCTCGTCCCTGGTGTCTATCCAGAATTTCGCATCGGTTACAGTTGCGAGGAGGGCTACTCTGGCCCCGCCGTCTCCATCTGTCATGGACTCGCTGGTCTTGACCAACTGCGTCTCCCTAATCCGCACGGCCCATGCGACCTGTCGCTCTGAGCCTGCAAGGTCTGGGAGGGTTCCGAACGTCTCCAGGGCGGTGGCCGTCGCTGCCTTCTTCCCGTTCACATAACAGTCGGTGCAGTCCCTAGCCGACCAGTAGGCGATGGACTTCTTGAGGCTCCTTGGCCCAGGCTCGCCTCCGCTTGCATCGGTGAGGTTCCGTTCGCTTGTGTGTCCGCAGGTTCCCGTGATGTCTACCTTCATTAGTTGGCCTCCTCTGTGGTTAGCTGCCCTTGCAGTATCAGGTTGGGGTTCCCAGCGTGTCGCTCCATGAGCCTCGCAGCCAACTTGTTCAGCTTGGCTGCGGTCGTGGTCTTGCGAGTGCTGCCCGACTGTGCTCTGCTCATCAGTGCCGACCCTATCTGGTTGAGTTCCCAATCCGTGAGTGCTATCCTGTACACCCTTTCGCCTTTGCTGTTCTGGTTCATTCTGGCCTCCTAAACCCCTAACAAGAGTTGCCTCGGCCTTGGAACCGAGGCTGGGGTTTACAGCCACTCCTTAGTGGCTGTCCTCACCGTTATCTGCGGCAGGTCTCGCCGTGCAATGGACAACCCTGGCTCGGTGTGTAGTGTCCGCAGCCCCTGGTTGCCACTCGGCTGTTGCGGCACCGTGGGCAGGTCTGAGTAGCGAGCCATCGGGCTTTGCCTGGTCGGTCTCTCTCGGCCCCAGTGAGGTTGTACGTGTAGGTGTGTCCGCAGGTGTTGTTGATGCTGTACTTCGCCATATTCTCGTGGCCTCCTAACCCTTTTGTTTTGGGCTGGCCTTGCCACCAGCCCTGGGGGTTACGCTGGCCCCGTAGGGCCAGTGGCTCACCGTTTATTTCTTTGCTTTGTTAGTGGCTGTGCGTTGTGTGTATGCCGTATACCGTGCGATTTCCGCATCCCGCTCTGTGCGGTTCATAAAGTATTTGGTGCCTTGCATTGCTCCAAATGGTTTGTCGTTCCGTGTGGTCATCGTCCTTAGTGCTAGGTGCGTCCCTGGTGTTAAGTTGTACCAGGATGTAACATCGTCTGGCACTGCTTGGAATGTTTCCTCCCAGGTGCTTATCTTGGCCCCAATCATCCTTCCCTGCTTGTCTGCAATGCCTGTGGCAATGAACTCTGATTCCATCTCTGTCTTGCTGATTCGCTGTACTTTCATCGCGGCCTCCTTTTGGTTTCATCGAGTGATTATCTCGACCTCGTCAGGCGGGCAAAGTATTTCCCGCTACCTTCACCGTCTCCCGTGGCATCCCCCGTCTCCTAGTCTCGTTGCTACCGTTGCCCGTATTGGCTAGGAGGATTATGAGGTTCCCTCGTCACGCCCTTGGGAGGTTCCCGCTTGTTTAGCCTGCGGGCTGCTGTGCTGTTAATTATACACATCTGTACAGACTTTACAAGGTATATAGAGCCTATTTTATCCAATATTAGACCACTATTGGCTTTTTGGGCCTTTTGGGGGGTATTTGGGCGTAAAAGGCTGCAAGCCTGTACAGCCCAGGCATAATTGTACAAATGTCCAACCTGGGTCTATACCCTATTCTTACTATGGACAGGTGGGGAACGGGGATGGTGTGGGCGTTTTCGCACAGACAAAAATAAGGAGCCAGACTCTCTCAAATCTGGCTCCCTATTCCAAGTAACACATACCAGGAGGCCACCTATGTATGCGCACCCTCAGTCTAGCATGACGGCCCTGGCATGACAATGCCACAGGCCGAGGGGGGTGACCTGTGGCATTGCCTGGAGGCAGCGATATGGGTATGCGCCCCGCCTGCCCCCTGGACGCTGGTATAACACCGCCAATGCCCACCAACGGACATAGTGGATGCCTCTGTGAGGCCGTAGAGAGGCCGCTACGCTAATGCAGCACCCTCGGTAGTGGTTTACCCCATCCCGCTTGCAATCAATAGCCCCAGAATCGCCAGCACCAGGGGAATGAGGAGCATCAGCCCGCCCTCTATGCGGCCCACCCTCTCTCGGACATCCATCAACCCTTGCCACATCGCCCACGCTCCTTGGCCCTCAAAGGCTGCGGATGTCAGCGGGGCGTTTGGGGGCTTCCACTTATTGCGCTTGAAGGGCCACATTGTTACTGCACCTTGATCGGCGTGTCTATGATATTGTCCGTGGCAGACCTATACGAGAGAGTCGATTGCAAGACATAATCGGCGGTGTTAATGCCGTCCCCTGTGCCGAACCTACTGGTGGCATCCTGGGTTAAGGTGCTGGCCTTAACGTAGTCTATGTTCCACCCTCCAACACTACAGGCAACGTCCGTAAAGGAGAGTGTCCCGACGGTAGCATCCCCTGCCAGGGACAGGATGAGGCGGTCAACGCTGGTGTCCCTGGCATCAAACGTGCCAGAGCCACGGGTGCTGACTATCACTTGGTCAGCGATAGTGCTATCAATGGTGGCCCCAAATGTATGCCCATCAGTGCTGCCAGCAATGGTCAGTGTTCCAATCTCAGAGTTCGCCCAATCCAGACTCGGCGCACTCACCCCTGTCATTACGATGTCATTCACATATAGATAGCCCGTACCAGCACCACGCTGCACCACGACACAATCCGTCAGGCCCGTCCGTCCCATGTCCAGGTTCTGAAAGGTCAGGGTGGATATGCGGACTCCATCCGCAAGGTTAATCTGCAAGGTCTGGCTGGGAGTCTCGTCCTCATAGTTCTCCAACTGTTCACCCATTGTACCCAAGGGAGAACCCAAAGCATAGGAAGCCCCTGCCCTGGGCCAATCATAACTGGAGGAGACGACATCCTTGATAGCCAGCCACATCCCAGTACCGACCACAGTCGCCGATAGCATCACCGTTCCCAGCACTATCCACTTTATCTTTGAATTGGCGAGTCTTATCCCACCTATGGCAGGGAATTTCATGCCGAAGCGGGGCAGAGCTATATGGGGAAAGCTCGTCGGTAGGGGCAAAAGGAAAGTACGCCCCCTGATAGTTATCTGGGGAGTTCTCCACCATCCTCTTATTCGCTTAATCATCCTTCTTGTCCCCCCAGCCCTCAAATATTTTCATTAACCCTCCGCTAACTGGAATCGTCAGCACTGCGAGGGCCGTGAGCAATCCTTCAATGTTGTCCAGAGTGGTTGCGCTTGTAGTTGCCGAGATGATAATCCTTGCTGCGAGGAATAACCAAACGAATACCGTAGGCGTGAAAATAACGAGGACGATAAGTTCCCTGCCCGTGAGGGTGACTGACCCGCTCTTCTTGCGAGGTTCTTCATCGGGCGTTTCTGGTTGTTCAGCCATCTATTCCCGCTCAAGGATTTTCCCTGCCAGATTTGCGATTGCCACGATACTGCCGACACCAGCGGCTGATACCAACTCGCCATTGTCCATCTCAAGGCCAATCCGCGCAATGCCGATACCCAGTATGCCGACAATAGCCATAGCTGCGAGGATGTTGGGCCTGATACGGCTTACGAGGTCTTTAGTGGCATCCCCAATAGCAATGATGAAACTGGCAAAAGCATCTCTCATTTATCCACCATTGCCGTTCCGCTTTGGCCCTGTCAGGATACCCAGCTTGCCACCGAGTTCGCCCCATTCGGGGACGCTAATCTTGCCATCAGCAAACGCCCTGATGCCCCACTCCGCAACAGCCTGCCGCTCCTGTGGAGTGTCCAACTTGGCAACCATCCGCATCGCTAATTGTATCATGGCCTGTTTGTCCGCTGGGAGGAACTTCATCAACATCTGCAACATTGTATCACCCCTCTATCGTTCTACCGTGACTGCCCTGGGAATCAAATCGGTCAGCCGCCTGGAACGCCTGTCTGGTTGTATCGTCAGGACATCCGTGTCGGCATCGTACTGGGTTTCCATTATGTAAAACGTGCGCACATCATCAAGGGACACGGTGGCTGTGCCAGCCACCAAATCCTGTATGCGAATAACCTCCCCTGCCCGAACGTGCCACTTGGGTATCTCCTCAAGTCGGCCACCAGCATTGCTCGTCGAGCGATATATTCTCCCTGAGACTTTGAAGGCTATGCGCTGCCTGGGCAACCCTCTCTCGGTTACCTCCTTGGTTCCTGCATCTGTTGACGGGTCGTTTGCCATCCCCGTCGGCAGGGTGAACGTTGCCTCACGGACAGGGTAGAGTACCTGGCTGGCTGCATCTACTACGGCGGTCTTTTCAGTACCGCCAGCAACAGGCAGAATAGAGTTGCGGAGTTCCAGGGCCGATTGGTCGAGGCGTAAATCCTGCAACGAGTCCAGCCAGATATGCCAGTCGATTGCCGTGACGCTCCTCTTGAATAGATACGGCACCCGGTTGTCCCAGACGGCGAAAAACCAGACGGCGTAGTCATTGTCTGAGAGGTTCGTTAGCTCGTTGATGCGCACCTGTGGATACTGTTTGGCTGAGAAATCAATGCCCACTAGGTCACGAGTCCCTGCCGCAATGTTGCTCTGGTCTGAGTTAATATCGGGACATTCCTCGGTGAGCAATTCCTTAACGATGTCATCAATCGTGTGACCGCTACCGCTCGTCCAATCCGTATGGGTGTCGGCATCATACAACTGGTCTCTACACGCTCCCCAGTACCCCTGGGCCTTGACGGTGATGCTCTCCTGCCCAGCCTGGATGTTGAGTTGAATCTCCATCACCCGCCCCTCCCAGACTAGGGTCAGCCCATCGTGGACTGTAATCCTATTGAAGTGGAATCCCCGCTTGCCTTCCCTGGATAGCCACATCCATGCCTCGCTCGCAGGCATATTGACGTTGAAGCTACACAGGCGAAACCCACCGTTGAGGCCCGTGCTAAAGTTCAGTTTCTCTACCCGCTCTGTTAGATTATCGAGCAGCGTGGGCGTGGTGAGGTTGTTATCGTGGAGCCAGACTTCCAGCGGCATTATGCTCCAATCACCTGCAAGAACCTGGGCCGATAGCGTACTCGCAGAGTGAACGTGTCACCCTTGGTAGCCGTGGCTGCGCCCTTCGCCATGATGTATACCCTTGTCCCTTGTGGGTGTACCTCTGGGCTTCTGCCCAACTGGGTAGACGGGAAGGACTGCACAACGTCTGAGGCATCAACCAGGAATAGCCCTTTGGCATCCCCCATAGAGTTGAGGAGGATAACGTCTGTGTCGGCGGTCTTGGTCGTGTAGTTGCTCCCCCTGTCGTTCGGCAACAGCATCACCCAATCTACGAACCATATCACCCGCTGCCCTGCGGAGACTTGGTTGTAACTGACACCCGATGGCGTTGTGTCCCATGCGCAGAAGATAGAGAGCGTGAACGTGCCGTCAGTCATATTTGAGGCAGTAACAACGGGAGGGATGGTAACTGTGCCAAGGTCAAGGACTTCACGATTGGAAGCAGCCCCAGCCGCCACCGCCTGTGCTGGCATCTCCACAAAGCTGCCCGTAGCAGGGGAGGTTATACTCAATAGGTTAACGTTGCCATAGGTGAACCCCATGCCGAACGCCCACTGTGCAGCATTGTGGGCATTACCGCTGCCAGAGTTCTCGGAAACCTTTACCCCCACCAGCACTCGGAATCCCCCCTTGGGCAGAGCGGTGATGCCGTAATCTAGGCGAAAGAGGCCCGTTAGTGTACCTCCTATATCAGATGCCCCGCTTCCTGGTCGCTCTGCGCTGACCTGCCGTGCCGAACCATCGCTATTCGTCCCGTCACTCTCCGTGGCATTATTGACCATCGTGTAACCCGACGGGGTGCTTATGGTGGCTGTGGCTGTGTTAGCCTCTCCCTCTAGCCAGATGGCATCATACTGCTGCCCTGCGTGTCTTGCGCCCGACCAGAACTCATCATGGTCTTGGCCCTCTGTGATGGTCAACTGGAGTTCCGCTGGCATATCCCCTGGAACGTCCTCAATGTCTATGTAGTTCGTCGTAGCCTGGGAATCGTCTGCGAGGTGGTTGGTAATGCTCCGACTGCTGGCCCATGCCACAGGAACGGCTGCGGCTTGTACCGCTATCACATTATCAATATAGACTATGCCTGTGGCAGATGCGTCGGTGGCTTCTAGGCGTATTCTTAGGTCTACATACCCTGCACCTCCAGGTGCGGTCTGATTATTGGCAGTCAGCTTCACGAACTCAGAGGCGTTGACCGTCGTCGTGGAATGTTCTGTATCGGTTCCTGAGTCATAGTCCAGTTCCATCACAACCTTGCAGTTCGATAGAGCGTCCACCCGTACCCAGCACTGGAACGACCAGACCTCAGTAGCATCTACATCGAGGAGCCTTTGGACACGCTCGATGACCTGCCCAGAGGATGAGGATGTCATCACCAGCTTGAGGCTGGCAGAGCCATCCTTCTTGACCGATGTGTCCCTGGCACTGGTTCCCGACCCTGTATGGTTTGATGTCCAATCTGCCAGGGCCGTCCCTGCCACCTCGAACCCTGGGTCGGCTACATAGTTCTCTATCGTTTCCTCTGCGCCAAAGCCGAACGGCTTACAGAGCAGGGTTAGCGTAGCCGTAGCAATCTTGATGTTGACCGTATGGGCTGGGGAGAACTCATCGCCTATGGCTAGGCTCCCCGTTAGGACATGGAAGTCCACCTGATTGGTCGCCCCCTCCCACTTACGCCTGAGAATAAGCTGGGAGCCAAGGCCCGTAGTGGTGAACTCGGCCCCACGTTCAAGCAGGCTGTGAATAGCGTTGATGTTGGCGATTAGGTTGTCTTGGGAGGTTCCACCGATGAGCACGGTGGCTGTCACCGTGCGGTTGTTATAGGCCCGTTGGGTTATATCAGCACCATGCCTGTTAAGGTTGCGTCCTCCCACGGCTGTCCTGCTGGTTGGCACAGGAGCCAGGAACGGGGAACGTGCCGAGTAGATAGTCCCGTCGTTGAGGTCTATGGCCGTGTCATCGTTGAGTAGCTGTAAAGTCCACGCCATAGTCTAAAACTCCCCACCAATCGCCTCTTGCGCTGCTGCGCTACCGCCAAGATATGTATCGCTAATATCACCCAACTGCACTACCACTGGTGTGAGTTCGCTGAGTCCTGCCGCTAGGTCAATGGTCGGGTCTTTTGCGTGTGCTTGCATAAGTGCGAAAGCCGCTCGCAACTTTTCACTCTCCTCATGAAATGAAATACCACCACCAACGCCCCCACCACCAGGACGACCACCATTGCCACTACCCACCATACCCTGCGCCATCCTACTCATGTCTGATGCTAGGGTCTGCTCACGATATTTATATCTCAGTGCTTCTAGAGAAGGGATGAGTACATCGGTCACCTTGTCTGCCGTCTCCTCAACTGCATCGCCCACGGCTTCCACGTCCTGTACCATGTGGCCTCCCCACGCAGTCGTTACCACCTTTGCCGCATCCTTGCTGGCCTCCCCAAAGTCTATGACCACTGCGTCCAGCCTGTCTAAGGCATCACTCAAGGACGGGATAGACCTATTCGTTATCTCGTTGAATGTATTGATAAGCAAATCCATAGGCGCAGCGAACTGCCGCATAAAAGATATGAACCCGTCCAATAGGGTTTGCAGAATCTTGGCGGTGATGTCCCTGATACCCCCGAAGTCCCTTTTCCACGCAACGACCAACCCAGCCACCAGAGCAATCAATCCCGTAATCGCCAAGGTGATGAGGCCAAACGGCCCCAGCATGGCGTGGAAAGCTGCGCCCACCATAGGGGCGAGCGCAATCAGCCCAGGTAGCATCACCAGCAATGGCCCCAGCACCAGCAGGAACCCACCGACGGCTGCGGATACCAGGACGATGACCTGGGTCAGCCCAGGATTGGCATCTGTCCATGCGCTGACCTTGCTGATAACCGTGGTGGCCTTCTCCGCGAAATCTGTTATCACTGGTGCAAGCTGCTCTGCGATAGCCAGCATCACGCCCTGGAGACTGCCCTTGAGGGTGGTAAAGGAATCACTGAGCCGTGCTGCCTTGTCTGCGGCTTCCTGGTCAAACACCACCCCCATCTCATGGGCCTTCTGCTTCATCTCCTCCAGCCCTGCGGCTCCCCCTGCCAGCATAGGCAACAACGCTGTTCCCGCCCTCCCGAACACCTCCTGGGCTGTTGCGGCCTGTGCGGTCTTATCTGTCATGCCAGCAAGGGCCATGCTCAGTATCTCAAACTGCTGCTCTGGACTCTTGCCCACTAGGTCATCAACGCTGACACCCATCCTGTCCAGTGCGTCCACGCTCTCTCCCAGCCCGTCCTTCGCATCCACAATAACCTTGCTCATGCGTCGGATGCCTGTCTCCATGCCCTTTAGGGAGGAGCCAGATAAATCGGCAGCAACACGTAGTTCGGATAACGCCTCCGTGCTGAACCCAGTGCGGAGGGCCATCTTCTGGACTTCGTCGCCCAGCTTCGCAAACTGGGTAATGCTCGCAACACCCAGCCCAGTGATGAGTCCACCCGCAACAGTAGCGGCTCGACCCACCGATTTCATTTTGTCAGCAATGCCAGCAAGACCAGCCTTGGCCTTTGCTACATCTGCGTTGACGTGTATGACAACTTCGTTAGCCATGTTGCAACCTGGATAGATTTGCTAGTTGTTCTTCCATGTCTTGCGCCTTATTACTTGGAGCATCATCGCTTGCCAGGGCTAGGATACTCTGGATGCCGAATATCAGGTCGGCATCCTCTGCCAGCAGTTGGGACGGCAGGCAGCTATACCTCTGGCACAGGGAGTCTATCATCCTGGCACGGGTGAGGGGCCACGGCATACCGATAACATTGCCGTCCCCGTCCGTGCCGCCCCCTACATGGAGCCACCGTTCGACCTCCCGCCTAAAGGGTCTGGCGGCTTTATCGCAGCATCCACCCATTGCTGTAGGATGACATTTGCGAGGTCTATCGGTATCGCTATCATCCCCTGGCCCGTTGCAGCAATAGCGTTGCCGTCATCATCCTCCAGGTTCCAGCCCTCCAGTACAGAGTCCCCGAATACCTCAAAGACCTGGAACTGCCTGTCGGCAGCTATCAAATCCTGAATCTCCATGAATAGGGCAACAGGTACATCCAGGCGCACAACTACCTCGGCTCCCTCATAGGCCGTGTCTGTAAATATCAGACGGGCTGTGCGCTTCGGAACCCTGTAACCTGTCACTGCTTTCTGTGTGGCTACCATGATTGCTCCTTATGACCACGTTGGCGCAGTGCCGCTCTGAAGGACACCTGGGACGCTAAATGTGAGTTCACCACTCGATGCCCTGGTTAGCGGATAATCAGTCAGCAACTGCTCACTCGCTAGGGTCTGTCCAGACATCACAAGGGTGACTGTTCGGGCTACGCTTGCGCTGCCTACGGTTTTGAAAACGTCGTGGCTCATGTTGCTCGCATCATTAAAGACCCCATCGAACGTTGCCGACAAATCTGCCAACAGTAGGAGGCGTTCTATCGCCGCCTTATCCACGCCCGTCACATCCTGGGTGCCTCTGGGAATTGACCAAGACAACCCCGTAATGTCGTTGCTAATAGTTCGGGCCGAACCCCCACTATCATCAATAGCTACCGATACCGTTGGTGCTTCCTTCGCCATTTCTTACCTCCTTTTTTTTGTGCCTTCTGCGGCTATATTAAACTCGTCCAACCATCTCTCTGGCTCCATTGCGTTATGCTCTACCCTCCCTGCCTCTAACCCTCGCAAGTCCTTGGTCAACCACGGCCCACGCTCCAGCTTGAGCCAGTGGTCAGAGCCAAAGCACCTCTGCCCTGCTGGGTAGTGCAGGGTGATTAGTCCCTCACCTGTGACCTCGGCCCTGTAATGCCTCTCCCTGTCGGCTTGGATGAAATCATACTGGGGGCTGTCGGCCTCAACCGTTGTAGTCCATCCCAGCAGATAACGAGGGCAGTCCACCTCTGCACAGGTTGCCCTGCGCCAGTGGGTGGATTTGGGCCATGTGACCTGATACTGGCTAGTACGCTGTATCATCTACTGTCTCGCCTCTGCGGTATACAACGATAAATTTGGCGTTGTTGAAAGTCCCCGTGCTTGTCACTCTAAGGTAACGGTTGACCGTCCCTGTTACCGTCACCCTCTCGGCTGCTGGCTCTGCACCATTTGCCACAGCGGTGAAGCTAACTAGGTCTGTCCAATCCGAATCATTAGGGCTGTCTTGGATTTTGAACGTGGGCGTTCCAGTGTTTATGTCTATGA
>Ga0208684_1001542_pt1 | contig 12128 bp, 17 predicted proteins | sample MalvireepMed_b05_FD_184245 | JGI IMG/M metagenome (GOLD analysis project Ga0208684, IMG submission 184245) | Marine viral communities from the Global Malaspina Expedition - Malaspina viral metaG DeepMed_b05 (SPAdes) (version 2) | ecosystem: Environmental > Aquatic > Marine > Oceanic | place... | reverse complement strand
TTGATCATAAAAGTATATTATCAGCATATACGCAGGCGTCAACAAGTGCTAACCAATGCAGGCACGGCGACGCCCACTACATTGCGCCCTCGGCTCCATTTCGTGGGCGCGCATGCTGCAGGCGTTATGTTTTAAGGAGGTAGTTTGAGTAAAGTCGTTGGACGCTGGCGAATTAAGTGGATGGAAATGTGGGATCAAGACTTTGTTGATCTTATCGAGCCCGGATACTTCCAGTTCGATGAAGATGGCCTCGGCTTTTTTGTATTCGGAGCAGTTGAGGGCCAAATCGACTACCGCATTCCAGATGATGGAGGGCGAGTCGAGTTTTCTTGGTCTGGAAATGATGATGGTCGTGAAAAGTCTGGCCGTGGTTGGTTTCAGTTTTCATCTTCAAATTCAGCGAAAGGGGAACTCTTCATTCATTGTGGAGACGAGTCGGCCGTAGAAATCGAATATCAAACATAACCAGGCGCGGCACTCGGATGCCTTTGTCTCCGCTTCGCTACGTCAAAGTCACCGGTGCGCTACGCGTTAGCTGGGTAGTGCGTTGTGCCTTTTGGTTGGCTCGGTGGTGTTGGCCTTGGCCTTATACTGGCAGCAAATCCGGCAATTCCCGTGGTTTGCCAAGGCCGTCGGAATCCGCGGCGAGTGGGTAGCCAAAATCAGCCAGTGGCGTTGGCATAAAGGTGAGTGTTTGCCGGAACCAGGTGTCCGTCGAAACCTGGTTCCTTGCTTACCTGCTAATCTGAGGTCCAGGTTCATTCGCCGCATTGTCGGTGGTAGTTTTACTCAGGGTGCATCGGCTAGGGCTTGTGCATAAAGCAACGGAGCAGGCGGTCATGTTGGTTGCCAAGGATCTGGGTTTGTCGCCCGCCGGTGCTTCTCAGCTAACCAGTCGCTGTAGTACGTTCCCGGCCCGAGGGCCGTCCACCGGACGCCACTGACGTGGCGCCGCTAAGCTCAGCGTTAGTTTTCTCATCAACATCATCATTTGTCATCTAGGATAAAAATGGATACTTTCATTGAATTTGTAAAATCGGATATTGGTGTCACACTGGCTTGGGTATGTACTGTTGGAAGTACGTTATTTGCTGTGATTAAATCAAAGAAAAATAAACAGTTGAAAATGCAAGTTGGCGAAATAACAAAAAATTCAACAGTAGATAATAGTCAGGATAGTGTTACGCAAAACGGCCAGAAGAATGTGTATACAAAGAATAATTCAGGCGGCATGAGAATAGACATGTAAGGGACTAAACCTTGACTATAGGAAATGAAGGGGATAATCCCTCTGTGAATAAAACAGTTAAAGTTGAACGTAATGCTGGAAATATCATAATCGGAAATTCACCCGAATATGAGATCAGCTCAGCTATAAATGAATTGCTAAAGTCACTAGCTAATAAGCCATTTACGCTCAAGAAAAACAGAAGACGCCCATCTTCTGAAACAGTTGTAAAGATACAACACAATAACCTTAAAGCTAAAAGCCATATCATAAAGCAATACTTAGATCATTCTTCAAAAGTAGAAGAAGCCTATTCCGAGATTGACTCATTGGTCACTTTTGGAAAAGATACGATCCTTCAGAATTTAAACGATTTATACTTTCTTGCTTTAGACGCTGTTGAAATTGACTATTTAATTTGCGATATAGACATAGCTAAAGTCAGAGAAAATTCTGAGTTCATTTTGGACTTTATCATTCAAAGATTAAAAAATACTGTATTTGAATCAAAAAACACTCCTGCTTACAAAGAGCATGTTGAATTGGGAGTGAATGTTGTTGTAGCTCATGCTTTTATCGAATGCATAATCATGGAGAATCCAGCTGATGATTCCTAGAAGTGGTTGTGACCCAGAAATAAATGTTGTAAGCATAGGGGCAAAAATTCTAAAGAAAGTGGCAGATGAAAATCCGCCCTTAGATGCGATACTCACTGACTGCTCTTCAGAGCTAAAAGTATCGATTGATCACATCATACTGTCGTTAGATTGGTTGTTTTCAATTAAGGCAATTGAGTTTAATGGAGTAGAGGTTTTTATAAATGAAGCTTGATAGCCTTGAAATAAAGATAAATAACGAGGTAAAAAGATTTGTTAAATTCAAGTCTGGTCTTAACCTCGTCACAAACAAGCCAAATTCTGGTCGTACAGGTAACAGTGTAGGAAAATCAACATTATCACGAGTGGTTGACTTTCTAATGCTAGGAAGCATAGAAAATATTTACATTGATGAAGAGTTCAAAAAGCCAAATCTTGAGATAGAAACGCTATTTAAGAACAACATTGTAACTGCTTCTCTCAGCTTCTTTGACTACTCAAATAAAATAAATCAAATTTCTCGCCATTTATGTATTGATGACGAATCCGAATCTAAATTCTGGGTAAATGGTGAAATTGTTGAAGAAAAGGGATATGAGTCATTTATTCAGGATAAAATTTTTAATATATCTACTAGAAGACCTTCTGTCCGAGCTGTAGCGCCGAAATTCATTAGAAATGACAGTCACAGAATGTTAAGTACGACTAAGTTTCTTGATAAGCGACAAGGCCCAAAAGATTATAGCGAACTTTTTTTATACCTTTTCGGTTTCAATAATACGTCTCTACTTACGGAGAAAAGAGATGCAACAAATCTGGTTAACAGGCGAAAAAGGAATTCCACATCGATTAATGCGCTAGTGAAAGAGCAAAAGCCGAAAAGTGAGATCAAGAAATATAAGGCAGATGCTAAAGAGCTAGAGGATAACCTTTTAACATTCGAATATTCATCAGAATATTCAAACCCAATAGAAAGACTTTCAGAGCTACAGGTAAAAGAAGACCGATATACCGAAGAACTTCTATCTATACAGCGAAAAGTAGACAACATCAATCATACTATAGAACTCTTATCTAAAGACAAAGATGGTTATTTGATTAACGAGCTTAAAGCTATATATAGCTTCTCCGGCGTCGCAATTGACGGAGCCTTACGAGAACTTGAAGATGTCATTTTGTTCCATAAAAATCTCGTTGAGAAAAAGAAGCACTTTCTTACGATTGATTTACCTAAATTGAACGAGGAGTCTGAAGGTCTTCAGGCAGAGCTAAGTTCAATAAGGAAAGATAAGTTACAAGTTTTTTCTGACATGAGGTCTAAGGAAAGCTTAGACAATGTGACTAAAAATCTGAAACGACTTGGTGAGCTTAAAGTTGAGCTTGGAAAATTAGAAGGTCTAATGGAGCAGCAGTCCAAAGCAAAATCAGATCAAGCTGAAGCTGAAGCTCAATTGCAAAAGATTCTTGAGGCCATTTCCAAAGAGATTGATAATGTTTATGAATTTGAGAAAAAATTTAATACACACTTCAGGTCTCTTACCAAAAGTCTTCACGATGAAGAATACAGCATAGACTTGGATTTTAATAAGGATAGCGGGGCTTGCTCTATTGAACTCATTAACACAGCAACTAATCCTGAGGGCGGGAAGAAGAAAGCCGAAGTTATTGCTTTTGATTTTGCATATATTCATGCCATTAGTGAGTTAAAGCTTAATCGACCAAGCTTTATTTTTCATGACAGTATTGAGGATGTTGACAAAAAACAAATTGAAGATATTTTCGAAGAAGCAAACAAGCTTCCGGGTCAACAAATTCTGTCAATGCTATCAGATAAAATATCAGAAGAAACCTATAAGAAGGTATCCAGAAATATAATCTTGGCTCTTGATGAGGATGAAAAATTCTTTTGTGTTTAAACGAAAACTAACAAGTCAAATCACTCGGACGCAGCAAAGCTGCGCCGGTGTTTGAGGCGTTATGAGCAGCATTAAACTTTAGAACTGAGTTATATATGACAGAAAGAGAAAAAATGCTCTTTGGTGAGTATTACGATCCGAGTGACGCTGAGCTCGTCAAGTTGCGTCTTGAGGCTCGTTTACTCACAGAGAAGCTAAATCAAACAAGTGTAAGTTGCCCAGATAAAAGAGTAGAGATAGTCAAATCCTTGTTGGGTTCTACAGGAAATAGCATTCACATTGAATCGACTTTCAACTGCGATTACGGGCTGAATATACACGTTGGTGAGAATTTCTATGCCAATTTTGGCTGTGTCATTTTGGACGTAGCGGAAGTTCGTATTGGTGAAAACTGTTTTATAGCACCACAGGTCGGAATCTATACGGCAACTCATCCAATCGATCCGATTCAGAGAAACAGTGGGGTAGAGTTTGCAAAGCCAATCAGAATAGGTAACAACTGTTGGATTGGTGGTCATGCAACGATCAACCCTGGAGTGACGTTAGGTGACAATGTTGTTGTTGCCTCGGGAGCCGTTGTGACAAAGAGCTTTGGTAGCAATGTTGTCATTGGTGGCAACCCAGCACGAGTGTTAAAAGCAATCGAGTAACCTTTAGCTAGCTGCTCATAACAAACGCTTCAAGAGAGACAGCCAACGCGTGGCATTTTTACTATGCGTTGGTTTTTGTGATTACGGTGTTGTGCGGAAAGTTGGTAGTAGCGTTTCGGGCTACTTAATTGGGCGTTAAAGATGCTGCTCCACATCCATACTGTTGTGGAGAATTCGGATGACAACGATCCTGGATTCCGTACCGGCTCTGTAAAAGATAACATGACTGCCCTGACTGAACTTTTTGTACCCTGGTTTTATGTCACCCGTATCGCGGCCAATATCAGGTTGGCGAGCGAGCAGCTTGAAAGCATCGTCAAGCTGCCTGAGGTACGTATCGCGTTGGCGCTTTCCCCACTTTTCGGTGGTGAAGCGGCCTATCTCGACAACGTCTTTTCGGGCAGAGGAAGTGAGCAGGTATGGACGCATCAGTGAGCTTCGTTGTCCAGTTCTGTAATAACGCTTTCAAGGGAATACTCTGCGATTCCGCTCTGTTCGCCTTCATCCAGAAGGCGTTGGAGCCGTTCAAGCTTACTTTCCGTTTCTTCAAGCAGACGCAGTCCGGCACGTACCACCTCGCTCACCGAGCCATAGCGGCCCTTTTCAACCTGAATGGCTATAAACTCATCAAAGTGGGGGCCGAGTGTAATGCTGGTATTTCTAGCCATGGGGAGACTCCTATACCAAATATTGGTATATCATGGCAAAGCACCCATAACAAGGCAAGGCAGGCCGACGCGATAAAGTCGCGCCGCTGCGAAGCTGGCCTCCCGCGGCCTCAAACCAAAAGCGCAGGAACGGCTAGCGCTGGTAGCGGAAGACCTATACCGCAAGCCGCCTTCGTTTGAGAAACTCGTGGGTGATCTTGCGGGGTTCTATTCATGCCGCATCAATATTCAGCATCACCTGGTCTATCAAGTGCTCGATGACGAGCGAGTGGTGGAAGTTCTCAGGCCTGGAGCCACTATGAATAATGCATAACCAACGGCTGTTGCGGATGTATTAGCCTTCTCAACGGCACCGCCATTTATCCTTCCCCGCGCCTTTATCTGGCCAATGGCGTTCGTGAGCACAGTGTGCGGGCGATGGATTTGATCACGCCCATTAGCATGGGGCAGCGCGGGCTGATCGTGGCGCCGCCGGGGGGGGGCAGGGAAAACCACGCTGTTGAAGCATATCTGCCAGGCCGTGGCGGCGGCGTATCCCGAGATCAAGCTGTATGCCCTGCTGATCGATGAGCGCCCAGAGGAAGTGACCGATTTCAAGCGCAGCGTGACCGCCAAGGTGCACGCTTCGTCGTCTGACGAGAGCTACGCCCACTATGCGCGCGTGGCCGACAACCTGCTGCAAACGGCGCGCAGGCAAGCTGGCGAGGGCCAGTAGCCTGCCCGGTGTGGCCACCAGAATGTCCACGCCTTCGATCAAACGCTCCTTTTGGGGCGCGGTATCCATACCGCCGTACGCGGCCATTGAGGTGAGCGGGGTATGCTTGGCGTATTGGACTACGCTGGCTTCCACCTGAACCGCCAGCTCGCGGGTGGGTACGAGGATCAGTGCACGGATGCGTTTACCGCGCAGCGGCTCTGCGGCTTTGCTGAATTTTTCCAGCAGCGGCAGCACAAAGGCCGCGGTTTTGCCCGTGCCTCCATCCCAACCAGGTATAATCCTGTCATGACGCTAAACGCACACGCATGTAGGGCGTTTTGTCTCCATTCCGAATGAACAGAGTCGTGGTCGATGATTAACACCAAAATTTACAAGGCGGTGTACGAGCTTGCCGAAAAGCTGATGAAGGCGGCTGCCAAAGATGACCGCGCCACTTTTGAAGCGCTGTATGCCGAGCTTGAGGCGATCTGCACCGAGCACGAGAATACCGGGAAAGACCACCCAGAGCAGTGGGAAACCCTGGCCGACTTCACCGAAGAGCTAGAAGACGCGCTGCCCATCTACCAAAAAGCGCTGGATAAGGCGGTAGCCAAGCAGTCGAACGACCACATTGCCTCGATTGGTTTTTCCATGGCGGCACTGCAAGTGGAGCTGGGCGACAACCAGGCGGCGATTGAACGCTTGCAGCAGGCCCAGGCCAGTGCCCACACTATTGAAGATAACGAACTTAAAGCAGAAATTGATGAGCTGCTGGCAACATTAACTACCGGTTAGGAACCTGATTTTGACCAACAACGATATTTTTCGCCGTATCCGCTACACCTTTGATTTAAAAGACAACACCATCGTCAAGATCTTCGCCCTGGCGGACGTGAGCGTGACCCAGGAGCAGGTGACGGCGTGGCTGAAAAAAGACGAGGACGACGCCTTCGTGACCATGAAGAACAAAGAGCTGGCGTCGTTTTTGAACGGTTTCATCAGCTTCAAACGCGGCAAGCGTGAAGGCCCGCAGCCTGCGCCAGAATCGCAGCTGAACAACAATATGGTGTTCCAGAAACTGCGTATCGCGCTGAACATGAAGGCAGAGGATATTTTAGAAGTGTTCGAGCAAGTGGGCTTGCCGCTTAGCGCACATGAGCTTAGCGCGTTTTTCCGCAAGCCCAGCCATAAGAACTACCGTGAGTGCAAAGATCAGATGCTGCGCAATTTCCTGATGGGCATTCAGCTTCAGCTGCGCCCGAACGATAAAGGCTAAGCGAGGCCCTCGCGCTTCACACACACGAAGATCGCATTGCCTGAGACGTTATCCCAGGGCGTGATGGTCTGGTAATCATGCTCAAACACGTGCACCTCGAAGGTAGGCTCCAGCAGGGCGATGAGTTCGCTAAAACTGACGGCCACCATGGGGTGCTCGTCGTACCACACCTTCGTTGTCTCCGCCGTGGTCTTTTCGATGCTCAGCCGCAGCGACTGCCGCTCCCCTTGGCCGCTGTAGTGCCACCCGGAGCGGAAAGTGAACCTATCCTCCGCCTGCTGGACCGTGTGCTTGACGAACAGCGCGTTGTCGATCCGCTGCTTATCCACCGCGTTGAAGCAGAACACGCCGCCCTCGTTCAAGGCGCGGTGGGCACTGGCGATGCAGTCGCCGAGCTTGTCCAGGCCATCGCTGTAGTGGATGGAGTAGAGAAAGCAGGTGATGAGATCCAGCGGTTCGTCGACCTCAAAGCTGCTCATATCCTGCAGTGAGAAGTGCGCCTCTGGGCAGCGTTGGGCGGCAATATCCAGCATCGGTTGGTTAATATCCAACCCGCTGCTGGTGTAGCCAGCATCCAGAAAATAACGCACGTGAGGGCCGGTGCCGCAGGCTAAGTCCAAATGGCGTTTGCCTTCATTACCAAAAATTTGGTGCAGGCGACGAATGGCGTGGCTTTGGGCCTGGTAGTCGATGTCGACGCACATCAAATCGTAGTAGCCAGACAGGTCGGTGTAGAGCGCGTTGACGGACATAGTGGCCTAATGGTGAGGGCTGACATAAATGAGGAGGCGCATAGTAAACGAGCGGTTGGAGTTTGAGAAGGCGTAGGAGTGGCTTGGCCAAGCGGCGATCAAGTTTGCACTCTTTCACAGCCTGGCTAGCGCTTTAGGGTTAATGTGATTAAAGAAATTGTGTGATGGTCCGATAACTACTAAAGTCGCACGACACATTCGATTGCCATACGAGGCTGCCATGCTAAAACCCTTTGCTCTCATTCTCTCTGCGTTGCTCCTGGCGATGACTTCTTATGTACAGGCGTCTACCACCGAGGCGGCGGAAGCGGCCGCGCTCGCTTGGCTGGAAGCGATCGATCAAGGTGAATATGAGCAGGCTTGGGAAAAGTCGTCGCCGCTGTTGAAGACGCCGCTTTCTCCCACCATGCTGCAGCGCGTGGTGACGCTGGCCCGCAACGATTTGGGCAGCGTCGAGTCGCGGCGGCGCATCCGCATGTCGCAGTACACCTCGATGCCTGGGGCGCCGCGCAACGACTACAAAGAGTTCGCTTTTAAAACCCAGTTCACGAATAACCAGCGCGTGGTCGAAGTCGTCACGCCACATCTGGAAGAGGGCACGTGGCGAGTGAGCGGCTACTACGTGCAGTAACGTGATTCGCGCCCATCAATAGCCGCCAACGTTGGCGGCTAGTGTGTTTTCTACACGATCAGCCCCGCCAGTGCCTGCATCCCCAGGACTAGCAGAAGCACCACACTGCCCAGCGCTAGGCTGGTCTTCAGCGCATGGCGTTTCCACATGCTTTCCACTCGGTGCCCAAAACGGTGTACCAGCCATGCTAGTCCGTAGTAACGCAGCCCGCGGGCGATGAGGGCGGCCAGGGCGAACAGCGCGATGGGGTAGCCCGAGAGCCCGGCGGTAATCATCGCGACCTGAAACGGAATCGGCAAAATGCCAATGGCGAGAATGGCTGCAAAGCCGTACTGGTCAAAGAAGCCTTGAAACGCCTGATAGCTCTGCTCCATCCCCATAAATTCGATAAACCACGTGCCGACGGACTGGTACAACACCATGCCCACGCCGTAACCGACGATGGACGCCGCTAAACAGCCCAGCGTGGTAACGGCGGCAATAGCCCAGATGCGCTGCCGGTTCACTGCCATTAGCGGGATTAATACCAGTTCAATGGGAATCGGCAGAATAATGGTTTCTAAAAAGGAGAGGGTGGCGAGCAGCCACAACATATTTTTCGAGCCGTTAATACGCTCAAACCACTGCTTCGTACGCGTTGATGTAAAGGCCATAGGAGCGCTACAGGGAAGGGTTAATACGGCGGTAAACAGCGGTTAATAAGCTATACACGCCAAACGCAAATAGCCCAACAGCCACAAACGCGAGCAGCCACTGGCCCAAGGCTTGGCCTCTTAACGTGCTGAACACTTCGGTCGTGCCGCCCGCTTGGTTAGGGTTGAACTGGTAAGCCGCTAGGATAAAGAAGCTGCCAACCATAACAAATACCAAGCCACGCACCGCTAAACCAAAGCGGCATACTGGGTAAGCCCAGCGCTGCACTTTGGCAGGCATTGAGAAGTGGCGGTCGAATTTTGCTTTCCAGCCTTTAATGGCATGGGCGATGCCCGCGCCAATCAGCGCAACGCCGACTGCGGCCACCAGCCAGCGCCCGAAGGGCTGCTGCATCAGCCAACTGGCCGCACTTTCAGAACCATCTCCAGAGCCGCTAGAGCCGCCGATATGAACCACAAGCTTGGCAGCAAAAAAGGCCAAGAACGTGTGCGTAACGGCGCTAACCAGCAAGCCCCCGCGAATCGCCAGCCCTTTAGTGCCGCTGCCGTGGTGATCAGTATCCTGAAGGGCTTGCAGCGTGCGCCATACGGCATAGCCCACTAACCCCAATGCAATAACGCCCAGCAGCACTTTGCCGAAGGGGGCGGTTAGTACGCTTTCAAGCGCGCCGCGGCTGCCTTCGGTTTGGCCGCCTTGGCCAAACGCCGCCAGTGCCGCTAATCCACCCACCAGCAGATATACCACGCCTCGCGATGCGTAGCCTAAGCGGGCGAGCAGTTTTACCGCATCCCGTTGGTTCGGGGGGGTACTGTCCATGATGTCCTCCTGACGTAAATGGCAATGGCGATCCTTCCGGCGGCCCATACTGTGGGTGTAGGGAGATAATGTCCAGCGTAGCGTTTATTGGGCATTTGGCGATAAAAGGGATGCAAACTGAGCAAGATTCGGGTGGGCCCTGGGGCCTTCGCTGGTTAAGCTTGAACTACTGTGAGCGTTATCCCTTAGCCTTACCCGTGAGATAGAAGCAATGAACGACTACGCCCGCATCGAAAAAGCCATGGCCTTTATGGTGGCCAACGCCACCCAGCAGCCGAGTTTGGAGACGGTGGCGGCGCAGGTGCATTTGAGCGCGTTCCATTTTCAGCGGCTGTTTTGCCGCTATGCAGGCGTTAGCCCCAAGCGCTTTTTGCAGGCGCTGACGCTGGCGCGGGGTAAACAGCTCATTGCCTCGGCGCAAAGCCTGGCCGATACCGCCCAGGCGCTGGGGCTAAGCGGTGGCTCGCGGCTTTACGATCATTTTGTGACACTGGAAGCGGTCACGCCTGGCGAGTTTAAGCGCCAAGGGGAGGGCGTGGAGATTGCTTACGGCATTCATCCCACGCCGTTTGGCGAAGTGTTGGTGGCAGCGACGCCAAGGGGTATTTGCCGAATGGGGTTTCTGGCCGCCACGCCCGAGGCAGAGATGCTGGCTCAGCTCGCCGCTGAGTGGCCGCGCAGTACCGTGCGCCACCGGCCAGAGGCGACCCGCTATGCCGTCGATGCGCTGTTCGAGCCAGGGAAAACGGCTGCGCCGGGGGCGCTGTCGCTACACGTACGCGGCACCAATTTTCAGCTGAACGTTTGGCGAGCGCTGCTGATGATTCCGGACGGGCAGCTTGCCAGTTACTCCCATATTGCCCAGGCGCTGGGGGCGCCGAAATCATCGCGGGCGGTGGGTAATGCAGTGGGGGCTAACCCGGTGGCGTTGTGGATTCCCTGCCACCGGGTGATTCAGCAAAGCGGCGCGCTAGGCGGCTACCGTTGGGGGCTAGATGTGAAACGCAAAGTGCAGGCCTGGGAAGCTGCCCAGTACGCTGAACAGTTGGAAAGCGCCCACGGCTAGTGCCCAAACACCGACCAGCCGGTGCGCTGCACGAACATCTCCAGCGCCCGGGTGCCCAGCAGGCTGTTGCCATAACGGTCCAGCCCTGGCGACCACACCGCCAACGAACCGCGCCCCGGCGCGATGGCTAAAATACCGCCACCCACGCCGCTTTTACCCGGCAAGCCCACGCGAAAGGCGAACTCCCCCGAGGCATCGTAGTGGCCGCACAGCATCATCAGCGAGTTGATCCGCCGTGCCCGCTGGGGTGACACCACCCGTAGGTTGCTAGGGCGGTTGACACCATCGGAAGCTAAAAACAGCCCCGCGTGGGCAAGCTGGTCGCTGCTCATGGCGATGGCGCACTGGTGAAAGTAGGTGCCGAGCACTTTATCGACATCGTGGCGCAGCCGCCCAAAGGCTTTCATAAAGTGGGCCAGCGATGCATTGCGGTCTTTGTGCTCCATTTCCGACGCGGCGACTTGATGATCAAAACAGATGCTGTTGTCGTCTGCGATGTAGCGCACAAAGCTCAAAATTTCGGCCAGAGTCTCTTTGGGTTCGTGGCCCATCATAATGGCATCCACCACCGCAATGGCCCCGGCATTGATGAACGGGTTGCGCGGTTTGCCGCCCTCATGCTCTAGCTGAACGATGGAGTTGAACGGGTCGCCGGAAGGCTCGCGGCCTACTTTTGACCACAGCCCATCGCCCCATTTGCCCAGCGCAATGGTCAAGGTAAACACCTTGGAAATACTCTGAATCGAGAAGGGCGTGGTCGCGCAGCCCGCCGAAAAGCGCTCGCCCTCTACCGTGGCTAGGCTAATGGCAAACTGGCTGGGGTCTACATGGGCAAGCTGAGGGATGTAATCAGCCATTTTGCCGCGCTCGGTTTCCTGGGCCAACTCGGCGGCAATATCGTTGAGTAACTCTTGCATCTCGGGCGTCGTCGTTTGGCAGCGGGAGCCGCTACCCTAGCGGAAAAAAGCTCAGCTGTCTGCCTGTTATCCGGCCCTTCCACGACGCACCTTGTGAAGCCTGAGGGCGCACGATTTAATCAAAATGCGCGTCAAACCTCGGCCTTTTAGGCCGAGGCAGGATAGCGCGAGGCGCGCAGCGCCTCTTAGTTGACATGCTAGATTTACCACGTTAATTTTTAGCCATGACGACCGTACACCGCGCCTATCGTTATCGGTTTT
>Ga0208684_1001536_pt1 | contig 12165 bp, 10 predicted proteins | sample MalvireepMed_b05_FD_184245 | JGI IMG/M metagenome (GOLD analysis project Ga0208684, IMG submission 184245) | Marine viral communities from the Global Malaspina Expedition - Malaspina viral metaG DeepMed_b05 (SPAdes) (version 2) | ecosystem: Environmental > Aquatic > Marine > Oceanic | place... | reverse complement strand
GAAAGGATGTGTTTAATTTTTGTATAACACTATCAACATCTCTAACAAATGATTGTTGTATTCGTTGATCATATTTCTCTAGTGGTTGTGTTAATGATTGTACGATTCTAGCCACTGAATCCTCCGTTTCTATAAAGATTTATAAGTCCGCCGTTGGCCGTTATTTGCCTAATATCTTTAAATTTGTCTCCTTTAAAAATTTGCTCCCATTCAGAGTCTCGAATAGAATCAAAAGTTCCTGCTGGAACCATTCCTTTTATCTCTTCAGCACTTCCTCCTACATTTCCAACTTGTCCTAGGGCTTTTAATGTATTGTACTGAGGTCTCGTGACTTCTGCTCTATGTCCTTTAATATCGCTGAACTCATCCCCCGTAATAAGTTTATTTAAATCTACGTCACCCATAGCAATTTTTTGTGCGGTTGTTAATCCTTGTGAAGCAATACGTTCACTAGGATCCGTTGGAACTCTATCAGCCTGAAGCCCTAATTTATTAAAAGCAGTCATGTCCACAGGTTTCCTAGAAAATTTGTTCATAGCCCATCCCATTGGATCAATTCCAAACATAGATGCAATACCTAACAAAGGATTAAGAGCACCTAGTCCTAATTTTTTCATTGCATAGTTTTTTGCAAAATTAAGAGCTATTCTTTTAGGATCAAGCATTCCTCCTTCTGTTGGTACAAAACTTTTCTTAAGTCCACCTAAAAGGCTTCTCTCTAAACCTGTTTTTGGTATTAAATTTCTAAGACTACTTATACCTCTACTAAGTAAATTTGTTTTTATGCTTCGTGGATCTGTTTTTGTTAACAATCCCTTTTCCATTGCATCTTGTATTTCTTTAGAACTATATCCTCGTTTAGATAAATCTTCTACCTTGTCCCAGTCCTGCGATCTTTCCCAATCTTCTATTGTTTCTTTTTCTGTTCTTAGATCAGGTTTAACAGTTTCATAACCTTCACCAAACTTGTTTAGATCTAATTGTGTTGTATCATCTGGAATATAATCCATTTTTTCTAATGCCTGATCTCTGATCAGTTTTGTTATTTCAGCTTTCTTTTTATCGAATTTTGGTCCTCCATGTAGAGATGGTCCAATAGATTTAATTTCTTTTTTAGGTTCAAACGTTACATCCCCAGGTACAGTCTCTGTTACTGGATCTGGATCTTTGTAAATTTGTTTTGGTCGATCTATTATTCCTTGAATAGGACCTGCAATAGTTGCAGCAGCTTGTTGTGCAGCAGCTTGTTGTGCAGCAGCTTGTTGTGCAGCAGCTCTTCGTTCAGCTTCTCGTGCAGCTCTTTGTGCAGCTTGACGATCTCCGCCTCCGCCGCCTCCGCCGCTTGAAGGTGCGCCTGAATGTGATACACCTGGACTCCAACCTTGATAACCAGGTCTTCCTGGTCCAGGTCTTACGAGTTGTCCTCTAGAATAATATTGTCTAATACTTTTATCTATACTCATTATCTTCTTCCATCCGGTTGTATATCTAATCTAAAAGTTCCAAGTTTCCAGTGTTGTCCTGTACTTGTATTATCTACTTTTAAAGATATAGCTCTTGCTCTTGCACGTGTATCTATCTTATCTGTAGTTGTTGAAGATGTAAAGGGTCCAAGTGAAGAACTTGCCTGTGAATCTGTTGGATAATTTTTTAAATTTAATGTAACTCTTGCATCTCCAGTTTGTTGTAAAAAGTCTGGTAGCACTCTTCTAATTTTCATTATATATTCACCATCTCCTCTTAAATCTGCTCCACCGCCTTGTACCGCTGATATATCAAAATCACCAGATTCTATACTTGCAGCAATTGCTGAAGAGGATCCTGCTTTAATTTGATTTACTCCTGTTTCATGTTCATAGTAAGTTGTGACACCATCAGTATTTCCAACAGTTGAATCACTGGTTGCATCCGAATCATATTCAGTTCCGTGTGGTTTACCAAATATAGAAGAGTCCGCCCAAGTAGATCTTGCTAGCGTGCTTGTAGTCCATACAGGTCGCTCTGGTGTTGAATCCATATAATTGTAAGTTACCGATCTGTTATTAGATGCAGCTCCACTTCCTGGATAGAACCAGGTTACTTCGCCGAACAGATTATTTAATCCTGCATAAATATGTTGTCTAGGAACTGTATTAATATCATCATAAACATAGTCTTCAACAAGACAAGCTAATGATTCTAGTCTACCTGTATATCTAAAGAAACCATTCTCTGACATCCAGTAAGCAGAACCGTCAACTTCAACAGCTGCATTCTTACCAATCAATCCACAGTTCGTTCCAACTTGTTGAAATGAAAATACGAAAGGTGCACCAACAAATCTCATAATAAATAAAGATGTATCAGTCCAAACGTAAATAGCATCCCGACCTCTAATCGCTGCCACGATCCGTGTTCCGTCGGCCAGTCTTTGTGTACCAGCAGTATTGGTTGCTGAAGGCGCGTACGAAGTTGAAGCATTAATTGATTCTTGATCTGACCAACGTATGTACATATCGTCTTGAGTTGATGTTGTACCAATAGTTGTTTCAGTACCAAAGAAAACTAAGTGTCTATCGGGAGTTGATACTAATGTCTGTATCGCTGCAGTTGGAGCATTGGCAACAATCGTTGCTCTAGTTGAAGTTGCTCCAGTTGCATCTGAATCCCATTCAAAAGTTGCACCATCAAATATAGTTGCAATAAGTTTATTTCCAAAATTGTCCAAAGACCATAGACCAGGAGCCGTGACTACGTCTCCAGTTTGCGAAGCACCCCATTTAGTATAATCAGATGCATCGGTAACCGTTGCTCCATCAGAGTGAGATGCTGCGGTTGTATTATCTGATCCTCGAGTTAGTCCTGATAAAGTTCCTGTTCCAGTAGTATTTGTTGTATAAGCAATACGCTCACTGTCTATTAAGACAGTTCCTGAAGCAGGCATTCCTGCAGAATTATCTAAAACAATACTAGATGAACCTGAAGTTAATGCTCCGTCTAGTGTATCTGTAATTTCTCCAGAAACTGTACCACCCCATTGACCAAGTCCCCAACCAGCAGCTGATTCTTCAACCGCAGGTCCTATTGAATAAAAATGTTGAACTCTTATTCCACCAGAAGTACTGGCTCCTGATCCTGATTCATTCGATCCCATTTCAACGGTAATTGTTGTAGCAGTTGGAACGGATGCCACCATAAAATTAGTGTCATCAAAATCACCAGAACTAAAATTAGAATCAGTAATGGCAGTAAAATTGTCTAAACGAACGATATCGTATTTAGTAATGTTATGATCAGATGCAAAAGTGATTGTAACTGTTGCATCACCGTTCGTTGTTGTAAAAGCGCTGGTTAATGTTGTTGTAGCTTTAATTGGAGTAATGTCATAAAAGACACCTCCAGAATATACATATAAAAATCTGTTTGTACCAATTGCTGCGTACTTAATACCGCTGGCATTAACAAAATGATGCAGCGCTGTGTTTCTTCCCGTAAGAGTATTGTCTCCTAATTGAGCCCAGCCTCCTATTTTTTCAGGTGTGCCATATCTAAAACGAACATAGTCACCACCAACCCATTGGCCCTCGCCGCCCGTTGCTGTGACTTGTTTATTAAATCCTGGCTGAATGTTAATTTTTTGTAGCATAATTATCTCGCGTTATTTGGTACTCCGTTACTGTTCACAAATGGTGATTCGGCAAAAGCCATGTAGATGTATGTTCCTCCATCAGCATTGGTAGAACCAGCAGTTGCTCTAATTTTCCAACCATTAGATACAAAATCTCCTCTATCTGAATCTCCTTCAGCATCATTTATATTAGGATTTAGTTGATGAGAAATTTGGTTAAAAACACTCCTTTTATGATCAAATATAGACCAATTAGCTGTGCTATCTGTTCGTTTGTATATAACCATTGCAGGTTTAAATCCCATATAAATAAATGGACCATCTGCGTTTCCATCCCCAGTATAGTATCCCATTTTTGAATATCCCTGAATTGATCTCCAACACAACAAAATATAAGTACCAGCACTTCCATTCATTGATGTATTATCGCCTATTGTAAGAACTGTGCTTGTAGGAGCAACATCATTCCAATAACCAGCAGAATCAGCTGTTGCATCGGTTTCATTTAAAACTAGTGCATCTGTTTCTGGTGCTGATGTATTTTTATGATGATAAACTGCCCAATCCGCAGTTGCATCTCTACGTTTTATCATCATAACTTCAGGCACTCCACCAAGACCGTGTCCTAAAGTTCTAACCACTCCATCGCCCGTATACGTTGTTATGGAAAAACCTGCTGTAGTATTTGGTGCATTTAAAGTTTCTATATAACCATCAGTATTAGATGCACCACTTGAATTATTTGCCTTCCAGCACCAAGCTACGTAAGTATTAGTATTTGTATTAAAATTAGCGTTTGTACCTAAAGTAAATCCATTACTATCAAATGATTGTAGTGAATTAGCGGCAGTAGTTTCACCCTGGTCTAAATTAGCATGAACATATTTAGTTGCTTGAGATACTGCGTTAGCAAGGTTATGTTCGTTGGTAGAATTACGATTTTTAATCCAGACTAAATCTGGTTGCATGGTTGTATCAGTAGTATCAAAAACAATTCCAGTATCATCGGTTCCATTTCCGGTATATAATTTAATTCTAAAATGCGCTTCTGGATCGTCTATTGATGTATAAGCTGCCATTTAACCTCCATCACTTCCTAAATTTTTTGTGCATAACGCAAGATAACCTGATGGTACTGCATACTCGAAATCTCCATAACCATTTGCATCAGAAACACTTGATGAATTAGCATAAGATGGATTACCAAAATTACCTGAAATTGTTGCTACGTTAGTATTATCTGTACCAGCTGTAAAAACATAAAATCCTCCTGGAGTTGCTGGAGCAACGATTGCTCTTGCACCTGTTCCTGTTGCAGCGCTTTCAGGATCTCCAGAATTAATATAAGTACCGTTTTTATGCCAATAAAGTTTTAAATTATCTAAATCCATGGCTACGCCTATAATATCATTTGTAGTATAAGTACCTTGACCTCCTGAACTGCCATCATTTGCTCTATACTCACCACCATTTGTATATACTGCTCCACTAGCAGCGTATCCAGCATAAGGATTAGTACTTCCATCAGAACCAAATTCTCCTGTGTTAGCTATTCCAACAGCAGCACTTCCCATTGCAGTTGGTTTAAATTCTGCATACCACTTTCCTGCAGTAGCTCCTAATGTTGAATAAGCTTGAGGGTATCTTAAATAATTTGCATCTGTATAAGAAGTCACTATATTTACATTTCCTTCTGAATAAGCAACAACTCCTCCAGATTGTCTAGAGGATGTTAAGGAATTAAAAGTTGCAAAATTATTAGTCGGTGTATCTGTAGCTTGATTAGTTGCACCAATATTAGTTTCTGTAAAATCATTTGTGTTTCCACTTTCGTCATCGCCTAAATCTCCACTATCTTCAAAGTCTAAATAGAATCCATTGTTACCAAAAGTTAAACCAGATACATCTATTGGCTTCCAAATTATAGGACTATCTTCGTCAAATTCTCCAAATGATGTTGGTGCTAATTGTAATCCATCTATAAATACTGTTTCTGCTAAATACCCATCATAGTAGTCTTGTACACTACTAATTCTTCTTGCACCAATATCTAAATTTGAACCTTTGTTCCAATATATATCTGAATCTTCAGTAGGATAAGTTTCTGTCGACCATGATGTTATTTGTGAACCATTTACATATACCTTCATTCTATTTGCAGCAGTTCCTTGAGTTGTATCCCATGCAATAACCACATGATACCAAGCAGAAAAGTCTCTAAATAATTGATTAGTAATTAAATATACAGTTTGAGAACCACCTACAGCACCATAAATACGAAGTGTATCAGAAAAGTATAAAGCAATACGATTATTACTATCTTCTTGCCCACTAAAAACAGCTCTTGTAGCGGCAGTACTAGAGGCTTTCATCCAAACAGAAAATGTACCTATTTTATCACTAGTAGCTGTTGATTGTGTTTGTGTTAAAGTATCACTACTTGCACTATCAAACCTACATGAGTTGGCTACATCGTATCCTGTATCTGCTGCTGAATTTGCTCCACCTATAAGAAAAGCCATTAACTCTCCAATGTTGGTAGTTCGCCTAATGGTCTAGTAACTGATCCATCCTCTTGTTCTGTATAAGTGCACAAAGTCTCTATTGCTGGTGTATCTGCTGCGTTAGTAATTGCAGTTTCCATTTCAGCACACTTAGTTCGTACCGCTGCTCTATGTGTTGTAATAGCAGAAGGTATCGCCGTATTTGCATCTGCTTTTCTAATTATATACCAATCTGTATCTCGTAATATTCCAGCTGCTTGAGATTTTACTGTTCTAATTTTAATTGTTTTTAAACCTTCAACTCTAACAGTATTAGTATCAGCACCTTCTGGTGCTGTACCAACAAGTGAAGGATCATCAATTTGTGCTTGTGTCCATTTAATATCCGCATGAGCTTTAGCAGTTGCTGATCCATAAGATCCCACAACTTTATTATCTCCAACTGAAAAACTATTTATTCTAATACCCTTTGCATTTACGTCAGCATCAACTTCTGCTTGTGTATATTGAGCAACAGAATAAGATACGTTAGTATTAATATAATATTCCTCATCTTTTTTATTAGTGTTATCTTGAATAACCTCATAAATTCCAATTGCTTCTCTTTCGGATTTAGTCCATAAAGTGAATATTTGTTTTGGATATTGAATATCTCCAAGTGTAATTCCTTGATTACCACTAAAGTATTTTGTAATTGATCCGTCTTGTACTAATGCAAACATAATATTAAGCTCTCGTTAAGTTAAGGTTTCTTCCAACTTCTATCCAATGTGAATTATGATATCTAAAGGTAAATAAATCACCTTTGCCTGCCGTTGTAGTGGCTGTAGGAGCAGTACCACCTGTAAACTCGAATGCAGCATTCCATGCAATTGTTCTTGAACCTGTTCCATCTTGAATACAAAGAATAGAAATATACTGCCCTGTTGTAGGATTTGAAGGTAAATCAAAAGTTACATTAGCTGTCAATGTCACTTGTGCAACTGGAGATGCTCTAACATCCCAATCTTGTGTAGCATCGAAGGATAATGTATCTTCTTCTAAATATACACCACCTGTTATTTTTGTTAAATTATTTGAATCTGCTGATAATACTTTTGATGCAGCACTTGTTCCTAATGTTGCAAGGTCACTGTAGTTTAATTCTGCTGCTGTTGCCGATACTAAAGTTCCGCCTAATTTTAATCCATTAGAAGTATCGTGTGAAGCAATATCAAAATCATAAGAACCATCTAAGAAAGTAGTATTACCTTTAATAATAAGTTTATCTGTACCGTCTTCATCATACTCTAAATATACATCCTGACCTGTACCAAAATAAAGTTTCTTATCATCAACAATTGTTACATCACCACCAGAAATAAGAAGAGAATCAGTACCATCTTCGTCATATTCAACTGATACATCTTGGCCAGAACCAAATTTAATAGCCTTATCATCAGCAATGAAAATATCACCCCATTCAGCACTTGTTGAACCAATATCTGCTCCTCCTGAAGCATCAGGTAGAATTGAAGTTTCTGCTGTAAAGGTATTTGTTCGTATTCCAGAAGTACCATTATCTATTGCACCAAACCCTGAAGTAATAGATCCAGAATCTAATGCTCCAGTTGTTACAATATTACCGCCACCAACTGAATGAGAAGCAAAATATGTAGAAACAGTATCAACATTAGTCATACGCATTGTACCACCATCATTTACAAGTAGACCATCACCACTTGCAACCGCTGTTGTGCCTCTTGAAGTACCCCCATCTATTAAATTTACTTCCGCTGCAGTTGATGTAACTGCTGTGCTCCCTAAAACTAATTGTCCATCAGGTATAACTATTCTAGCAGCACCATTTAAAATTAAATCATCAACAGAAGTATCCCAAGTCATGTTGGCACTTGCTGCATCTCCATAAAATATTACATCATAACCTTGATCATCTGCACCAATTGTAAGTGTTGCATCTAACTGAACTGCACCATCAATATCAACTGCATCTAAATTTGTAGTTCCATCAATATCTGCATTGCCTGATATGTCTAAAGTTGCAGCATCTAATTCACCAGAGATAGTTAAATTTCTTTGTCCTGTTGTATCTATACTTGAATCTGTTGTAACCACTTTAGAAGCAATAGCTGTACCAGCAGTTAAACCATCTAATAATTCTAATTCTGCTTCGGTTAATTCTGCGTTAGAGCCAAGAGTTAAAGTTCCTGTGACTGTTAAATTATCTGCAACCGTTACTTCTGAAGTTGTGTGTCCAATTGTAACTGCAATACCTGAAGTTTCAGTAGCAACTTTTAAAGCTCCTTCACTATTAGTAATATAAGAATTTGTTCCATCGTGATATACTTGCATATCACCAGCATCACCAATTTTAATTGGAGAAGAATCTGTTAGTTCTAGTGCATCATCTGATTGATCCCATAATAAAAAGCTACCAGAAGTATCACCAAAGAATTTTACATCTAACCCTGTACCATCAACACCAACAGTAACTGCACCATCTATTTGTACCGCACCATCAATATCAACAATGTCTAAATTTGTTGTTCCATCAATATCTGCATTTCCAGATACATCTAATGTTGCAGAGTCTAACTCACCTGATAAAGTAATATTAGTAGCACCAGTAATTGCACCATCCATAGCAATAGCACCATTAATATCTATTGTTGTTGCAGCAATTTGTATTTCTGTGTCTGCTACTAAATCTAATTGACCATCTGTAGATGAATTAATATATAGACCAGTATCTCTAAAAAGAAGTTTGTTGGTACTATTTAAAGTTAACCCTGTACCATCTGTATGAGTTAAAGTTGTGTCTGAATCTGCACCAAAACTTAATACAGCGGAATCACTTAATAATTTAACGTCATCACCAAATACTGCATCTTTTGCTACAGATAATCCACCATCAGTTTGTAGTGAGCCATCAGTTGTAGTAGTTGCTTCAGTAGTGTCGTCCGTTTTTACAATACCACTAGCTGTTACTGTAGTAGCAGTTAATGCTTGCGCAGCAATTGTGCTGCCTGCTTGCGCTGTAAAAGTATTTGCTGTAAATTGAAAATCATCAGCTCCTGCAATTCTAATATCTATTTGATCATCTGTATCTGCTGTAATACTTGTGTCTGCATCAGCATCTAAAATAAATTCATTACCATCTAAATCATGTGCTCCAGTAGATGAAATACCTGTATCAACTAAATTTGGATTAGTTGCATGATCAGCTGTTGCATAAACAATTTTAGTCCCCTTATCGGTTGCTGCAAAGGTAACACTAGATCCTGATCCAGAAGCATATTTAAATTGAACTGTATAAGCACCTGATGTGCCATTAACTAAAACATACATCTGTTGAACATCCAAAGGAATAGTTACAATTTGGTTTCCAGTGATTGTTCCAGTAAATTTTATAATTCTATGTCCAAGAACAGCACCAGTTGATCCATCTGAAACAGACAATGTTGTTGTATCAGCTGAACCTCCTATGTCTTGTTCAGTATAACCACCAGAAATTTGTTCTATAATTTGTAAATTGGTATTAGTAGTTGTTCCCCAAACACCGGCGTTCTCGCCAGTTGTCATTAACTCTGTACCAAGACCCGTATAACTCGATGCCATTAAGCGCTCCCTACAAATACTTCAACATCACAAGAATCTGTATCAGCAAGTGCTGTGATATCGACTAAATCGTTTAATGATACTGTAATTGCAGAACCAGCTGCATGCATAGTATCTTTAACTCCACCACTATTGTCACCTGGATATATAAACGAGTGACCTGCATCTACCTTCATACAAAACTCTGTACTGTCTTCATCTCTAAATGTTAATGTAAGATGATTCGTTGAATCTAAATTTGTAATTCTAATATATCTAACATCATCTTCGTCAAATTGACCTGCTAGATAACTTTTTGATAAGTCTGTTGAAGAAGCTGTAGCAAAACCTAACAACCCTGTTTCTGTTGTTGAAATGGTTACTATTCTTTTAACAATTTCATTAACACTTGAAATATCCAAAGATCTTTCGCTGTTGTAACTGTTATTATTAAGTGTGATTTCTTCTATTACTTTAGTTGTTAGTGTTGCCATATTCTATTCCTTACGGTGTCTGTTGAGGAACGGGTATACGTGGTTCACCATCCGTATAATCGTCTCGTCTTCGTCTACCTATTTGTTCTCCACCGAATTTTTGTGCTTCGGTTTGATATTTTTGTTCATATAATTGTAGCATATCCATTGGGCCTTTTAAATAGCTAAATGCTTCTACCAAGCATGCATATAAAAGTCCATTACCAAAATTTAAACTTAAAAAAGTTGTAGTATTTGCTGAACTCAATCCTAAAGGTCTAGCATTATAATGTAATTTATACATAAAGCCTGAACTTGGAGTAGGTACAATTGTTATTCTTCCCGATGAAGAAGCTCCTGCTCCTGTCGCTCCTCCGGACATTGCATAGTATTTTGGTGTGCCAGTAGTTGTTTCCGCTGCATCATATTCTCTTAAAAAGCTAATATCTTTCTTTTCTAGCCAGCTATTAGCGCCTGTTGCTGCTGTTGTTGAAGTATAAACTTGAACTCCTCTAACAAATAAAGTTCCAGCAGGAGCATAAACATTGTCTTTTGAAGCCACTAAATTACCTATAACTTCTTTTCGATCTGCATCAATTGGAATTTCTCTTTGTATTCTAAGTTCTGAATTATCTATAAATTGATCTGTAATAGTACTAGATAATACAGAAGTTCCAACTTCAGTATAATTTAAGATTGCTGTTGTAAGTGTTGAATAAGTAAATCCTGCCATTATGCACTAAGGGTTACTGGTCCAACTGAGACTGGAAACCCTCCTCCTTTCACACTACCTGCTGTTGCAGTGTTTGTGTTAACTGTAAAATAAAACCAATCGTCTGTTTGATCCGTGTCTCTACTACCGCTAACATACTTACCTGTAGTAATAGCATAGCCTGAAGCATATGCAATATTTGATCCTGCTATACCATCAAAGCTGCCTGGATTACCATATCCTGCAGAACCATCTGAAACTGTTGGTGCTCCTCTAAATCTGTACGTTGATCCATTTGTCAGCCCATGATTCGGCGCATAAACATTTATAATACCTGATGAAGCCGCGTACGTGGTAAACGGATCATGTGGTAATAATTGTGCTACAGCATTTTCTGTTCTATCTGATCTTATATTTTGTAAACCTTGTGCATCTCCACCATGAGGTCTTGGCTCTAATTGAGGTTGTTTTGGTTCATATTCAGATTTATGAACAAACATTCCATTCCATTCTCTGACCATTTCATTGTATGGAAAAGCCATTCCTGATCTATCGGATATTGCCTGCGCGTATTTTCCTCTTGCGTATGCCATATTAATCCTTTAATTGCCCTTTCATGTAAGTTAAATCATGGGGTATTTTTTGCATTGTTTTCTTATGCATCTTATAAGATTTAGATGCTCTGTGTTCTCTTAATCCACTAGCTATACCTTTTCTTATAGCTGGATCTGTAACCATTCTTCCTTTAATTTTTTTACCACCTTTGATAATTGCTCCCATTCCTTTAGTTATTAATGTCATATGTTTGGATAATAATTCTTCGGAGTTATATAAGTACTAGCTGAAGAACCATCTTCTGCTAATGCTCTTGCTAACTCGTCTTCATACAACAGTTTCATTTGTTGTACTAATTGTGGGTTAAATTTTTGTGCTAAATAAAATGCAAGTCCTGAAACCATACAAGGTACAAATCTGTATGGAATATTTGTTGCATCGGTGTAAGTTGCATCTGCATCTTGCAATCTTTTTACATAATAAATATGAATGTCTTTAGATGCATTAGATGAATCTGATGTTGGGTAAACGGTTAAAGTTGTTTTGTCCACGAATCTTTGTACAAAATATTGTGAAGGAGTTCCTTTAGATAATTTACTTGATAAAGCAGAATAAGCAGATCTAGCTATTTTTGTAAGAGAAGAATCTGATTGACCTGTTGCTGTTCTATCGGATCTAAGTGTTGCTTCAAGAATATCTGCTACACCATAAACGCTT
>Ga0208684_1001528_pt1 | contig 12193 bp, 7 predicted proteins | sample MalvireepMed_b05_FD_184245 | JGI IMG/M metagenome (GOLD analysis project Ga0208684, IMG submission 184245) | Marine viral communities from the Global Malaspina Expedition - Malaspina viral metaG DeepMed_b05 (SPAdes) (version 2) | ecosystem: Environmental > Aquatic > Marine > Oceanic | place... | reverse complement strand
CTGATATGGGCTTCGGCGTCATCGGTATCGATGGCATGCTTGCGGGAGAGTTGAAGGAAGTCACGACCCCCACCCGCGCTGGTCTTTATTGCGAGGGGTCTGACCCCGCAGCGGGTAGCGATGATATCGTTTCTGCCCAGTGGGTTGTCCAATTCCAGGCGCTTGTTGATGTTGTCCAGCACGAACTGGGTATCCTCGTCGGTCACATGTACCTCGGGTTTCTCCATGCGCGTGTCGGTGGTGCCAATACAGGTGCGCTGACCCATCGGGATAACGAAGAACAGCCGGCCATCATCGGCGAAAAACGCCAACACACGCTTGCTGTCGGTAAGCCGTGGCACGATCAGGTGAATGCCCTTGGAATAGGCGTGCTGGTGCTGAGTCTGCTGCCCGGTCAACGCATTGTGCTGGTCGGCCCAGGGGCCCGCCGCATTGATCAGTACCTTGGCACGGATCTCGAAGGTATCGCCGTTCATGACATTTCGGGCACGTGTGACCCAGACGCCATTTTCGCGCCTTGCTCCCTGCGACTCGACATAGTTAGCCACCATGGCCCCGTAGTTCAGTGAGGTGCGTACGAAATTGAAGACGAAACGGGCGTCATTGTCATGCAGATAGGCGTCGGAATATTCGAAGCCGCCTATGGAACCCTGGGTATCGACGATCGCCTCCTGGCCCTTGATGGCAGAAGGACTCAGGAAACGCGGAATCCGTGTGAAGCCGTTACCCATCAGCCAGTACAGCCAGCTACCAGCCCATAGATAGCGCGGATGGTAGCGAAAGCCGCTGGCAATGGTGGTCAAAAAACGGATTTCCTGGACCGTTGAGGGAAAACTCTTGATCAGATGATTGCGGCTCTTGCAGAGCTTGCGTACCAAGGCGAAATCATAGCTCTCCATGTATTTGATGCCGCCCCAGACGAGATTGGAGGAGTGCATGCTGGTCTCACCGGCGAAGTCACCCCGGTCGATCAGGCCCACCTTTACACCTTTTCCGGACAGGGCGGCGGCGGCTGAAGCGCCGTTGATGCCTCCACCGATGACCAGGGCATCGAACGTCTCGCTGGAAAGTTTTTCGATGTTGCTGTCGCGCAATTGCATGAAGGGACCCCTTCAGAGGTAGTTAAGGTTCTGTTTGGCGGACGCTGAAAATTGAGTCCCCCAGGGCGCCCGTCATGCTCGATGGGACGCCCCGGGGAACACAGACTGACGAGAAGGGTTACTCTTCCTCTTCGCGCTCCCAGTCCATGCTGCGTCTGACGGCCTTCTTCCACCCCTTGTAGGCGCGCTCGCGGCTTTGGCTATCCATCTGCGGCTCGAAGGTACGCTCCACGATGCCCTTGCTCACTACCTCCGCCTGGGTCCAAAGACCCACGGCGATGCCGGCCAGGTAGGCGGCCCCCAGGGCGGTGGTTTCGGTGATCTTGGGACGATCCACATTGACCCCTAGCATGTCGGCTTGGAACTGCATCATGACGCTGTTAGCCACTGCCCCCCCGTCAACGCGCAGGGACTTCAGCGTGATCCCCGAATCGGTCTGCATGGCATCGATGACGTCCTTGGTCTGGTAGCCCAGAGAATCCAGTGTGGCCCGGATGATGTGTTCTTTGCGGGTGCCGCGGGTGATCCCAAAGATCGCGCCGCGTGCATACATGTCCCAGTAGGGCGCCCCGAGCCCCACAAAGGCAGGAACCACGTACACACCACCGGAGTCGTCAACTTTGCTGGCATAGTATTCCGAATCCTGGGCCGAATCGATGAGCCTGAACTCGTCACGCAGCCACTGCACGGCCGCACCGGCAATGAAGATGGAGCCTTCAAGGGCGTAGTTGACCTTGCCGTCTATCCCCCATGCGATAGTGGTCAGCAGGCCGGACTTAGAGACAACTAGGGTCTCACCGGTGTTCATCAGCAGGAAACAGCCGGTGCCGTAGGTGTTCTTGACCATTCCCTTCTCGAAGCAGGCTTGACCAAACAGGGCCGACTGCTGATCCCCTGCGATACCGGCGATAGGTACACGGGCACCACCAAACATCTCGGCCCCCGTATTTCCATAGACCTCGCTGGAAGGACGTACCTCGGGAAGCATGGATGCCGGGATGTCGAGCTCCTCCAACATGCGCTGGTCCCACTCCAGGGTGCGGATGTTGTAGAGTAGCGTCCGCGAGGCATTGCTGCAGTCGGTCACATGGCGCTCGCCGCGGGTCAGGTTCCATACCAGCCAGGTATCCATGGTCCCGAACAGCAGATCGCCGCGCTCAGCCTTCTCGCGTGCCCCTTCGACATTGTCCAGAATCCAGCGAATCTTGGTTCCTGAGAAATAGGCATCTGCCACCAGGCCGGTGGTCTCGCGAATGTAGTCCTCCAATCCGCGTGCCTTGAGCTCGTCACACAGGGCCGCTGTGCGGCGATCCTGCCAAACGATAGCGTTGTAAACAGGCTTTCCTGTATGACGGTCCCAGACCACGGTGGTCTCGCGCTGATTGGTGATGCCAATGGCCGCCACTTCGGAAGGCTTGATGCCCTGCGTTTCCAGGACTTCACGGGCCACGCCCATCTGGCTGCCCCATATCTCCATGGCATCATGCTCGACCCAGCCGGGGGTAGGGTAATGTTGCCGGAACTCTTTCTGGGCGATGCCCACAATCTGGGCGTCTCGATCGAAGAGGATGGCGCGGCAGCTAGTGGTGCCTTGATCGAACGACAGGATGTATTTTTTTTTCATGAGATGTCTCCCTCGTTTTATCGAGTAATTCCTGATTTTTTGTATTGGTACTGCATTTATCAATCCTGTTCAGATGCCGTATTCGGGCTTGACCATCGCTTCTCGACGATGAAATTTACGCCCAGGCACACCACGATGACTCCCAATGCGATCGTCATGGCCAGCGAATTGCCGTCGATAAAAACGTGGCGGTAGAAAAGGCCGCCAGCAGCGCCGCCGACCAGGGGGCCCACCACAGGAATCCAGGCATATTTCCAGTTAGATTCTCCCTTGCCTGCAATAGGCAATATGAAATGTGCCAGCCGCGGCCCCAGGTCTCTGGCAGGGTTGATGGCATAGCCGGTGGTGCCACCAAGGGACAGCCCGATGGCCAGGACCAGCAGCCCGATGATCAACGGATTGAGACCCTCGGTGAATTCGTTAGCACCGATGGCAAGTACACCCAGTACCAGCATGAAGGTACCGATGATTTCGCTCATCAGGTTGGAGGGCGTGTGAGGGATGGCGGGGTCGGTACAAAAGACGGCCAACTTGGCGCCCTGACTCTCGGTTTTCTGCCAGTGGGGGTAGTAGTGCAGCCAGACCACCACCGCACCCATGAAGGCGCCGAGTAGTTGGGCCAGCACATAACCCGGCACCCTTGACCATGGGAATTCACCGATAGTCGCGAGCGCGATGGTGATCGCGGGATTGATGTGGGCACCGCTGAAATGGCCAACCGCATAGATCGCCATGGTGACGCCCATGGCCCAGCCGAAGGTGATGACGATCCAGCCGCTCGCCTCGGCCTTGGAATGTTTGAGAACGACGCCAGCGACCACACCACCGCCGAAGATGATAAGGATCATCGTGCCGAAGACTTCCCCCAGGAAAGGTGTCATAAGTGTTTCCTCTATATTGTAGTTGTGAGGTGTATTCGTTTTCGTTTTCGAACTCAACCAAGGGCGGTTTGCCGACATACGGCTTCGTAACCGCCACAATCCGAGGGCAGGGCCGGAAAACAAGGAGCGCCGACCAAGGCGCTCCAAGCATTCAAAGGGTAATGCGTGTGCCCAATACTTTAAGAAACGCTGCCAGCCAAGCCGGATGTGCGGGCCAGGCCGGAGCCGTGATCAGGTTGCCATCAGTTTCGGCGCCATCGACAGCGATGTCGGCGTAGGTACCGCCGGCCAGCCGCACTTCTGGCGAACAAGCCGGGTAAGCAGAAACCCGGCGACCTTCGATGACCTCCGCTGCGGCCAGCACCTGGGCACCGTGGCAGACAGCCGCCAACGGTTTGTTATGCTCGGCGAAGTGGCGAACCATCGCGATCACCTCGGGGTCCAGGCGCAAATACTCCGGGGCCCGCCCGCCTGCAATTACCAGGGCATCGTAGTCGGCCGCCTTGACGTCCTTGAAGGTGGCATTGAGGGCAAATTCGTGGCCCGGTTTCTCAGTATATGTCTGGTCGCCCTGGAAATCGTGGATGGCGGTCTTCACCTTCTCGCCCTTTTCCTTGCCCGGGCAGATGGCATCCACCTGGTGGCCCACCATCTGTAGAGCCTGAAAGGGAACCATTACTTCGTAGTCTTCGGCGAAATCGCCGACTAGCAGCAGGATGCGTTTTGCAGCCATGGTGTTTTCTCCTGATTGTCATTGTAGTGGGGTGAGATGCCCCTTTCTTGCGTCGGAAATGGTTGCGGCCGATTGGCTCGGGCCTTGGTGTGTCCGCCCGGGTAGTGTCACGGCGCGTTGTGAGATAATGCTCATTAATGATTAGTTATGAACATTTACTAGCGCAATATTGCGCCACCAAGGTGCGCAATGCAACATACAAGGTTAAAATAGTTCGAATTCGAACATTACAGGCCTACTAAGGCTGCCGACAGGGTCGTATCCTTAACGGGTCAGTCGCTAGAGGCACGACGAGCCGCTCGAACGAGACGGCGACATCCTGGTGCTGGCGGCGCTGCAGAAAAAGATGGCGGTGTAGAAAGCCAAGCGGCCCTTGACGCCGGCAGATGGAGGCGACAGAGCGCGAACGGCTCTACGATGGCTGAAAGGAAGCGGTGGAGAGGGTCAAAAGTGATCGCTAAAGGCCTGAAAAATCCAGCGGAATCGGCAAGATATGCAACCGTTGACGAAGCGAATGATGCTTCGAATCGAAGAAAGCAGGGCCATAGCTCAGTTGGTTAGAGCGCCACGTTGACATCGTGGAGGTTGGCGGTTCAAATCCACCTAGTCCTACCAGCTACTGAGTCGCCCCCGCAGCGTTGCTGCGGGGGCGAATTGCTGTGGGTGCCTTTCGGATAGGCTGGCGTGTTTTGGATGCGTTGGCTAGAAAAGCGCCTCGAGGCCAGCCTGGTTAGGGCTCACTGACACATCGTTGACATCATTTATGTGGAAAAAAACACCAAAGCCTTCCACGCTAATAAAAGTGCTAAACAAGGAGCCGCCAGGACACGCCAGGTAAGGAACACAGGCAAGTGTCATCCAGGCGTAATACGCACCTGCCAGTGTCGAAGTTGCCGTCAACCAAGGAGTGATTCCAACGATGGTACGACTCGATAAGAAAGCGACTAGGCTGTATGTCCTAGACACGAATGTCCTGATCCACGACCCGACTGCGCTCTATCATTTTGATGAGCATGATGTGGTTATCCCTATGACCGTGCTTGAAGAGCTGGACAAGCACAAAAACGGCATCCGCGAAATCGCCCGTACGGCAAGGCAAATCAGCCGCACCCTTTCCGACCTGACCAATCAGGTTACCTTCGATGAAATCCAGAAAGGCATCCCCATTCCCCGTATCAGCGGAGAATCCGGCCGCCTACACTTTCTGTGCTACAACGACTTAAAGCCTTTCGACTCGCTAGACGATAGCCCCGACAACCGAATCCTGGCAGAAACCTGCCGGTTGCGTGACGAACGCCCGGATGCGTCGGTCATTCTCATCACGAAAGACATTAACCTCAGGGTAAAAGCCGCCGCACTAAAAGTGCCGGTGGAAGACTACCTGAATGATCGCGCCTTCTCCGATAGCGATGCGATGATTGAAGGTGCCCAAGTGTACGCCTCGGCCGGGCAGGATGGCGCGTCGCTATGGGAAGCGCTCAACGTTGAAGTGACCGTCGAACGCATCGGCCACCATACCTTCTACCAACTCAGCGGCAATATGCCCCGCCACTGGCATGTCGGCATGTTGGTTTCTGATAGCGAAAACGGCGCAGAGTTCGAGGCTATTGTGCGCGAGATTTCGCCCTCCTCTGCCCGGCTTCAGCTGCTCACCAACTACCGTCACCATGCTGGTGTGTGGGGCGTCCACGCTCACGATAGCCGCCAGAACTTTACCCTCAACCTGTTGATGGACCCCGAGATTGACCTTGTCACCATTGCCGGTAACGCGGGCACCGGCAAAACGTTTATGACCCTGGCGGCGGCCTTCCAGCAGACCTTGGACGCCAAACGCTTTGAGCGTATCGTCTTCACCCGCGCGCCCATCCCTATGGGGGAGGATATTGGTTTCTTACCAGGTACCGAAGAAGAGAAGATGTCGCCGTGGATGGGGGCCTTCCACGACAATATGGATAACCTGCTGCGCAACGACGAGGGGGAGTCGAGCTGGGACAACGGCGCCACGCGACAGCTGATCGGCTCTAGGGTACAAATCCGCTCGCCCAGCTTCATGCGCGGGCGCACCCTGAACGACACCTTTTTGATCATCGACGAGGCGCAAAACTTCACCCCTAAACAGCTTAAATCGCTGGTCACCCGCGCCGGGCGTAACACCAAGATTGTCTGCTTGGGCAACGTCGGGCAGATCGACACACCCTACCTCACCGCCAACACCTGCGGCATGGCCGCCGTAGTAGAACGGTTTAGAGATTGGCCCCATGCTGGGCATATCACCTTGAAAAGCGTTGAACGCTCCCGTTTGGCACTGGCCGCCGAGGAGCTTTTGTAGCGCTCTATTCGCCTCTACCGTTAACCTTCACCGCCCAGCTCGCTGGGCGGTGGCACGATCGGTCTCTTAATCGCACGGTGGTCACTTTCTTGCGGTATTGTCACTATTCCAAGGGTTTTCGACGCCAATGGTATCGGCAGCAAACGCCTCGCGCTCGCCTAGAGGACGCGCTTCACCCACGGTGGTGTCATGACAGGTTTGGCGTTCCATTTCACTATTAAGCTCCGCACCAAACAGCACGACAAATGCTGACAACCAAAACCACAGCATCAGAGCCACCACCGCACCTATCGAGCCGTACAGTTCGCTAAAAGTCGAAAAGTAGCGCACGTAGAGTGACAACCCTCCCGAGCCCAGCAGCCACATAAGCGTCGCAAACAGCGTGCCGTAACTCAGCCAACGCCACTGCGGTGAGCGGCGATAAGGTGCAAAACGGTAGAGCAGTGCGATCAGCAGGCTCATCAATACCAGCAGCGCAGGCCAGCGTAGCCACTGCAGCACTCGATCCATAGGAGGCTCGATCATCAATCGGTCCACTAGCGCTGGCACAATGGCGATGAATCCCAAGGAGACCAGCGTCATGCAAATCAAGCCAAATGTCAGCGAAACGAGGACCACCCCTCGATAAAGCAGTGAACGCTGTTCTTGCTCGCCATATACCGCGTTGAGCCCAATGACCAGCACCGAGACCGCTTTCGAGGCAATGAACATGGCAATGAGCAGCCCCGCCAGCGCAGTCAGGACATTACCCGACTCGATGCTCTCGACCACGTCTTGCGCTTGCTGATCGATCAAGTTGGCCGCGTCCGGCGGCATGAAGCGGCTGATCGTATAGAGCTGCCGCCCCGCCTCGACAGGATCGAACAGTAGCCCCCACACCGAAATCACCGCCGCAATGGTCGGAAACAGCGCCAGCAGCGCGTAAAACGCCACCCCTGCGGCAAACATGGTGACCCGGTCTCGGCGCGCGGCGCGCACGACGCGCCACGCAATATCCTGCCAACCACGCTTTGGAATATCGTTGGGCACATCGGCACTTCGGCCGCGCTCACCCAATGGCTCTCTTGCTTGTTGCCCCACTACTGTCCCTCCCAAATGAGCAAAAGTGCCAGGAGAACGGCCAACGCCATCATCAAGCCTCCACCATGCTGGCGCATCCATGACTCCACTGATAGTCCGCGCAACAACCCCTTCATGACCCAACGCTCACCCTTCAGCGCCAGCGCCACGGAGGTTGTTTTACCTCTTCCACATCGCGCGGCCAGTAAGCGTGCGGCGCTCAAGCCTAGAGTGGCAAGGGAATGGTATCCCCACCACCAATCCCCGGCAGGTGGCGTTGGCACATCAAAACGGCGCAGCGCCAACAAGCCTAACGCCATGCCGACAACGCCTACCGGAAAAGGCCAAATAATGCCCAACCACTCGTTCAAGGGAGGAGCGATCACACTCCCCTCCGGTAACGGCAGCCACAGCGGTGTCATTAGCGCAGCGATCAATGCCGCTAGCCACGCCCCCCACTGAAACGAATGGCTGTTTCCTCGCTGCCGCTGCTGCCATTGTCGCCACACGCAGACCGTCACCAGCGCGGCCGTGCCCATCGCCGCCCAAGTCAATAGTGCGATAATGCGCTCCTGCTCGAACTCATAGAGCGCATGCTTCACCCCCCACTTGCTGAACATGCCTGCCGCGAGTGCGCCTGTCAGCGAAATGCCCGGTAGAGCAATCAAAAGAAACAGCAGCGAGGTGGGCCACTTGGGCATATGCTCACTCACACTGGTACCCATAAAGAGAGCGCCCTTCGCTAACGCATGGTGACCCGCAAACAAAATGATGGCAGGTAGCAAGGCCGGCCATACCGCTGGCACGACGATTCCCATACCCACTAACGCCGTTAACATGCCCATTTGGCTGATACTGGAGTAGGCCAAAATTGCTTTGGGATGCGACTGCCAAATGCCGTACAGGGCCGCACCAAATGCTGCTGCAAACCCTGCCACCAATACGACATTGCCAAACTGCATCATGGCAGGAGATAGCGACTCCATTCCCAACGGCAACACGGTCAACCAACCCAACAAGCCTGCCTTGATCATGGCGCCGCTGAGGACAGCGCTGGCGGGCGCGGGAGCCACGGGGTGCGCTAATGGTAACCAAACATGCAGCCCAATCACCCCCGCTTTCACGCCTAAACCCAGCCACAGCAATAGCGCCATCCACGCACCATGGTCTGCCGTGGCCAGGGTATCGCGCACGCCTTTGAGTGTTAACGTATCCGAGGTGCCTGCGGCCCAGAGAAAACCACCTAATATCAAACCTTCACCGATAACGGCCAGCACAAGATAGGCCTTAGCCCCCAGCTTCGCAGCCGGAGTGCCGTTATGCACTACCAGCGCATACGCAGCGAAGGTCATCAGCGCAAAGCCAAAATAAAAACTGGCAATATCCTGGGCAACTATCAGAAGAATGTTGCCCAGCAAGGTTAGCGGCCACAGTAAGGTTAAACGCTGTAAACGCCGTTGTGCCGACGCATTCCCTCCTTGTGCCTGACGCTGCTCATCGGCGAAGTAACCTCGCGCATGAAACGCCGCCATACTCCAAAGCAGAGCAGTAAAGGCTAGCCACGGTCGGCTGAGCGCATTCAGCTCCCAATACCCACCTAACATCCAAGCATCCATGGTCCACTGCACGTCACCCGCATACGCCAGCAGTAAAGCAGGCCAGGCAGCACTTACCCACAGCATCGAAATGAAATGACGCTGTTGAACAGGGACTCGGTAAGCGCACCATACGGTGCTGCCTGCCACGAAAAGCGGCCAGAGTAAGGCCACGACCAACAGCAGTGAACTCATGGCAGGTACTCCCCAACGGCTACGCGCGTTGCCCAATCCAACGGACTAAATGGCAACCCAGCCAACAAACCTGCCCCTATACTAATGACGGCCGTCAATACCGCTGGCCACAACAGCCATCCGTGGGTTTCCAGCCGCCCTAATGGCTGCTCTTTAGGCCATTGCCCCTTACCATGGGCCGGCCCTTCACGGAACCAGAGGCGATGTACGATAGGGAGAAAATAAATCGCATTCAGCGTACTGCTTGCTACTAGCACGGCCACTACCCAGTACATATCTGCCTCGATAGCGCCCATGCCTAGGTACCATTTAGTAATGAACCCAGCGGTCGGTGGCAACCCGATCATCCCTAGCGCCCCCACCGTAAACGCTAGGCTAGTCAATGGCATGCGCTTGCCTGCACCGTCCATTTCATCAAGGCGATGAACCCCCAGCTCTTCTGCATAATTGCCAGCACAAAAGAACAGCGTCACTTTCATCAGGCCTTGGTGAAGCAAATGCGCCAGCGCGCCTATCGTCCCGAAAGGGCCAAACAAGCTAACGCCTAATACCACATAGGAAACTTGGCTAATCGTCGAAAACGCCAAGCGTGGCTTTAACTCCTCTTGGGCAATCGCCCGCAGCGACCCATAAATAATGGTGATAGACGCAGCGACGGCCAGCACGGTGGTGACGCCCAACTCCACACTAAGCTCAATGCCGTATAGGTCGTATATGACACGCAAAATGCCAAACGCACCGGCTTTTACCACAGCAACGGCATGCAGCAATGCACTCACCGGCGCCGGTGCCACCATCGCCCTGGGCAGCCAGCCATGCAGCGGTACCATGGCTGCCTTCACCGCCAAGCCACCGACCAGCAGCGCAAAAATAAGGGTTAGCAAACCACGGTGATCATCCAGGTAGGGGGACAACCCTTGCTCTGACGCAAAAGAGTGATCGTTGGTTAAGCTGTATAGCAAAACAACGCCTAGCAGCAGCACAACGCCCGCCGTGAGGGTGTAACGCAAATACACTCGACCGGCCGCTAAGGCTTTTGCTGAACCCGCGTGCACCACGAGCGGGTAAGTTGAGAGTGTCAGCATTTCGTAGAAAATCAGGAAGGTAAACAGGTTTCCCGACAGGGCAATCCCTAGCGTACTGGTGACACACAGGCTGAAGAAGCCAAAGAAACGCTTCCGATTGGCCGCCCCTTCCAAGTACCCAATCGCGTAAATCGTCGTGCATAGCCACAGCAGTGACGAAAGACCCGCAAACATAACGCCGAGGGCATCCGCCCGCAGCACAAAATCAACGCCTCCCACGATTTGAAAGCTAAAGGTGTCTTCATAGCCTTCTGAAACACGCCCGACCATCACTATCACTAGGAGAATTTTAGCGACCGCCGCCAGTAAGTTGATGTACGTGCGGACACGTCGAGCCTCTTCTGGCAACGAGAAAATAATCACCGCCGCGAATAAGGAGGTTGCCAGCGTCGTCAGGGGTAACCAAGCCGCGTTCATGCACCACCTCCATGCAGCAACCCCAGCGGAAAGTGGGCGAGTAAGCCAAGCGCAAAGGCTGCTACCGCCAAACACAGAGCAACGGCATCCATGCCGGGCGCAAGCGGCTGATAATCGTGTCGCGGTGCGGTTTCATCAAACGAGTAGCGAAATACGCGAAACACGTAGGCAGCCGTCAATAGCGTGCCTGCCAGTAGGGCAGCCACGGCTAACCATTGCTGAGTCAGCACCATGGATTGAAGCAAGAGCCACTTTGCCGTAAAGCCAGCGCTGGGAGGTAGCCCCATTAACGTAACCGCTGCCATGCCAAAGATAAGTAGCGAAAGTGGCAGCCGACGACTGGTTCCTGCCAGCGCTTTCAGTGAGCTTTCACCCGTGGCAATGATCAAATTGCCTGCCGCCATAAACATGGCGGCTTTGGCTAGTGCGTGTCCCATCAAATGTAACCAAAACCCGTCCCATGCCAGCGACAAAGGCAGCGGTGCGATATTGGGACCTAATACCAGAGGAAAGGCCACCATCAAATAGCCCAACTGGCCCACAGTGGAAGAGGCAATCAACGTTTTGAGTGAATCGGCTCGCCAGGCCACCAATCCACCCCAAACAATCGCCAACATGCCCAACCAGGCCACCAAACGGGGAGCAAACAGCGTCTCCGGCAGCAAGATGCCCCACAGCATCATTAAAATATAGAGCGAGGCCTTAATGACGAGCGCTGCATGCAGTGCACTGACCGGCGTCCAAGCATTCTCGTGTACGGGGGTTAGCCAACCATGTAAAGGGAATAGCGCCGCCTTTAAGGCAAGCCCCGCGCCTATAAGGGCTGCTGCAACCCAAGTAAGGGGCTCTGGCTCCACCCGCGCTTCAAGTGCGATTAAATCTAACGTTCCCCATTGACTCATTAATAGGGCAACGCCCAGTAAAAACGCGAGCGACCCCACCAGAGCCAAAAGGAGGTAACGCATACCGGCCTGTAGCGCCGCAGACTTACCCGATAACAGCAACATCCCCACGGCCGCGAGTCCCATTGACTCCAACGCGGCATACAGAATCAACAGATCCGCCGCCAGCCAAATCAGTGAAAGCGCACTAACGAGCAACCCCATTAATGGCCATAACCAACGGACGCTGGCATTGGGGAGCGTTAGGCGAAGATAGCCAGGGGTATAAACGGC
>Ga0208684_1001523_pt1 | contig 12204 bp, 4 predicted proteins | sample MalvireepMed_b05_FD_184245 | JGI IMG/M metagenome (GOLD analysis project Ga0208684, IMG submission 184245) | Marine viral communities from the Global Malaspina Expedition - Malaspina viral metaG DeepMed_b05 (SPAdes) (version 2) | ecosystem: Environmental > Aquatic > Marine > Oceanic | place... | reverse complement strand
AACCAGTGTTTCGAGATTTGGTGTCATAACCAGTCCATATACCGTTGCCTAAGCGGCCAGAATAATCTAAAACTATATTATCTATAGTTGCAGTGGTTGTTATGCCCTCGTTGAATTTGTAATATAAACCCAAAGTTGTATTGCTGATATCTGTGTTCACCCCGCCGTAAACATTTGTTTTCCAGTTTCTTCCAATTTCTTGAGCATTGCGCGCTACTTTCCAAAATCTAAATTCATCTAATGAGGCGCTTAATTTTGCCATTCCAGACCAATCAGAGGGACTATCTTGATAGGTGACACCGGAGCCTGATCCGGCGGCGCCTGATGGTGCGGTAATGAAGGAGCCTATTCTTCCTTGCATATTCTTGGAGTTTAACGCTCCAAGGGTGCCGGCGGCTGGACTTAAAAGAGTATGATTTAACTCACCGTTGACATATAGCTTGGCATTAAGTTGAGTATTGACATTTTGAAGCACAATCGCATAGTGACCCCAGCTTTGGAGAGTAGAACCTGTAATATTTTGGCCAATTGCTGTTGTTATGAAGCCGGAGGTGCCCGATTGAGCAGTAAGCAAGAAAGGGGAGCCGGCTGTTCCCCTAAGCTCGACAGTAACGCGTCCATGATCTGCACTAGCTGAATAGTTATTGTTCCAAAGATCAAAAACGACTTCTCGGGCACTGTTTACGGTGTCGAAGGTGGCTTTCTGTAGCCAAAATTCAATCGTAACGCCAGTATCAAAATCGCATTTTAGGTTAGATTGTCGCGTGCCTGATCCATAATCGCTTGGCAAGCCTTCTGTTTGATATATGTCGGTATCATAAATGTTAGAATGCTGAAACTTGCTATCATGCGGATTGCTAAACGCATTCACTAATCCAGAATAAGAGGAGGTATTTGGGCCACCCACAAAATCAATATATTCTAAAGTGCTGGGGCGGCCGTAAGCTCCGCTAAGGGCGCCAACGCGGGTTCCCCACCCATCAGCACTTAGTAAAGCGTAGCCGGTGGTACGAGGATAACGATCGTTAAAAACATATTTTTCAATATCAAGAGATTCATTATAAAATTTGGTAACTTCAGCACTAGAGCCATCATACGGATAGTAATCGAGTATACGCTCGACAGCCGATTTATAATACAAGTATGCCGAGCCATATTTGGCAAAGTTAGCGGGCTCAGAATAATCTATTTGTGGTAAAAAACCGTCTTGCTTTGTACTGAGTTCAGATACATTCCTAGATGATTCAACATCACTGAAAGCATCTTTTTCATTGGTGTCGGAAAGATAGTTTCTGTTTTTGTCGGTTGAACCAAAAAGTTTTTTAATGCTCATGGACTACTCTTTTCTACTTTAAATTTGAATGTCTCGTCTTGCTCTAGCCAAGATTTAGTTTGTTCATCATAAAAAGCAAACTTAAATGCATACTGATATCCTGGCTCCAAACTGTTCATATCAAAATCAAAATAGTTGCCAGATACATCATGAGATAGACCAGTATGGAATTCTGATCCTGTGCCATATCCGACAGCCTCTACGCCATCCAAAACTCTATAGACTTTGTAAGATGCACTGGCGATAGAGAGAACTTCTGGACTCGATTTAGCAACGGTATAAATGTTGGGATTCCAGTTTTTATTTCTAGCATACAAAAACAGACGCGGCTTTGACTTCGTACCATATTGACTTTGCAAATTGGTTATATTGATGATATATGTTGCTGGAAGCAACGTCATTCCTGATGAGAAATCCTTAGGTATTATGGAACCTGTAAAATATTGTGTTGTTCCGCTGTACCACACATCATACATCGGACTAACTCTTTTCGCAGCAGTCGCGGCGCCTGTAATAGCCACAGAGCACGTATATACGCCTGTAGATATCCAGCCGCCCGTAAGTCCGGTGGCGCCACCATATAAAGTAAGTTTTGAGCCACTAGGCTTAGTGTTGGCGGCCGAGCCCGAATATAAACTAACGATAATCGACCCGGTTCCTACGGATGGGAGATTTGCGAGCTTGCCTCGAATAACGTTATAAAAATACAGTAAGTTTAGGTTATCTTCTGCTGACGCCCTCGAACTACTAAGATGAAAGTCACCGCGATCGTCTCTTTTTACATCATTCCACCTTGCTTCAATGAGTGGCCTCTTAAAGAAGTATTGTGAACCTCTAGCGAAGAATCGCTTGGTATAATAGGATTTAGTGGCGCCGAGGGTATTATGAATTATACTGCCGCTGTCAACCCCAGCCGAAGCAGAAAAATATGCCTCATAACTTGAAGATAAGAGAATTTCAACACCATAATTGGCTTGCGTGCCGGCTATCCATCTTTCAACAATAGGCGTAATGTCAACCTCTAAATCCTCTAATCCTGTTGTAAAGCCCTTTTCAACATATGTAGTTGAGGGAGTTAATATGTATTTGCCTCCAGGCTGGGCCCATTTTGTTGTCGAAGATGCAGACATCCAGTTCGCGCCGGTGTTACCTTTTGTAAGATCAGAATAACCTTCAAGATCCAAACCAACACCTTCTTCCCAAGACTGCGAGATGGCGGCTACGAATAGTTTATAATCTCTGGGAACGGTTTTTGAATGTGGTGCGTTAAACATGCGAAGATAAAAATTCACACTGCCGCTAGCGGGAATCTTTTCGGCCGTTCTATCTGCGGCAATACCAGTTGTTGGAAATTGTATGAGTACTCTGGAAAGCTCAGCAGAACTGGTAGTTTGCCGACCATATATTGAGTAAACTTCCAACACATCTGCCATGCCCATATTGGCGCCTGTTCCGCGTGTGCGCAAGTTTGGTTGAAACGCATTGGTAATAGTTGTATCTGCGGAAGCTGTATATCTAACAAGTGCCATTATTTAATCATTCCTTTGATATCTGTCTGGGGGAATTTCATTTCAAAAATACAGTTACGTGGCGCAATCAAATACGTTCCATCGGGAGACATATTGGCGTTAATATCGAACGTTGTGTTCGCGTAATTGCCACCAGTTTTATTAGTAAGCTTAACTTTAGTTACATCTAGGATGCCATTTACTTCTCTAAGTTTTGCATATATGTCAGTTACATATAAAGGTTCTCCGATATAAAACGAAGTGCTGTATAGATCCTTTAAAGCATCAATTGCTTGCTGTAAAACCGCATAACGATCGGCGCCAACGGCTGGGCGCGCCTGAAATTCAATACCAATATTGATAATGAACGGATCTAAAATATCAATTGTATCGTTAATCATTCTATAGTGATTAAGCCATGTTTTTAAGTTATTTTTAATTGTTAGATTAGTGCTAGTAAGTTTGCCGAATTTATCCTCGGAAAGAACATACATGTTTAAATTTCGTTTCATAGAATCAGCGTCTTTCTGCACCGAACATCTTTTAATCGAACCAAACTTTGCCGGCATTCTATAGGCTACGTTTTCGTAATCTGCTTGAGTTACAGCGCGGTCTTGTGTTGGAAAAGTATCATATACTCTTCTTTTTATCTCTGAACTATTAGGATTTGTTACGTTTCCAACAATAGGAGTTTCGTTGTTAATTTCTAGTGAACTAACCACCGTATTTACTGTAGCTGTGGTTAAAGATGCTCTATCTTGGAAATCCATTTGGGCGTTGGAAACGGCAGTTAGTGCTCCAACACCAAGATTGGCGTTTGTTGGGTTTGTTCCACGATATACTACCGTCAGTGTTGTATTATAAGGAGCAATACCGAAACTTTCATTTTTTGATAGTCTTGTAGGATCAAACGTAGTATCTGTCACATATGATTTGCCAAACACGTTTAAAGCCACACTTTGGGGATCAGCTATTACATTAGATTCTCCTGATTTTCCGCTTGAAAATTGTAAATATGTATTAAAACGATCGTGCTCTACAACAAATTTTCTAGTTACCAAATATGGTTTCAAGACAGAAGGAACATTATCACTTCTAAAATTCTTATTTGATACTTCTTTAAAAACCATATCTTGCGCCAAATATCCCACTTCATAATATTCATTACCTGCAGAGTCAAAAACTGAAATTATTTCAGCAACATTAGCAGCATCAAGTTTGATTCTTTTAAAACGCTCATATCCCCCGACTACTATTTGTTCTTGTCCAAAGAAACCAGAAACAACATTACCATATGCTTTGATTGCATAATAAGTTGGGGCACCTGTGTCGGTGTCAACTTGTGCGGCGACAACAGGGTTTTTAGGATTTGCAAAATCAACATTTTCGCTTAAAACATAGCTGTTGCCGGTGCCGGATGTAAATCGAGAACCACGTTTAAGAGTAGGTATGTAATCTTCATCGGGGCCAATACCGGTCGCACTAGCAGGAACTAAAACGAAAAACGCTGCTTGACCGTATGTGGAGGGGCGGCCGGTGTATTTATAGCCCAGAACGCGGCCGTGACGTAGAACATTATTATATTCGTATGCTGTATCTAAAAATGTTTCGTTAACGTTATAGTCTAAATAAAATGAGAGTTGGTCTCCCAGATAGGCAACCGCATCTAAAACGAGTGAACCAAAAGAGGCTTCACTAAAATCTTGAAAAGTATCTGGATAAAATCTCTGTGCTAGATCAATTAGATCTTGTCGAATGCTTTGAAATTCTCTGTGTGTATAATCGATAGGAACTATCTTTTTTTGGTCATCGGCCATAAAAAACCCTCTTATTCTAAATAGTAAATTCTAACAAATCCTTCGCGCCTATGTTGGGTATAGCAAAAGAGATCGCTATTTGTAACCTACTGCTGTCGGGATCAGAGTTGGAAAAATTAATTTTGCCAATTTTAATTGCAGGGATATATTTTTTTACCTGATCGCGAATGCGCGTATCAATTTCAGAATATGTGCTTTGGGTAAAGTTCTGAAACAAATATTGTCTTATTCCAACACCAAAATCTGGTTCCATTACTCTTTCGCCGGGATCAGTTAGAACTAACATTTTTAAATTTTGTCTAAATAGACTTTTAATATCTTTGTTCATTTGAAAACCATCGATTTGGCTATATTGCAACGGAAGAGCTACACTTAAAGAAGACATTTATTTTTCCTCACTGTAATTATGATCAATCTTCGTTTTCGCACACTTTACCGTCAATATCAAACGGATTGTTCGGCCTTAGTCTTCTGCGCTTCCACCAAGGCAAGAGTTTTTTACCCGGAGATGGGAACATTTGACCCTTTAATCTTTTTATATTCATTTGTCCTGGGCCTGTTCGGCCGCCGATTTCAGGTATATTAAAATCTCTTGAATAATAATGAGATTTAAATATTCTTTTAATAATACTCTTAGAGTTTTTAAAAAGTATACCATCCCAATCATCAAACTCTAAAACGCCCACCGGGTCTCCCTTGGCTCTTTTATGATAACTGGCCCATCCATTATTCACGTCGGAAACTTCCATACCGATTGGTGTTTCTCCATCTTCAGAAAATTCAACTTGAGCATAGGCACCAGCTTTTCCTTCATCACCATCTTCCAAATCGCCTAGCCATGTAGCTACCCAATCGGCGCCGTGCGCTACTGTTTTTTCACCAATTGATGGTACAAAAGCCATATCATTATATATTGCGTTTGTTGCAACAATTTTTCTTAGTGGGAAAACATATTGTGATATTAATCTAAATTTATCATCTTGTTTAAGATGACTGATTAAGCATAACAATTCTTTAGAATACCCCGGAAGACCTCTGAAACTACCTATAGGGAGATCAAGAGCATCTATTTCTACAGAAGTGATTTCATATTTGGTTCCATTTACAACCATCGAAAATAATAACCCTAAACGTACACCCAATTCGCCAGTTAATCCAACGGCCTCACCCTCCGCATCATAAATCAATTCCAACGGATTGGCAGCGGGGCCTGGATATACATCCGATATATTTAAGTTTCCGTCGTTGCTCGAAACCTCATTTGTTCCATCAGCAACGCTCATCTTGGTACCAGCGACACTTACATATTTTTCTATAACAAATGGTTGCGAACCATCAGTGCTGGTGCTTACGGAGCCTAAATCTGCCACGTCTCCCACCATTACTCTTGTTTGATTATTTACAGGAATCAAAACGTCATGTGGGCCGTCCAGGTGTCTTTCACCGGCCATATAATTTACCTCACTATCATCGCTTATATAAACGTGATAATAGCCAACATAATCATCACCCGCCTCATTTAATCCAAGGTGCGCTTCAGAAACCACAAGTTCTGAGCCGGCTGTAAAATATGCAGCATCGCCTTCTTCATGAAATTCGTAATTAACATCTTCCTCGATCGGAACTGTTGGCAGGTCAAGATATTCTTGTATAACATCGCCATTTGCATTTGTGTTCTCGTTCATTACCAAAGATGAGCCTTGTGTGTATTTCTCTAACAAATAATAATCCATATCGTGTACATCTGGTACTATGTTGACCTTTTTAAGATTTTTCACAAACTTTTTGCCCATGTATTCCATTTCGTGTATAACCAACTCTTTAAGAATCAATTTGGCATCTTCTTGGGTTTCTCTAATGGCTTCAAGAACTTTATCGGCTCTATAGCTTTTAAGACTTTGAAGCCAGCCGGCGTCATTTGACTCTCTAGCATCTTTGGGGGCGAGCCCGATCTGATTATCTCTTTCTGGATAATCTTCTTCAAATGATTCTTGCATGCCATTCAATCTCATCAAAGCCTCAAGAACACTCGGAGGTGGTCTAACTTTATCTTCATCAACTCTTCTGGCATACATTTGAACCGATTGTTCTAAAAATGCATACCAAAATTCTTCATCTTTAAAAACATTAAAGCGTTCTAAAAAGCTGCCCTGTGCGTCTTTGAAACTTTCTTCCATAACTTCAACAATATATGCGGCGTATATTGAACTATAAACATGCGGGAATCTAGGACTAAATTTAGAGAACGTGGCTATTGATTTAATTAAATGTGCGCTTGTATATATTCTAATAGCTGCGATAATCAAACCTTCCAGTGCAGCAGCCGAGGAACGATGCAGGATTCTGTTGTAGGGTAGCTCAACAACACAATTTGGATCGTTTTTTAATCTCTCATCTTCAGGCATATTGGGATATATATCATTTATTAGATCTTGTATTTGACCAAAATCTACAAAATCTGTGGTTGCTGGCTTGCATTGACTTAATTCTGGAAAGGCGGCTTCTGCGAATGCGAGCCAGCCTTCTTGCTTTTGAGGAGCAACATATATGGGTGGTCTCTTATAGGTCCCGCCATGAGCACCGGGGCTTAAATAAAATATACGGTTTTGTTCGGCGCGATCTTGATATTCTATTTGATACTGCATATAACTGATTCCTAAAATATAGTCCTGGTTTTTCAGTTTACGATAAGCTATATCAACACCAGAGAGGGCTTCGTAGAACGAGATATATTCTTCTCCGAGATTTTCCATTGCAGAGAGTTCTTCTTCCGTTCTTTTTACATAAACACCACTATAGTCGATCCAATCTCCTGCTGGAACTAATGTTAGATCTGATGTATAATAAGTTTCGCCATCTCCTACTAATCCATATTCTATATCTTGATCTGTTAAAGTTTCGGGGGCGGCGCCATATTTAAATGCGGCCTCATTATTTGCTACCTCTTCCATAATATCACGCGTGAACTGCTGCATAAGAGGATCATAAAAATCTTGAACAGTAGCTTGAGACATATCGGCGCCGGCGTCTTTCAACATTTCCGTTAAAAGAACAACTTGTGGGGGACGTTTGCTTGGTTCTAATGATTGAAAACAACCCAAAAAGTTAGTATATTCATCCAAATCCATGCCAAGAAAAGTGTCATCAACTGTTAAAAATTCATATTGTGTTTCATCAAAAACGCCCATTTTTGTTTCTTCTTGATTTTCCTTGCGCTCTCGAATATGGGCGGCAAGTTTAACGAAAGCGGTCAAAGGATTAGCAAACGCTAAAACATCCCACATGTTAGTATCCAAAATCGGCACAACGGTGGGATCAAAGGATTCTATTATCTCAATCCTTGTTGTGTCGCTTGGCATGCCCAACGCATTAGCTTTATTGTGAGAACCAGAAGCATCTGTAACCAAGTCGGCTAAATAGAAATTTAAGTCAAACGCATATGAATATTTGCCCGCGGCTTCGTCGGTCATGCCGTCGCCAGATTTCATTCCTTTTGAATTGTCTTCATAATGTAAAGTATAGTCAGGGACTGCTTTCCGAGCTTTTTTAACAAATTTGATTTCTTGATCTTCTAAATCAACTTTAATCTTAGTATTGTAAGCTGTCTCCGGTAGTTCCAGCAAATCAAAATCTGACCACCAGTACGTCGAAATGTCTAGCTCTTTAAAACTTTTCGTAATCGCATAATTTTTTAGAAAACTATTGTTTGAACTATATTCTATGGATCCTGCTAGGTTTATCATTTCGCTTTGCATCCATTCGGCTACTTGAACTGGGTATGCGGCTTTTTGAAATTTAATACCAGGATCTTCACTCACCACCTTTGATATCGCGTTCGTGACCATGGAGGCGATGCCCCACGACCCGTCGGGCTCCTCGTCTTCCTCTGTTGGTAATATATTGAAATCTACATATCTTCTTCTATTGGCGACTTTTCTGTGGTGCGTTGTCACAGGTTGGCCCTTTGTATCAGAAAGAATCATGTTCATAAAACCCCAATCATCTTCGGCGGGGCCGTTACCTAACATATCCGAACCGTATGCAACTTTTAAACTCTCTAATTGGCCACCCAAAGCAGCACCCACCGCTTGAGCGGACGATTCAGGCTCATACGGAAACATTCCATTATCACAACCAGGATCTGATAGCATTGGTGGCAACTCTCCGATTGGATCTTGTAATGCATTAGCAAGGTCTCCCAAGTCATCCAAGAACGGGGCGCGCGAGCACATCTCCTGAATTTGTGACGGGCTAGCGCGTCCTTCCAGCAACGCACTGCGACCTGAACAAAAGTTATCAATATCTTCAGGCGTAGCACAAAGAGTGGGATTTGCCGGCATCATTTCATTTGCTGGCAATTCATTAAGAAAGTCATTAAGACCACCTCTAAAATCTAAAGGTGTAAGATTCCCCATGTTATTAAAAAATCTAGCTATTGCTGCTTGATTTGGCAAAGGTTGTCTGTATTCTGGAAATTCGTATTCAATTATGGTGTCAACGATATCTAAGAAATCTGAACTGGCGTTGCCTAAAAACGCTTCTGCTAGTTCGCGGCGAGTGGTACTTGATGAAACAGCTTCAGCAAATGATATTGTCTTTTCTTGATCAGCAAATGCTGCGGCGCCGAGACCTAAGGAACCAAATGTTTGTACCAGTGTGTCATTTACTGTACCTTCGTCTGCTTCGTCTCCACAAATGGATGACGCCAACATATCCGCCAGTGCTGTTTCTTGGCCCATAGCCAACGCTGCGGAAATATCTGCGGTTGTTTCTAAAGCCTGACAAATGGAACTTCCTATTGTTTCGCATATTTTTACAAGCAATTTCATTAAAATTGTAACAATCATCTCGTTAAGAGCCTCTTTAACAGCATTAAAAAGTATCCTATTGATATCTGTTATTTCTGGAATCCAACCAGCAGGGTTGACAAATTTTGGAAAGGTCATATCTTTCATGCTTCTACAGAACGGCAATTCAAAATCTTTTACAAATTCTAAAACCGAGGGATCAAAGGGTGGCGGCGTCTGAGGACAGGTCATTGTTGCGATTGTGTTAGCGATTAATTGACCGCCTGGAAATTTATTAATCTCATCAACTAAATCAAGATATTCATCTTCGAAAACTTCTATAATCGCAGCCGCATATGCTTCCATTACTATATCATCACTTAGCCCGCCCGGTGGGCTGTCGTAGCTTGTAGCTAACGTTCTTGCTTGAGAAGTTCCAGACTCTGCTTCCCATGGTCTTATTGTCTGTGAATAGTTACCCACTTGATCGTCTGCCACCAATTGGTTGGCAGAATCGTCTTGAAAGAATTCTCCATTTTCTAGCTTTTCTTTTACTAGAGCGTCAATTTCTTCTTGTTTTTCAATGGGTAAACCAACAAATAAATCACCAAAATAATCTATTGACATTGCATCAAGGGCGCTCTTTGATATACTTGCCAGCCCTTCTTCTAAAGTTAGGCCACCAAATAAACATTGTATGGCGTTTGTTAATAAGTCTATTAAGCCACAAAACTTTAATCTATCAAAAATTTGATCTATCTCATCGCCATCAGAATTGTCATCTCTTTTTGGACCACCAAAACCCTCGCTGGTTCTTGTTTGGAAAAGTCCAAGATCATCTAAATTAGATTTAATCGTAGCTTTCGGGCCTGGTTGACCAAAAAGAAAACCGCAAAATGACATAAACGGCTGGTCGTCTGCTGTTAGTTCGTCGTGGGCCTGGGCTTTCGCAAAATCACCTATGTCGGTGCTGCCACTAGCACTATTGAAATCGGGTACAATACCAAGTTTTACTTTCTTTTCTTCTATCTCATCTTCATCAAATTCACATAATCTTTCACGAAACTTATAAACTATAGCATCAGTAATACTAAACGCCTCATCAAGAATGTCTTCGCCGAGTTGTTTTGCTTCGTTTGCCAGAGCGTCAGCAAGACACCCCATGCTTTCATCATAACCATAGTTTTGTTCTTCTATAACTTCGGGATATGTGTATTTTACTACATAATCAACCCAGTCCATAGGAACCCTGGCAGTTAAATCAACAACCATATGTTTTAAGGCGGCGAAATATGCCATCGCAGTGGGATCTTTCCATGCCGAATGAGTCAGCAAACCAGTTAATGGCCCACTAACAGTGATGGCGGGAGAAGTCTTTATTTCAAGATCGTTTTCGAGAATTTCTGTGGGGTGTGCGTCTGTATTGATGAATTGTACCGGATCATTAGGGCACTCATCGGTATACACTAATAATTTCTTTAAAATATACTCACTTGTAAAAGTAAATTCTAAGGCGCCGACTTTTTTCTTTCTTCCGGTCGAGTTGCCGACGCCGCTCACATATGGTATTTTATAACCTTTTCCATTTAAAAATGTTTCTAGTTGTGGAAGAACTTGTGACATTATACTGTCTCTACTAAAGCCTCTGTCTCCATAATCTTGTATATCAAAAATTCTATCATCTTCTTTAAAGATAATACTAGTCATGTCTTGTTTTTGTGCAACTTTTGCATAATGTCCGTACAATCGCAATCCCTTGCGAACAGTCATCAACATTGGATCTAATTCATGTGCTTTATAGTGAACAACAATATCTGACAAGTCTTGTTCTGTTTCTTCATCTTCATCGGGTATTTCAATCGATGCATCTTCTAAAGCATCCAAGATACCATCTGATATTGAATATAAAAGCTTTAGGCGGGATCTTGGTCTGTAATCCAAAAACCATTCTGTATGTTCCATGCTGCTTCTCAGCGCATCAATGGCAGTTTGTGATTTCTCTTTGTTATAAACATCCAACAACGCATCTATCGCGGTGTCTTTGTACCCATCAAAAATTGACTCCAACACTGTTTCGGCATCATTATCGTTTGTTGTACCGGTGGTGGTTTCTTCTGTTTTAACTGTTATTTGGTATTTGCAAAGTTTTCCGTTTAAAAATGGCTCAAATAAAGTTCTTTTGCGCCAGTTTGGAGTAAATGCGTTTGGGTTTGGTTTACAAGAAGGACAAACTTTTGGACTTTCAGCAAGAGGAATATCTTTACATGCGTCAATTAAACCATCATTGTTGCGATCTTGATAAGGTAGAAATTTTGATTTTGCCATTTAATTAAGTATCCATTTTAAAACATTTATGTTGTTTTTACATTTTTGCTGCAAACATAACCACCGCCGCGTGGATGAAGAAATTGATATTCCCACATAGTTTTACTAATTCTAGTTTGATAACAAGGGTTGACCACAAAGTTTGCTTGGATAGGTATCCAGGCAGCAGAGAGCGCAGCTGAGGCCCCGAAAGTCAAAGGCGCGCAGGCGGCGCCCATCGAGGCCATCCACGACATCTGAACAACACTCATCATATAAACTTGTCCCATAAGCTCTTCAAGTATATCACTCAATTCTTTTAAAGCATTGCGGGTATTTCTGCCTTTCGCAATCGGTTGTAGATTTTCTGCGGCGTTGCCGGCAATAAGTTCAATAGTTGGTGCCACATCTAGCTTATTACCTTGTGAATCAGTTTCGCCCTTGTTACCATAGCC
>Ga0208684_1001512_pt1 | contig 12252 bp, 9 predicted proteins | sample MalvireepMed_b05_FD_184245 | JGI IMG/M metagenome (GOLD analysis project Ga0208684, IMG submission 184245) | Marine viral communities from the Global Malaspina Expedition - Malaspina viral metaG DeepMed_b05 (SPAdes) (version 2) | ecosystem: Environmental > Aquatic > Marine > Oceanic | place... | reverse complement strand
TGCTGTCGATGATCGAGACCGCGATCGAGGTCACCGAGGGGCGGGTGCCGGGCAGCGTCATCGGCGAGATCCTCAAGGCCGGGCAGGACATGCTGGCCCATCCCATCGAGCTGCTGCCCCACGCGCGGGAGGCGGTCGAGGCGCTGGCGGCCGATCATCACCTCGTGCTGATCACCAAGGGGGACCTGCTGCACCAGGAGCGCAAGCTGGCGCAATCGGGGCTGGGAGAGTGGTTCGATGCGGTGGAGATCGTCTCGGACAAGCAGCCCGAGACTTATGCCCGGATCTTCGCGGCCAGCCCGGGTGGGGCAAGGGGCGCGATGATGGTCGGCAACTCGCTGAAATCGGATGTGCGCCCGGCGATCGAGGCGGGCGGCTGGGGTGTCTATGTCCCGCAGGAGCTGATGTGGTCGCTCGAGGCGGCGGAAAAGCCCGCGCATCCGCGCTTCGCAGAGCTCGAGGATCTTGGCGGACTGGTGAGTCTGGTGCGCGAGATCGGCTGAGTCTCGCAATTTGCCACATTTTCGCCTTAATCGCCGTGATAGTCGATGAGGTGAAACGGCCCCCAACATCTGGACTTTGCTGCCTTTGAAAGAGGCAGAGAATCAACATATTGCGCTCTTCCGCGATGTGATCTTCCGTGCTACGCTTCGAAATAATCATAAAGACAAGTTCACCGGAAAAACCGGGAACACCTGAGGCAGACAAAAAGGCGGAATACCGTGACGGGACGGCACAGGCAAAAGCCGGGCCGAGCAGGCCTGCAATTCATTGCACTACTCTGGTTTCTCATCGCTGCTCCGATGAGCGCGCTCGCTGCGCCCTACGCGGCGATGGTGGTGGACGCCAGATCCGGCGAGGTGCTGCATTCGGAGAATGCCGATACCCCGCTGCACCCCGCATCTCTGACCAAGATGATGACGCTCTACATCGCCTTCGAGGCGGTCGAGCATGGCGAGCTGACCATGGACACGGTTGTCACGATCTCGCGCAATGCCGCGGCAGAGCCGCCCTCGAAGCTGGGGCTACGCTCGGGGCAGAAGATCAAGCTGCGTTACCTGGTGCGGGCGGCGGCGGTGAAATCCGCCAACGATGCCGCCACCGCCATCGGCGAGGCGATCTCGGGCAGCGAGGCGGCCTTCGCGCGGCGGATGAACCGCACCGCCAAGGCGATGGGCATGTCGCGCACCACGTTCAAGAACGCCAACGGCCTGACCGAGAGCGGTCACATGTCGACGGCGCGGGACATGACGCTGCTCGGGCGGCACATGATCTACGACTATCCCCAGTACTATAACCTGTTCTCGCGCATCACCGCCCATGCCGGAATGCGCGAGGTCTACAACACCAACCGGCGGTTCCTCGGGGCCTACAAGGGCGCCGACGGCATCAAGACCGGCTACACCAATGCAGCCGGCTTCAACCTCGTGGCCTCTGCCGAGCGCGGCAGCGAGCGGGTGGTGACGACGGTGTTCGGCGGCCGGTCCACCGCGTCGCGCAACGCCAAGGTGGCGGAGCTGATGGATCTCGGCTTCAAGCGCACCAAGCCCCGCGTCGCCCTGCGGGCGCCGGGCAAGCCGCCCTATCTCGGCAACAGCGGGCTCGGCAATGTCGAGGTGGCGCGCAGCGCCGATCCCTCGCCGGACGGGGCGCGTGGCAAGACGATCCGCGTGGTCTCGGCGGCGGTCACCCGCAGCCTGCGACCGCAATCCCGCCCCGGCGCCTCGAGCGCCGAGGTCGCCCCGCTGGTGGCGAGCGTGGAGAGCGATATCGAGACCGTGCTGGCCAGTGTGCAGACCGCCGAGCAGAAGACCGTGTCCGAGGTCGAGATCGCCGAGGCGGTCCCAGAGGCCGCGGTGGCCGATGCTTCGGACGTGGCCCCCAACGCCTCGATCAAGCCGGTGCGCCGGCCGCAGGGCATGCTGCTGGCCGCGGCCTCCGCGGCGCCGGCCGAGCCGCAGGCGGTGCCGGCCTCGGCCCCGGTGCAGGAGACGCAGGAGGTCGTGACGCGGCTTTCAACCTCGGGCGGGCGCCACTGGGGCATCAATGTCGGGCGCTATCCCAGCCGCTACGCCGCCGAGAAGGTGCTGCTGAAGACCGCGCTGATGGAGACCTCGACGCTGGATGGCTCGCTGCGCAAGGTGATCGACCGCAGCTCGGGCTATGATGCCAATTTCATGGGGCTGAGCCGCGAGACCGCGGATCTGGCCTGCCGCCGGCTGCAGGCGCGCCAAGTGACCTGTTTCATGATCGGGCCGAGCTGAGGCCACGCTCCTTTACCACGGCAACGGCGAAGATCCGGGCCGACTTCCAGAGCCCTGCCCCCGGTATAAACGCCGGGGGCTTTCTCTTTGGCAATCTGTCAGGCGGTGCAGCCCTTCGGGCTGCGTAGGATCAGCCCGGCCCCGTCTGCGCCGGGCCCGGGCCGTGTCGGGGGCGCTGCCCCCACTTGGCGCTTTGCGCCAATTCACCCCCGAGGTATTTCTGAACCAAAGAAGCCAAGGATGCCGCGCCCCTGGCTTCTCTTCGTCAAAAATACTCCCGCCGGAGGCGTCCGGCCGCTGCCGTTTTCGACAGTGTCAGTCGCGCCAGGCGAAGAACCCGGGGCCGGCCCTGGCGAGGAGGTCCTGGGCGAGCGCGCGGCCCATGGCGGGGCCGTCGGCGGCGGGGCCGCTCAGCTCGCCGGCATGGGAGGTGCTGCCGTCGGGGGAAAGGATTTCGCCGCGCAGGCGGAGCCTGTCACCCTCGAGCTCCGCAAGCCCCGCGATGGGGGTCTCGCAGGAGCCGTCGAGGGCCGCGAGGAAGCTGCGTTCCGCGGCGAGACGGATGGCGGTGCCGGCATCGTGGATCGCGGCCAGCATCTCGCCGGTGCGGGTGTCGTCGGAGCGGCGCTCGATGCCGATCGCGCCTTGCGCGATGGCGGGCAGCATGTGGTCGGGCGACATGGCGGACATCGGGATGTCGGTCATCTCCATGCGGCGCAGACCGGCCATGGCGAGGAAGGTGGCGGCGGCCACGCCGTCCTGCAGCTTTTTCAGCCGGGTCTGCACGTTGCCGCGGAATTCCACCACCTGCAGGTCGGGGCGGCGGTTCAGCAGCTGCGCCCGGCGACGCAGCGACGAGGTGCCGACCACGGTGCCCGCGGGCAGGGCGGCAAGCCCGGCATGGCCCGGCGAGATGAAGGCGTCGCGCACATCCTCGCGCGGCAGGTAGGTGTCGAGCATCAGCCCGTCGGGCTGCAGCACCGGCATGTCCTTCATCGAATGCACGGCGATGTCGATGCCGCCCGACAGCAGCTCTTCCTCGATCTCGCGGGTGAAGAGGCCCTTGCCGCCGATTTCCTTCAGCGGCCGGTCGATGATCCGGTCGCCGGTGGTCTTGATCACCACGATGGTGAAGGCCTCGTGCGGCAGGTCGAAGGCCTGGGCCAGGCGGTCGCGGGTCTCGTTCGCCTGGGCCAGAGCCAGCGGCGAGCCGCGGGTGCCGATCTTGAGGGGCGCGTCGGGGGTGGGCAAATCAGATGTCATGCACACTGCTTAGCCCTGTCCCCCGGGCCTGACAACCATGCTCGCGGCTTGACATACGGGCGCAGGCATCCGACCCATGTGTAAACCTGAGAGGACAGAGCTGAATGACCAAGACGATCCTGCGCGCGCTGGCGGGCGAAACCCTTCCCACGCCACCCATCTGGATGATGCGCCAGGCGGGCCGCTACCTGCCGGAGTACAAGGCGACGCGGGCGCAGGCGGGCGACTTCCTGTCGCTGTGCTACAACCCGGAACTGGCCGCCGAAGTGACCTTGCAGCCGATCCGGCGCTACGGCTTCGACGCGGCGATCCTGTTTGCCGATATCCTTTTGCTGCCGCAGGCGCTGGGGGCGGACCTGTGGTTCGTGACCGGCGAGGGGCCGCGGCTGTCGACGATCACCAGCGAAGAGGATTTCGGCAAGCTGAAGCCGGTGCATGCCATCGACGACACTCTGTCGCCGGTCTACGAGACGATCCGCATCCTGCGCCGGGAGTTGCCCGAGGAGACGACGCTGATCGGTTTTGCCGGCGCGCCCTGGACGGTGGCCACCTACATGATCGCGGGGCGCGGCACGCCGGACCAGGGGCCGGCGCATGCGCTCAAGGACGGGAACCGGGCGCTCTTCGAACAGCTTTTGGGCAAGATCACCGAGGGCACGATCGAATACCTGTCGCGGCAGATCGAGGCCGGGGCCGAGGTGGTCAAGATCTTCGACAGCTGGGCCGGGTCGCTGAAGGGCGCCGACTTCGACCGCTACGCGAAGGAACCGGCGCGGATCATCACCGAGGCGCTCAAGCGCCGGCATCCGGGTATTCCCGTGATCGCCTTCCCGCGCCAGGCGGGCGACGGCTATATCGGCTTTCACGCCGCCACCGGTGCGGATTGCGTCGCGGTGGACGATTCGGTCAGCCCGGATTGGGTGGCGGAGCATGTGCAGAAGGACGGCTGCGTTCAGGGCAACCTGGCCTCGTCGCACATGGTCACGGGCGGCGACGCGCTGGTGACGGAGACGCGGAAAGTTGTCGATGCGCTGTCCGGGGGGCCGCACATCTTCAACCTGGGTCACGGGATTACGCCGGATGCGGATCCGGAGAACGTGCAACTCATGATCGACACGATCCGCCGATCGTGATCCGTGCACTGGGGGGCCAGCCCCCCAGACCCCCCGGAGATTTATTGGCAAGATGAAGCCGGGGCGCCGCGCATCATGCTTCATCTTGCCGGGTAAACTCCCGCCGGAGGCAAGAAAGTTTTTACCGACGGAACGGCCGGTTGCGGCGGCCGGGCAGGGGGCGGCCCTTCTGCTGTTCGCGCAGGAACACGAAAAGCCCCGCGCCGACGATGAGCGCGCAGCCCAGCCAGACCACCGGGTCCGGCCATTCGCCGAAGATCGCCCAGCCCCAGAAGATCGCCAGCGGCAGGCCGATGTATTCGAAGGGCGCGATGGTCGCGGCATCGGCGAGGCGGTAGGCGGCCGAAAGACAGTAACCGATGCCCCCGGCGGCAAGGCCGATGGCGGCGAAGACCGGCCAGTCCGACACCGGCGGCAGGATCCAGGCGCGCAGCAGGAAATTCAGGCTCTCGTTTTCCGGTCCGGGGGCAAAGCGGCCGTCTCCGGCGACAAGGAAAAAGCCCAGCGACACCAGCAGGAAGGTCATCTGGATGTAGACCGCCAACGCCGAGGCGCGGGTGGTCACGCCCAGCCGGCGCGTCAGCACCTGCATTGAGGCGTAGAGCAGCGCCGCCGCCACCGGCAGCAGCAGGACTGCGTCGAGGCCGGCATCCGCGCCCTCCCACGGGCGCTGCATCACCGCGACGCCGGCGAATCCCACAAGCACCGCGCCCAGGCGCAGGGAGCCTACCTTTTCGCCCAGCAGCGGGATCGCCAGCAGGGTGATGAAGAGCGGCGCCACGAAGAAGAGCGCCGTCGCCTGCGCCAGCGGCATCACCGCCACGGCGGCATAGAAGGTCATGTTGGCGCCGACCACCAGCAGCCCGCGCAACAGGTGCAGCAGCGGCGTCGAGGTGCGCAGCAGGCGCAGCCCGCCTTCGTAGCGCAGGAGCGCGAAGGAAAAGATCAGTCCGACCGCGGAGCGAACAAAGACGATCTGGTGCAGCGGATAGCCGCCGGACAACAGCTTGATCAGCATGTCGTTGACGGAAATGGCGGTGACGCCGAGGCAGATCAGCAGGATGCCGAGGGCGGGGCGGTCGGAGGATGTCATGGCAGTGCCTTAGCCTGCGCACAGGGCCTGTGCCATGCCGAAAGCGACATCGCAGTTGCGTTCTGAACGGGCAAGTTTAGATTGCCGCCAAAGCAGCAAGGAGCGTGCCATGGCCGCGATGGTCGAGATCGAGGATATCCGCAAGGTCTATGACGGCGGGTTCGAGGCCTTGTCCGGGGTCACGCTGGACATCGAAGAGGGCGAGATCCTTGCCCTTCTGGGGCCGAACGGGGCGGGCAAGACGACGCTGATCTCGACGATCTGCGGCATCACGCTTGCCAGTTCCGGCGCGATTCGCGTGGGCGGGCACGACGTGGTGACCGACTACCGCGCCGCGCGCGGGCTCATCGGGCTGGTGCCGCAGGAGGTCAACCTCGAGCCCTTCGAGAAGGTGCGCAACACGGTGAAATTCTCGCGCGGGCTTTTCGGCAAACCGGCGGACGACGCCTATATCGAGCAGATCCTGCGGCGGTTGTCGCTCTGGGACAAGCGGGATGCCGCGATTCGCGAGCTGTCGGGCGGCATGAAGCGCCGGGTGCTGATTGCCAAGGCGCTGAGCCATGCGCCGCGGGTGCTGTTCCTCGACGAGCCCACCGCGGGCGTCGACGTGGAACTGCGCCGCGACATGTGGGAGATCGTGGCGGGCCTCAAGGAGGACGGCGTGACGATCATCCTCACCACCCATTACATCGAGGAAGCCGAGGCCATCGCAGACCGGGTCGGCGTCATCAACAAGGGCCGGTTGCTGCTGGTCGAACGCAAGGACGCGCTGATGGCGCGGATGGGCCAGAAACGGCTCCGCATCGACCTGCAGGAACCGATTTCGGAAATCCCTGCGGCGCTCTCCGAATACGACCTGACGCTGACCGAAGGCGGCGGCGCGCTGGTCTACGCCTACGACACCAACGCCGAACGTACCGGCATCGCCACCTTGATGACCGAGATGAGCCGCGCGGGGCTGGTGCTGCGCGACATCCAGACCAGCCAGAATTCGCTCGAGGACATCTTCGTCGGCCTCGTGCACACCGGGGAGGACGCGGCATGAACTGGCAGGCGGTCAAGGCGATCTACTTTTTCGAGATGGCGCGGTTCTTCCGCACCCTGACGCAGAGTTTCGTGTCGCCGGTGATCTCGACCTCGCTGTACTTCGTGGTTTTCGGCGCCGCCATCGGCAGCCGCATCCAGGAGGTCGAGGGCATCAGCTACGGCGCCTTCATCGTGCCGGGGCTGATCATGCTCAGTGTCATCACCCAGGCGATTTCCAACGCCTCTTTCGGAATTTATTTTCCAAAATTCATCGGCACGATCTACGAGCTCTTGTCGGCGCCGATCAACTTTCTCGAGATCGTGCTGGGCTACGTGGGCGCCGCGGCGACCAAGGCGCTGTTCATCGGCCTGGTGATCCTCGCCACGGCGGCGTTTTTCGTCGATCTTTCGATCCAGCACCCGGTGGCGATGATCGCCTTCATGGTGCTGACCTGTCTCAGCTTCGCGCTGCTGGGCTTCATCATCGGCATCTGGGCCGGGAATTTCGAACAGCTCCAGCTGGTGCCGCTTTTGGTGGTGACGCCGCTGGTGTTCCTTGGGGGATCGTTCTATTCGATTTCCATGCTGCCGCCGGTCTGGCAGACGATCACGCTGTTCAATCCGGTGGTCTACCTGATCTCGGGCTTCCGCTGGGCCTTTTTCGGCATGGCGGATGTGCCGGTGGGGCTGAGCCTTCTGGCGATCTTCGGCTTCACCATGGCGTGCATCGGCGTGATCTGGTGGATTTTCAGGACCGGCTGGCGGATCCGCAACTGATCGGGCGTCGGCGCCTTTGGCAGGCCGAGGGAGCCTCCGGCGGGAGTTTAAGGGCAAGATGAAGCTGGATCGGGGACGCGGATGAAGGGCACAGTGCGATTGGCAGAGGCGCGTGCTCTGCCGTGGTGGCGGCGGCCGGTGACGCTGCTGTTCCTTATGGCGATCGCCATGCCGCTGTCCTTCGCGACCTGGTCGGCGCTTCTGAACAACTTCGTCATCGAGGTGGCGGACTTCGACGGGTCCGACATCGGCTGGTTGCATACGGTGCGCGAGATCCCGGGATTCCTCGCCATCGGCGTGATTGCCATCATCATCTTCGTGCACGAGCAGACTCTGGCGCTGGTGTCGCTGACGCTGCTGGGGGTGGCAACGGCGCTGACGGCGCAGTTTCCGGAACTGGGCGGCATCCTGACGATCACCATGCTCAGCTCCATCGGCTTTCACTACTACGAGACGGTGAACCAGTCGCTGCAGCTGCAATGGCTGCCGAAGGACCGCGCCCCGCAGATGCTGGGGCTGTTGCTGGCGGCGGCGTCGGGCGCGACGCTGGTGGCTTACGTCGCCATCGTCATGACCTGGGAAGCCTTCGATCTGAGCTACAATTTCGTCTACATGGCCAGCGGCGGGCTGACCCTGGCGATCGTCGCCTGGTGCGTCTTTGCTTTTCCACGCTTTGAGGCGCCCAACCCGCAGATCAAGAAAATGGTGCTGCGGCGGCGCTACTGGCTCTATTACGCGCTGCAGTTCATGTCGGGCGCGCGGCGGCAGATCTTCGTCGTCTTCGCCGGGTTCATGATGGTCGAACGCTTCGGCTTCGAAGTGCACGAGGTCACGGCGCTCTACCTCATCAACCTCGTGGCCAACATGATCTTTGCCCCGCTCATGGGCCGCGCCGTGTTCCGGTTCGGAGAACGCCGGACGCTGGCGTTCGAATACATCGGGCTGATCTGCGTCTTCCTCGCCTACGGCGGCATCTACTGGTTCGGCTGGGGGGTGCTGGTGGCGGCGGTTCTTTACGTCATCGACCACATCTTTTTCGCCCTCGCCCTGGCACTCAAGACCTATTTCCAGAAGATCGCCGACCCTGGGGACATCGCGCCCACGGCGGCTGTGGCCTTTACCATCAACCATATCGCGGCGGTCTTCCTGCCGGCCTTGCTGGGGTACCTGTGGCTCGTGTCGCCCACGGCGGTCTTCCTTTTGGCTGCGGGCATGGCCGGAGTGTCGCTGATGCTGGCGCTGATGATCCCGCGCCACCCCGAGCCGGGCAACGAGACGGTGTTCGCCGCCGTGCTGCCCGCGCCAGCGGAATAGGCTTACCAGAAGATCACCAGGATCGCGGTCATCGACAGGGCCAGCAGGACCGCCCAGAGCTTGACGTTCTGGTAGAAGGGTGCGTCGTCCGACAGCGCGTCGGTCGCCATGTCCGGGGTCCAGACAACGTCGGCCAGCTGGTCGTCGGGCCGTGCGGTGCCGGCGCGGCTGACGATGAAGAAGATGCCGCAGCTGATCGCCGTCATCAGGCCCACGTTCGTGGTGTAGTGCAGCGGCCAGAACCCGGTCTGCGTCGCCACGAAGAACCCCAGGCTCACCGCGTGGCCGCAGCAGAGCGTCAGGAAGGCCGCGTCGCCGGTGCCCTTTTTCCACAGCGCGCCCAGGATGAAGATCGCGACTACCGGCGGCACGAGGATCGAGAAGGCCTGCTGCAGGTAGGCCCAGAGCCCGCCCATGTCGTCGATGAACGGCGCCCAGAGGATCGCCACGCCCATCAGCACCAGCGTCGTGATGCGGCCGATGCGGCGCTGTTCCTCGGGGCTCTTGTTCTCGACGTCGAGGAAATCGTGGCTGATCAGCGTCGAGGACGAGTTGAGCGTCGAATCGACGCTGGACATGATCGCCGCGACGAGGCCTGCCAGCATCAGGCCGGTCAGGCCCGCGGGCAAGAGCGTGCTGGTGATCGTCGGAAACACCTGGTCGGGATTTTCCAGGTCCGGGATCACCGCCAGCGCCATGGCGCCGGGCAGCACCATGATGAACATCGGGATGATCTTGAGGAAACCGCCCAGGATCGCGCCGCGCTGCGCCTCGCGCAGGTCGCGGGCGCCGAGTACGCGCTGCACGATGTACTGGTTGGTGACCCAGTACCAGAAACCCAGCAGCGGCACGCCGAAGATCAGGCCCGGCCAGGGCAGGATGTCGTCGCTGCGCGGCTGGATAAGCGACAGGTGATTTTCGTCCGGCACCGCGTCCTTGACCGCCTGCCAGGAAAACCCGAGGTCGGAGAACAGGATATAGGTCATCGTCGCGGTGCCGAAGATCAGCACGACGGCCTGCAGAACGTCCGTGTAGACCACTGCCTTGAGCCCGCCCGACGCGGTATAGATGCCGGCGAAAAGGCCGATGGCCACGCAGGTCTGCCAGATCGGGATGTCGGGAAAGAAGGTCTGCACCACCACCGCGCCGGCATAAAGCCCGCCGGCGGTGTCGACGATCACCGTGAGAACGATGGTCACGCCCGAGAAGTAGAGCCGCGAGCGGCGGTCGAAGCGCCGTTCAAGCCATTCGGGAATGGTCGTGACACGGGACCTGAAAAAGAGCGGCGCAAAGATGAAGGCCAGCAGGATGAGCGGAATGCCGGCCATCCATTCGTAGGCCGAGGTGGCGATGCCGGTGGAATAGGCGGCCCCCGTGAGGCCGATGAGCGTGGTCGAGGAGATGTTGGAGGCAAAAAGCGAGACGCCGATGATGCCCCAGGTCAGGGACCGCCCGGCGAGGAACAGGTCGTCACCGCTTTTGGTACTTCGGGTGACCCAGATGCCGATCAGGATGACGACGACGAAATAGCCGATCAGGACCCCGATATCGAGTGATGTGATCGCGTTGGCAACGGCCTCCTGCGTGCCCTGTTCCATGTATCTCTCCCCATAAGCGCAGTGTCGGGAAAACGGTTCCTGCGACATAATGTTCCGAGAATGCGCTGATTTGCGCAACTTGAAGACGCCATCGGTGCAACATCAACACGCTCTGCGATAGAAGCGCCCGCATCATGTTCGCGTGAACTGCTCGGTCCTGAAAGGCGCGGGCGTGACGGCTCGGGACGGCGGGGCAGCGGCATGGTTGCCGTCGGTCCAGCGCCTCTGGTGCAAGGCGTTCAAACACCGTGTTCAGCCCCCCAGTGCCGCATCCGCGATCGCAGACCCAGGCCTGAGCTTCTCCGGTTTCCAAATACCTCGGGGGAGTCGCCGCATGCGGCGACCGGGGGCAGCGCCCCCCGGTTTTGCGCCCGGCCCGTTACGTGGATCCGCCGTCGCCGGCCCCTGCGCGACCGGCTTGCGCGGGTCCGCCGGGCGTGCCACAGAGCCGTCTGATCCACAGACGAGGCCCGCCATGACCACCTACACTGCGCTCACCACACTGTCCGGCAAGGACCAGGCCGAAGCCCTGGGCGAGGCGATGGAGGCGCTCTGGCCCGAACCCACGGGCGTCGGCGTCTTCGAGATGGAGGACGGATCGGGCCTTTGGGAAGTGGGCGGTTATTTCGAGGATCAGCCCGACGACACCGAACTGGCGCTTCTGGCCGCGGCGTTCGGGGCCAAGCCCTTTGTCATCTCCGAAGTGCCGGACACCGACTGGGTCGCCAAGGTCCGCCGCGAATTGGTGCCGGTCGAGGCGGGGCGGTTCTTTGTCTACGGCAGCCACGATGCGGACAAGGTGCCCCAAGGTTCCGAGCCGCTGCTGATCGAGGCGGCGATGGCCTTCGGCACCGGGCACCACGGCACGACGCTGGGCTGCCTCAGGGCGCTGGACGGGCTGGCGACAGAGGGCTTTACCGGCCGGAGCGTCATCGACGTCGGCTGCGGCACCGCGGTGCTGGCGATGGGGGCGGCGCGGATCTGGCCCGGCACGATCCTGGCCAGCGATATCGACGAGGTGGCGGTGGATGTGGCGCGGGCAAATGTGGCGGCCAACGATCTGGAGGGCCGGGTGAAATGTGTCGAAGCGGCGGGCTTCGAGCACCCGTACCTGACCGCCGCGGCGCCTTTCGATCTGGTGTTCGCGAACATCCTGATGGCGCCGCTGATCGCCCTGGCGCCGGATATGGCGCGGCACCTCTGCACCGGCGGATATGCGATTCTGTCGGGAATTCTGAACGAACAGGCCGACGAGGTCGTCGCGGTTTATGACCGAAACGCGATCAATCTGACCCGGCGTCAGGAGATTGGTGAATGGACGACGCTAGTGCTTCAGAAAGCATGACGGTTTTCGCCCGAATTGGTTAAAATCAGCCTTATTTGCCGTATTCCTGCCGCATTTCGGGACTATCGAAGACGTACCCGGTGGGGGCCGCGGTAACGGAAGACAGTCATGGACGACGCAATTCGCAAGTTCGAGAAGCGGCACAAGGCCGTGACCAAGCGCCATCGCCAGATGGCGCGGGGCTATGTCACCAAGCTGGGTCGCAACGGCGTCATCCAGCACCAGCCGCGGCGCCAGCTTCCGGGGCTCTCCGTAAATACGATTTTGATGCTGGTCGCCGGACTGCTGGCCTTCAAGAGCTTTCTCTTCGTCTCTCTCGGAGAGGCGGATTACCAGTCGCGGATCGACGCCCTCGCGCAGGGCACGGTAATCGAACGCACCGGCGCGTTCATCATGCAGATCGACCCGGCGACGGTCTGGATCTCGACAAATATCGCAC
>Ga0208684_1001505_pt1 | contig 12299 bp, 19 predicted proteins | sample MalvireepMed_b05_FD_184245 | JGI IMG/M metagenome (GOLD analysis project Ga0208684, IMG submission 184245) | Marine viral communities from the Global Malaspina Expedition - Malaspina viral metaG DeepMed_b05 (SPAdes) (version 2) | ecosystem: Environmental > Aquatic > Marine > Oceanic | place... | reverse complement strand
CCCACAATACCCCTATTTCCCCCTACATTCCTTTTCTTTTACATTCTCTCCACACACTACCCACATATACACACAAAACCCCACTGACACCTACGCCAACACCGCTTTAGAGTATACATTTTTAGTATTTTTCTTGATACTTATCACTCTTCTGATATAATGTGCATATGAAGAAATCAAGAAAATACGTTCTCGCAGAAGGAGTCAATGACTCTCGATGCTTCTGTTGTAATAAAAATAAAAACCGGGTACGAGATACACCAAAAAATTCTCACCACCCTGTAATGCACGCGAACTCTCACTTTGAAAAACATCACTTCCCACGCCCACATATGGCAGGTGGTAAAACATATGTCCCTCTTTGTGGAATGTGTCATGACATAGTTGACCGTTATAACTTAGAAAATTGGCATGAAACTTTACTTACTGATGTAACAGATGAATTAATCAAACATTGGGATGTGCTTGAACTCATGTGTGGATTCGCTGCAATGCAAAAACAAGAAGATGGTGAAGCAAATGATGAAATGGATGATACGGCAATTGATAAAGTTTTAAATCTTACTGAAGAAGAAGCATGGGAAATTATAGAAACATGTGAAGGTACTATGAGACTCTTAGCACTGAAGGTGATATCCATGTGCTTTAATGAACAGATAGAATTAGTCTAAATGACAACTTGACACAATATAAAAACCCCACTGACATCTAAGCCAATGGGGTTTTGTATTATACAATTTTGTTCTATTTACGATACTTCTGGAATAATTTTATTAAGGCTTCCGGATCCGGAGGATCCGAATTTATATTCTTTTGTTTCTTTGCGGCTTCGGGGCCTTGATGTAGATCTCGTTTCTTTCGTGCCTCAGCCATCTTGTCATGGTGCCTCTGCAAGAGATCTCTCTTTGCTGAATCTTTTTCCAATGGTTTCGGTTTCTTGGCTTCACCAATAAAATCTCTAACAGCACCAGCAGTCTCTAGCAATTCAGTAAATGCATTCATGATGTCATCGTCAGTAGACTCGTTGAGTTCATCACCGAAGTAACCTTCTAAATAGTCTAATATTGCTTGTTCCATTGGTTTTTCTCCCTTGTGATCTTTATCAAAATTATTTATAACTTTCTAAGGCTTAGCAAGTCTTGATGTATACTCAGCCATATAATTTTCTTTGGTCATTTCTTCTTCTTCTTCTTTTTCCTTTTCACTTCTTTTCTTATTTGCAATTAATTGCACCAACTTTTCTGCCCCTGCTAAAGGCCTCGGGCTTGCTTCATTCAACCCTCCCCTTTGGTTTCGGTTAGCACGCTGTTGATCTGCCTTCGCTTTGCCCCTCGCCCTTGCAATTTGCTCTCTGCTTGCAGCCGCTTTCATAGAAGGTGTAATTTCGCTGACTCGGGTGTTCATTATTCTGTTCGTTGCGGGCCCGCTAGTCGTTTTCGACTTCGGCTTTAAGTCTGGGTTAGTTGTGCCGCGACCGGTTGCCGTCCCTGCCTTATATTGCGCTTCATTCAACCATTCCTCAACTGCATCAGCAATTTCTAAGAGGCCGACAAACGCTTCCATAATGTCTTCATCTGATGTAGACTCATTGAGTTCATCACCGAAGTAATCTTCAAGATATTCTAATACTGTTTGATTCATTTCTGTTTCTCCGTTGTTGATCCTAAAATATTCCTTAACCTTCTTTAGATAGATGTCCACCACCCCGTCCTTTTTTAGAAACCCGATATTTTCTCTTTTCAGCATCCGCTTTTGCTGTGTTAAAAGAATGTGCTGTTGCAGGGGCATTAAAGTCCATCATACCTTCATCTTCATATTCATATAAACCAAAATACTCATTTACTGCATCACACAATTCGTTTAACTCACAAATAACATCAACAATATCATCATCGGTGACATTTTCGTTTAGTCCGTCGCCAAAGTATTCTGATAAAAACCCGTATACAATTTCTTCGTTGTTCATGTGCGATGATTTTCCTTGTCCGCTATATGTATAAATTGGGGACCGTCACCCGTGCCAACGCTTTCCATTCATGTCAGTAGATTTATCAATACCCCCATGATATCGTTTAGGAATGCCAGTTTTTACTCTTTCCATCATCTCTGACCATTGACCACCTGTCTTTTTGTCAGGAGTCAATGTAGAATCAGAAGCAAGACCGGGAAAGCCACCGATAGTTTTGATTATTTTATTTTCTTTACATATGGGACAAGGCGCACTGCAAGGTTTTTCACGATCTTCATAACTCATAAATTCTTCAAATTTATGGCTACATGCTTCACACAAATAATCATAGTTCGGCATCTGGTACAATCTCCCCCAGTTCTTTTACATTTACTATAAAACCCATTGGTATTTTTTCAATTGTGCTTGCTTCTTTATCACCAATAGTACTCAACAGACTGATGTGTTTTTCGTCACGGTAAATACAATACCCAACTGATCTCATTTCTGGACATGGTTTTTTTGCATGTGCTAGTTGTGATTTGAGGTCATTCCACCCCACTTCACCATGTTCTTCAGCGTCTGTCCATATCACCTCAACAATGGGATATTGTTTACGTTTAGCCAATTCACACTCCATTCATACAGATATGTATGCTGTAATAATACCATAGTTTTAGGAGAAGTCAAATACAATTTACGCTATCTCTCTTTTCTCGGCCATCTGTATCTTTTAGCAAAATCTAACTCACCTTGAGTGGGAGTGGTTTTTTTTATTATTCTTTTTTGCCTTCTGCTTATTTTTGGCTTTTCTGCGGCTCTTCTTTGACCTTTTTCTTTCTTGTATAGCCGGTCTATTTGTTTGCTATATTCCACGGTTGATCGGGGTGGAACTTCCATACCAGGCAACAATGGCGGCTTAGTCGTTTTTAGGTCTGCTTCTATTTCTGTTCTTAATTTGCCCGTTGCTAGTTTTCGTGCTTTAATTTTTTTCTTTTCAAATCGTTTAGGCACCTTCAGTTCTGTGATGTATTGCTGGAATGTTTTCATCGCCCTTTCCCTCTCATACTAGAGGACATTGACCTTTTATTATCTGTCTCTAGATCAATTGCTCTATCTACATCCTTATCACTAAGCGGCCGCATTGTTGTGAATGCAAATCCACCCAACCTATTTTTCATCACTTGACGTTGTTTTCTGAGGGCGTTTGCTCTTCGGTTTTCTTTGGCGACCACCTTGGGATTTTTAGACTGGAATGCTCTGGTGGTTGCTTGAACTCCCCTCACTTGATCTCTCTTATCCATTAATTTTATTCGTCGCAACCGTTTGACTAACTTGTTGGTAGATGCCTTTGGGTCGGCCGCTCGCCATTGTTTTGCAGCACCCAGCGAGGATTCTGTGGTGTATTGCTTAAATGTTTTCATTATTGTTACACCTTTACTTGTCTGTGTTTGATGTTGAATTGAATTTCTTTTGTGCCTTTTTAAAATCCTATATATGTATGCATGTGCCAGTCTAAAACATTAAATAAACACCATAGTTATAACGGGAACAGTAACATATGAACATAGAGAGTTGGTTCGAGTTGTCGGGTATCGTTGTTGCTGTCTTAGGCGGTGGTATTGTCGGTGGATATAAGATTTCAAAAGCACATGGAAGGAAACTTCTAAAAAAGGACTTCCCTGATAATAAGTTTTGGACAACCCACACAAGAATGCATGAAGCACTCACTGAACTAAGATTAAAAACAGATTGCGCACGCGCTCAACTTGTTCAGTTTCATAATACAGGACATTTTCTTGATGGCATTTCTATGAAAAAGATGAGTCTGACTCACGAATCTTTAGAAACAGGCATTGCATCAGAGATGGATGGAGCAGGACTGAACACCAAAAAAGATATACTACTCACGCTCGTTGTTAATTCTATGGTATTGATGATGAAAGATGACCCGCAACTGAGAGTTACTGAAGAATTGAATTCATGTCACATGAAAAATCTATTACATTCTAATGCTGTTGTTGCATTTAGTTTTCTCCCTATCCGTAGAAGCGATGAGCAAATTGTAGGATATATAATGGCGCAGTGGTGCAGTCTGAGCAAAGTTGATGATGTTGACATAAATACAATGATGCTCGCAATGGAAGATGCAAGAGAAGAGATTGAAATTGAATTAAATATTGAACATAAACAAGCAAAGGTGTAATAAAATCATTAATTGCCAAAGGAGATTTCAATAATGGAACAAATAGTAAATATTTTATTAGAGACTGCTAATGAACTAAAAAATGGTGCCAAGAAAAAGACTGTACCCAAGGGCAAACCAAAAAAATGGACAGAATTGGAACCACTTCTAACACCTAAAATTATATCAACTTCAATAAGACTCCTGAAACTCCCAAAACTTCGTGATTCATACGACCCACTCTTGACAATCAAAGAATCAAACATCCACGGAATGGGTGTGTTTGTTACAGAAGACACGCCCGTTAATACGCCTATAAGTTTATATTTACAATCGTTGCAAACAGAACACAACGACTATGTGAGAACTGATGTCGCCCGGCTTACCAACCACTCAACAAATCCAAACGTAAAACTACAAGAACATAATGGTGATTTATACATTACAACCAGTAAAGATATACTTGAAGGCGATGAATTGCTCATAGATTATTTTGAAGTTGCAAAAATAGCACAACCAAGAACTATATTAAAAGATTCATTTGTGAGATTGTGTCCAGAAATTGATGAAGAAATTCTACAAGATCCGCCAGGCATAGATTTCTATAAAGATCTTGAATATCTTGCACAATTAGAAATTGATTGAACAAGATTCGGTAGGGAATATTTATCTAAAGGTGGATAATTTATACATAATATAGCGAACAGCAGGAAGGATTTCCAATGAATATTAACGAGTATAAAAAATATCTGAGCGACATACATGGATCTGTTGAACGGGTTCAAAAAATAAATGAAAGAAAAGTAGATGCAATCACACCAGATGCAATCACACCAGAAGAGAATCAATCAGAAGTTTTGGATGCATTATTCACAACTGATGTTGGAACAGCCCTTTTAGAATTTACATGTGATGTTATGGAAAAAGATGATATCTCCATTGATGATGTCTATGAAGCATTTGAATGTTTATCTTATTCGGTTGATTTAATTGATGATTTTATGGTAAACAACAACGAAGATAATTTAGAAGAAATCTATGAATATCTTGAGTCTTATTTTGGTGGAGAATTAACTGAAGATACTTCTACTGACGACATCATAAATGCATTTCATGATGTGAAAGATCTCCATGAAGCATTTGGTGAGACAGTCAAGAAACTTGCAGAAGCCGTTAAAAAAGGTGCTAGTGCAGTTGGTAAAGCATTGACCAGGCAAACCGGATATTGATTCAAACATAATACAAAAACCAAAACAGCCGTGCCTTCGGGTGCGGTTGTTTTATAAATTAAGAAGGAGTTTCAATGAGTAGAGAAGTACTTTTACTCAATTCCAGCGAGGAAATACTGAGAGTCATCGACTGGAAGAAAGCGGTTAAACTGCTTACCAATGGGAAAGCAAAAAAGCCCTATAACTATAACAAAACACATTCCATCAGGACGATTCGCGGTGAATATAAAATACCCGCTGTAATTGTCCTTGTTCGTTTTGTATATCTACCCTATGAAGACTACTCACCGACAAGAAGAAATGTGTTCAAAAGAGACAACTGGACATGTCAGTATTGCGGATTCTCGTCAAAGAATCCCAAGAAACTCACAGTAGATCATATTCACCCCCAATCCAAGGGTGGAGGAACTCAATGGACCAATTTGGTCACTGCATGTTCGTCTTGCAACTCAAAGAAGGGTCATAAACTGCTCAAAGAATGTGGGATGAATCTAAAAAACAAACCCATCAAACCAAAGAGACTTGCTCTTCAATTGGTGGGTCTGGATAGTTCAGGTAAAGAACTATGGAACCGTTGGGTTGACCTAACTTAATTCATATACCGCACAATCGGTCTGAGTTCCACCAGTCTTATAGAAACGAATAGGTATAATAACTGGGGCACCGTTTTGTGGTATCTTAATGGTTACTTCTGGTCCTTGAGTACCACCGGGTGTAGTGAAGAAAATTGAAGTTGTAGTCACTCCGGTTCCATCATTGACTATCATAACACCTTTGTTTCTTTTTTGATTTGTTGCATCTGTTGATACTGCTATTAGTGTTGCTGAATTATAGTATAACATTGTTATCTCCTCTGTTGTTATATATATCACTTTCAGAAATTATATTGTATATATACTATATGAACGAAAGACAAGGACAGTTGATGCCGAATATCAGCAGACCATCCGGTCCTAGACCGTTCAAGAAAAAGGGAACACAAATGGAAAAACATCTTCAAGATCCAAAAAATTTAGCAGCAAACGCAAGAGAGCAGATGCGACGAAAAAAAGAAATGGAACAAGAAAATAAGAGAACCATGCGCGGAGAAAGTGTTGAGGAAATAGTTGCTAAAACAGCAGAAATTATCAGTGGTGGTAAAGTATTTGGTGGATGGACTGATAAAACAATAAAAGAAGGTAAACATAGATCTAGTACTGAATTTCTTAAGCCATCACCTGCTCAACTCAAATCTGCGATTGGGAAAAGAAAAAAGGCGAAAGAGGATACAATTGTTAAACGATTAAGAAGAATGTCTGACAACGCCGATGTTCCTTTAGTAAAAATTGGTCCAGATTCTTCCCGGGAAAATCCACAATATAGCAAGATTCGTTATGAATCTATTATTGCAGCACGACTTGAATGGATAAAAAATGAATTGCGGGAGAATCATGAATATTATAATATTCTCTCCGAAGATGTTCAATATATCGATAACTTAACTGAAGAAGAACTAGTGGAATTGTTTCCCTTACTTCCCATGGCTGGTATGTGGTTAGGGAAAAAATTACTTGGTGGCGCAGTAAAAAAAGGATTCAAATGGTTAAAGGGTAAAGCAGGAGGAGTAGCGAAAAAAGTAGGAGGAGCCGTAATGGGTGCAGGAAAACGGTTTATGGCGGGCCACAGGCGGGGCGCGCGCGCACTCGGTTTCTCAAAAGGCGCAGCCCCCGCAACAGATCGAAGTAGCCACTTTGAACCCGTGAAGAAATACGGTGGCGGTGGCGGTATGTCAACATACGACCGAACCGGCTCAGCAGCGGAACGTGGCAGTCCATATGGCGGCGGCGTGTCACAGGCTTCTGCATCATCCGGAGGGAGATGATAAATGAAACATGAATCAAAAATAAAATCTTATTTAGAGTTCGTTGAAGATAAAGAAAACGATGACGATGATGAGAAGAAGAAGAAGAAGGCATCTCGTCATGTTGAAAAAAGTGATATAACCAACCTTGAAAGACAAATAGAGATACATCGTTCTACTCATGGCCCTACAGAAAATCTTAGAGGCAGTGCATTGAATCAACGAAATGAATTAGAAACTGCATTAGCAACTCAGGGTGTATCACGAATGAGTCAATTTGGTACTAGATCTGCCCCGGGGGGGCATGCTAAGGGGTGGGTGCAGAAATCGATTGGTAGCAGAAAATAGGGAAATTAAATGTTTAATAGACAAGAATATGTTAATTGGTTACACGGTGTTGCAAGACACGAAAAACATAATTTGCAAATTAATAATAATGTCCCAGCCATCAGGCAAGAGAAAGAACTCATAAAAATTGATGAAATTATTACACTCAACGAAATTGGACCTGCTGGGGCCCATCTCGCTAAAGCCCCGCTCAGAGCCGCACTTAGCGGACTCGGCGGATTGTTCCGAAAACGTGCTGCAAGTGGGGTTGGAGCAAAAGTAGGACAAGTTGCTGCAAAGCGTACTGCAAGTGGGGTTGGAGCAAAAGTAGGACAAGTTGCTAGCAAAGCACCTAAACCTGGAGTCAGAGCAACACCAACATTATTAGACAGATTAAAAAAAGGAGTTAAAAAATTTGGCACCGAATTTGGTGCAATAGCCGCAAAGTCAAGAGAAAGATCAGCAGGATATTATGTACATGGTGGAGCAAAAGATACAAGGTTCGGTCTTCATCCGCACAGTAAAGATAAAGAGATATTAGCAAGAGCGGCAAAATTTAAAACACCATCAAAAAAGCCTAGACCTCCCACTTCAGCACAACAAAGTCAAGAAAGACTAAGAAAATTGGCTCTGCTAAAACCTGATGTTCCAATGCTCGGTAAGCGTGATTCCGGCCGTACTCCTTTGTCGCGTGATGAAGTTAAATCCGGATTAAAACGGCTGGAGAGAGATGCAGAAAAAGATCCAAGACTTAAAGCAACGGCTATGGCTGCACAAAAGAGAATTGGTGCAAGAAAAGGTGATGAAGTTAGATTTAGAGTAAAACAAATGGGTCAACGTGCAGAGGTAGATCCAAGTTTTGCCGCAAGAGTTAGGGCTAAACAGCAGAAAATTGGTGCGAGAAGATAGAACATCTAACACACCAAAATCTGATAGACTTAACAGCCATAGAAAATCTGTAATTAAAGCAAAAATTGATCGCAGCACCGGCTTCGGAAGCCGACGGCTTCGGAAGCCGAATTAAATCTCAGTAGCACCAGCAATGCTTCTTGTGATTAACATGTGAGGTACAATTGATATTTGCGCTCCATGATAATATTTATCAGCCGATTTAAACGGCGCACCGTGCTGGGGTTCGGCTAAAAATACTGGCTCAGTATCCATATGAATATTTTCATGATCTTCGTTTGTAGATATATGAGAAGAAAATGACAATTCATATGTTGATTCCATCGAATCAATAGGGTTAAAAATTATATTTCCTTTTCCTGCAATTTGTGCATTGTTTGGTCCAGGTCTATTAGGACTAAACATTACATCTTCACCATACAAAGACATTCTCTTCAATTGAGGATCTGCAATTTTTCTCCAAAAAGAATTAGATAATATGCTGCTATGGCTCTTTATTGGACCCGGATCAAATTCAAGTGTGCTTAAAAAATTATTATATTGTAAGCCATTCATATTTTGTATTTGTCTGGATGTGTAATTAAACCTCTCTTTGCTCAACATCTCTTCTACGGTTCTTTTATTCGTTTTAATATTATTTAAAAAATTATTGTACTCTTTCCCACTCATATTTTTCATATAATTGGCTATTTGTCTGAACCCCTCTGCGCTTAATCTAATGATCAGTTCTTCCTGAAAATTTGTAGTTTTTTTGTATATTTGTTTTGCTTTGTGTGGAGCAACAAAGTCGTAAAGAGTTCCTGTTTCTTTATGCTGATACCACTTGTCTTTTAACATACTCGCTTGTTTAGCAGAAACAGGTTTCCAGTTCTTCCATGCATCACCATTCGATGGTGTAACGAGAGAGAATGTACCTACTTGATCTTCGGGTGTAAGGGCCCAACGAAAGGACTTACCGTAGTTCTTATCGTAGTCCATAGCGTGAAGATCAATGAACTCATGAGACATTATTCTGGGCATTGGGTGCCAACCCTCCCCACAAACTATATGATATTACCTTTTTCATTTTTGACTTGTCCTTGTAGTAGAAGGAGAAAATAAATAATGATACATTGGTTCGTCGTCGATTATTATCTCATTCTTTATCAAATTAGATTTTAATATCTTATCACTATAATCAGAATCTTCTCCGAAATTCTTTTCTGGAAATCCATTAACCGTTCTTGCTATTTCTGTTCTTATAGGATTCAAATGATTGGCTGGACGATATTGCACACCACTTTTATCTTTGAAATTTCCTCCATATTGATTTGCGTGCTTAAATACCATTCGTGGATCTCCATCATGGTAATACACCCCACCTAAACCAACACAATCAAGAGAAGAATCGTTTTGAATTACATCTATGATCTTATTGAAATAATTGGGTGCTACCATATCATCATCGTCAACAAAGCATAACATGTGTCCCGAAGAAGACTTTAAAATTTCATTTCGTTTTTGTCCAACAGTCTTCTCTCCCGAATCACTATTAATAATTATTTCCATTCTTTTTCTAATATCTTCTCTTGTGTGTGTAAATATATGTTTTATAAGATTGTCAAGTTTCTCTTTTCTCTCTTTTAGAGTAACGATACCCACGGTTAATAGTATCTCAGACAATTCAATTTCTATTTTCTCGGATGTTATTTTTTTATCGATCTCATTCTTAACTCTTTTTGCAAATGAAATTGCATACTTCTTTGCTAGATCATGATTGAAAGTGACGGCTCTCCAAAGATGAGATTCATAATGATCCTTAAAATTCAACTCACTTATCTTCTTAATCAAATCGTCCGCATTCTCAAACGTAAAGATACCAGAAGGATCAAAGAATTCTTCTACATTTGGGCATCCCCAATAAAAGGGGATTGTCTTCGTTAACAAGCAGTCAATTAGTTTCTCTGAAAAATAATTCTTCTCTCTAGTACTCTCTACTACTATAGAAAATGCAGATCTGAAAAGATTCTCTTTGTTGTCGTTAGGAAGTAGTAATTCTTTATGACGAATAGCATCTGGCATTGGAGAACGAGTACTACTATAGAATACCTTATGTTTTTCAATTTCTCCCGCCTTTGACCAAATTTCTTTTCTTAGATTATAACCCTCGGTATCTCTTACGTGATTACTACAAAGAAACGATAAACTCAACTCCTTTACCTGAAATACATGATCAATCGCATCGGAATCGTATACACCCAATCCATCTGGGTGGTTAATAATATTCTTATTCAGCCAAGTAGTCCCGTATGGAAAAAACACAGAGTTGGATGTTCTGTTTATAATATCAGGACTGCTCGTCAATATCAAATCATACTTATCGGCGTTAGCAACAATAACTTCGTTCAGTTCTCTGTTTGGTGATGTTGTTGGTTCATTACAATTAATAAAAACCTTAAAGGCTTCTGGGTTTTCGAATTTGATATCAACGTTGGGATATCCTTCGGTTTCTTGTCTTGTTATGGTTTGATCATCTCCGAATCTAGAAACATGTATCTCCACAGAAACCGGAAATTCTAAAACACCATCTTCAAACAAATAATGAGAGTTCTTTGTGATTGCTTTATATAGTGTTGAAATCAATTCAATATCTCCCCAGGTGCCGGTCGTATCCCCGTCCACGGCGCGACCAGCAAACCCCATTCCCGCGAGTGGATACTTGGTGTGGTGTTAATCAAAAACGAATCAACCAATCTGTAAAGACGATCATCCGCAGATTCTAATTTCTTTATTCTTTCATAATTATCCTCCACTGCATCTATAGAATGATTATACAACATCTCATTCATGTCATCAATCATAAATCCTGAATTTACTGTTATAATTCCACCACTATTAAATTGATCTCCAATTTCCGGTGATCCCCAATATACCGGAATTACCCCTGTCGCAAAACAATCTGTTATTTTCTCAGTATAATAATCAGAATAACTATCATTCTCTATGACAATGGAAAATCTATAATCAACTAATGCTTTACTTTTGTCGTGCCATATAGTAGAGAGATCCCCAGAATCCATAAAGGAATCACCAAGAACTGTTCCGTAGATATCCACTTTGTCTTTATATAACTTTGCTATTTCATGTCTAGCCTTATGTCCTTCTGTCGTCTTCTTAGCCGACGCTACCATAGAAACATTCTTACTCTTGGGATGGACTCCCCACTTATCCTCGCTTATCCATGGTAAATTTGATCCAGCAGGGCAGTATCTTTATCTACCGACAGTGAAACCGGGATGTGATGATCAATCCACACTGTGAAGTCACCTTCGTCTGATGACCATTCGAATATTTTTGGTTTTAAAAGAGAACATGAGGATTGTGTTAGATCAAACCCCGCTCCGATTGCTTTCACTTTGTTCATGTTTATTCCCTGGCGATTGCCATTCAATTTTATCTTCACTCATCCCAAGATTACGAAGTTTCTCTTTCTTGGACTCTGCGTCTGCGAGTCCCATAGTAACTACTGTGTTGTCATTTGTGTTTCCCGGCCATGCACAATATTCTTCACCAACAAACGTCATTGATATTGATTTACTCTGTAGGAACATAGGAATCAACTGAAACAAAGGCTCATGATCAAACTTAAATATATCCTGCTCTAGCAAATTAGATGTAGCCTTTATCCATGTTCTAATGAAGACACGGGACTTATCATTATTTTTGAAGAATATCGGAGATGCTTTCATACCACTCAAGTTCCCATTCGCTGTTGTAAATGCAAGATCACTTTCTATATTATCAAATCCAATTGGTTCTTTATGAAGTTTAGAATCAACATCTAACCATAACAAATCTTCCTGTTTTTCATCCAACTTGTCT
>Ga0208684_1001500_pt1 | contig 12321 bp, 7 predicted proteins | sample MalvireepMed_b05_FD_184245 | JGI IMG/M metagenome (GOLD analysis project Ga0208684, IMG submission 184245) | Marine viral communities from the Global Malaspina Expedition - Malaspina viral metaG DeepMed_b05 (SPAdes) (version 2) | ecosystem: Environmental > Aquatic > Marine > Oceanic | place... | reverse complement strand
TTACCTATACCACCAAAACCTAAATATTATCAGACTCAATATGAAAAATTACCCATTGCTAGGGGAGAGGCTGAGTTTGAACTTGAAAATTTATATCAAATAGGTAGGCAGAGGGCTCTTCCTAGGTCGCTTTATACAGGCTATAATGTATACCGAGGTGCAAATTTAGCGTCAGATGTTTATTCTGGAATTAAAGATATGTTTGCAGATAAAGCAGATGGTACTGCACAAGCTGGCGCTTATGATAATTTACTCCAGTTACTTGACTATTCAGACCCAACAAAAGACCCAACAGCTATAGACCCGTCACTTTTCGACTATACCCAAAAGGGTTTTGGTGCACCAAGTCAGAGGTGGAAATTACCCGGAGGACCTCAAACATGGGCTAGTAGTATATTTGATTATCCAGAATCATCTGGCTCTGGCATTGAAGAAATACGTAGATATATACGCGGTCCAAGTCACCTTTAACAAGGCGAAATATAAAAACGAGCATATTAAAAGGGAAAATAAATTATGGCATATGAATTAGAGGGCTATGAGTACCCTGGTGGAGGTACATATACACCTCCTATTGACGATTGGCGGAAAGATTATACACCAGAGCTTCCACCAAGACCTGTAACTCCTATTCCACCTCCTGCAGATACTTCTGGGCTGAAGCCTTGGGAACAGATATTTTCAGAGCTAAATATTCCTACGGATTATCTAGAACTACTAACCAACCCAACCTCTTACTGGCCTGGAATGCAAGACTATGCAGAGGAATTTCAAGAAGCTGATATTGCCAGAGGAAATTTACGGGTTATCTTAGATAAGTTATTAGGAACAGGAGAAGGGAGTCTTGCTGAAGCGAAGAGTCAAAGAACAGCACTTGTAACTGGGGCTTACGGTACAGGTACCACCGCCGCGGAGCAGGCTAAATTCTCAGGGTTAGGTACAGCCGGTGAAATGTTTCGCAGAGGTGAGGAGCGTGCCACAGTTGGAGGAATGAGAGATGTTAGAGGTACAAGAGGTGCAGCACGTCTCGCACGTACAGGTACAGGATTTGCAGGCGCCGGCGCAATAGGAGAAGAGGAAAGATTTAGTGTTGGTGAGACTGCAAAGAATTTTGCAGAGAGCATATTAGGCCTCACAACAGGAAGGTCACAGACTGAAACGGATATATTAAATAGATTTGGCACCACCATGGAGCAATTGGAACGTACACAGACAGGAGGTATGTACAATGTGAGAGATGTTATTGAGCAAATGAGAGGTGGAGGTTCTGATGCACTCATGGCACTTATTAATCAATATATAGGCATTAGGGATAGAATCGTTGGGCTAGAAGGTGGAAATGGCGGGGGTTTCAAAGTGACGCTAACATGATAGGATTGAGGTCTTAATTGGAAAACACATTATGAAAATATATACAAAAGTAATTTTAGACTGGAACCCCTCAACTGAGCAGTACGAAGAAACGTATGCTGAGTCATACAACTACGAAGGGGAGGTTGCACTCTGCCAACGTGTAGGATATACCGGGGAGAATTTAAACGAGGTCCTTGATAGAATCCTTTCAGGAATTGAAGCAGGGCAGAGAGGTAAAGAAGCCACACGTCAGTTTGATGTTAATACTATCATGAATCAGAAAAAGATTGAACAGGGCGACAAGCAGCTGGAGATTCAAGACAAAAATGCAGATGCAAGTATTGCCTCTGCTGAAAATACGAGTAAAAGATTAGATATGGCGTTGACCCGACAAGATATCGAATCCGATAATAATACATTGCTAAGTTGGGAGGCAATAACACCGGAAACGACCGGACAATGGGAAGCAAAAGTTAAATTCGGTCAATCGCTGATAGATGCTGGTGATATACATCAATCATTAATGCCACGATTACAGCAAGGACATTTTCGTTCAATACAGGGGCTTGAGAGCCACAATATCTATAACGATATCATTACAGACTCCAAGGTTACATCAGATGCCCTGAGAGCATTTTCAAGGACGGGAACCACAGAAGAGGGTACGCAGGTCATATTAAACCCGAATCAAAGAAAAAATCTTATCAACATGGCAGATGACCGGGATAAGAATGCTATTAAGATTCAGTATGCAAATTTTATGGAAGAACAATTACAGGGCATGGGTTACTCAGAGGAAAATCCGCAGTACAGGGCCATTATGTCATCTGTAAACGCTGGTAATTATCTGCTCGCATCGAACAAATTCAAGCAATTAGGAGGTGACTTAACACTTGTTCAGGCGAATGAAGGTATGACCAAAATCTTAAATGACGCAGTTATAGATATAGACCCTAACTGGGGTATAAAAGAAATAAAACAAGCATTACGCCTGCAGGGTGTTCCGCCTAGTGATATTTCCATGTTTGAGGTTTATTGGGATAGAGCACACTTCTTAACACCCCAGGCGGCAACCGCCTACGGGCCTTATTCAAAAGAAGCTTTTACAACTATTAAGACTATGATAGTAAATGAGCATGATAAAATGGTGAAAGATGGGCAGATAGACCCAGATACCAGACGACCTATGCAATCTAGGGCGTTTACTGATGCACAGATTGTCAGGATTGCTCAGGCCCGTGGATTAGCAGTTGATGATGAGGGCAATATAGTAACAGGGGAACAGAAACCGCCAAAGGTATCAGTACAGGTACAGGGTGTAAATCCTGGCAGTACATATATTGTTAAAACAGACCACCCCCGATTTAGAAAAGATTTGAGCAAAGCTCCTCTATCAATCGTACATAGTAATAACATGGAAGGAGAAGTTATAGTAGACCGTATAGGCTCGCCAGTTACTACAATAGGTTATGCACCAAAAGGCCCTGTAGCTGGCGCTGAACCTCATGTATTTTTTAGAGATTCTCAAACAAATGTAAGTTACGATATACCAATTTCATACTTTAACCAATACTTTGTTGAACGGTCTCGTTAATGCCTCAAAATCTGTTACGACCGGAAGACTTCGCAGGGATAGGAGGCGAACAGGATACTACACAGGCTCCATCATATTTCTCTCCTGAAGATTTTTCATTTCCAGACGAAGAAAAAAAAGAACAACCTCCCTCATATAGACCTCTTCTTACTCCTGCTGATTTTAATGTAGCAGACGAAGACCCCGAATCCAGACTTAAACCAATTTCAACACCATACCCTTCATTCTGGGGAAGGCTTGGCAAACGGTTTGGTCAGTCATTCTTGCCGTTTGGTCTACCTGAATACTTTAACTTGGACCAGATGGCACCTGCCGAGCATCCATCAGAATATGTTGCAGAAGCCATTGGTGGGATTGCAGGTTTTGGTTTATGGTTCTTACCGCAGGGTATGTTGGTAGGTGGTGTCAAGGTAGGCGCAGGCTTGATTAATGTAGCAAAGCTTGCAGGTGGTGCAGACAGGGTAAGGCGTACCGCAAAAGTTACGCAGCTTCTTGCTGCTGCAGACAAAGCTAGAAAAGCAAAAAGCCCCGCAGGTGTTCTTAAAAATATAGAGGCTGCTAAGGAAATGGGGATTGGTGTTAAGCCTTCTGATTTACTTGGTGCTCATGGTAAACTTTTAAGTAAACCCTGGTACCTCAATCGAGTTGCCAATGTCATGGCTAATAATGGTCCACGTGCCGCAAGAGCTTTTGACGCCGGAGTTAGAAATCTTATTAATTTTAATATATACGGTCATGCCCATATTCCAATTGGTTCATCCATTGAAGATAGATTAAAAACCACCGCTATGTCATCTATAGAAGGTATGGCGTTTGCCGCTGCAGGATTACCATCTACACTGGGTGCAGGTAAATATTGGAGAGCAACAGAACCTGTATCATTGATGGCCATAGGTGCAGGTGCCATTCCTGAGATTATGAAAAGGACTGGTACTGGTCCAGGTGCTGACATGTCCATAGAAGAGCGCTGGATACACGGCCTGAGCCTTGTGGCTGTGCACTATGCAAACATAGGCTTTAGCAAAATACTTGTAAAACAGAAAATGGAGAAAGGCCTCAGGGACGCTTCAGGTGGGGAATTAAGCGAGCTTGAGATTAGTGAGATTCTAAAAGACAAGCGTATTCTTGATACGGCATTCGAGGTTACAAAAGAGACGAGGGAAGTAGGTGAACAGAAGAGATTTATCTCACGGACCAGGCAGGGTAAACCTTCAGAAAATGTAGTTGTAGACCTGCATACTCCTGTCCCAAGGGTTGTTAGGGATAAGACGACAGGAGACGTTATGAAACATCAGATGGTGTTTCAGATTGTAGACAGTCCTAAAACTCAGGATGTAGGACGTGTAATAACATTGTCCGAGAATACTAAGCAGCAGGCAATTAAAAGCTTTTATAGTAAGTATGAAAAGCGAATGCTTACCAAGGCAGAGCTAAAGGCTGCGGCTGCTGAGATGCCGAGTAGGCCTACTGCAGGTCAGACCAAGCAACTTAACATAGCTAAGGAAAAAGTAGAAAGTATCACAGATGTATTGCAACGCTACAGGTGGTTTGAAACAGAACTGTCAGGCGAACCTGCAAAAGATGTTGTCAATGTCATGCGAGACCCGAATTTCACACCTCCGCCTTCTGAAATACTAGCTCCCTTTGGAAAAGAAGTGGCCACACCTTCTGAACTCAGGCACCTGGAACTACTAGAAGCATCCAAGAAGCTGGGAGGCCTGAACATTGATACTCTCATGGAGGGTGGTATTATTATGAGACCGTCCCGCCCGATAAGAGAGAAAATCAACCAGACAGAAGATATGAAAATTCACGACTTAAAACCCGGTACTCTTATCCGTATACCTAACTGGCTCGGACCTAAGAAAGGGTTTGACAGGAACCTAGATTTAGGATGGTGGGAGTCGAGACTTGGACCAGCCAATAGTGCAGGAATTGCAGAAGTAGTAGGCACTGTCAAGAATTTAGAAAAGAGTGCAGGAGGGAGGAAAATACTGGAGCAGGTGGTACAGGCGCCATGGAATAAGAAATTTTGGGATTATGAAAAAGCTGCCACTGGTGAATGGACACCCAGTCTTGACCCGCTTACGATTATTGCAAGTGTTAAGCACAAAGGCAAAACATATCGCTTGCCATTTTTAAAGCATGTAAGAACACCTGAAGGTAAAAGCTCAACACCAAGAAATCCGGCGGGAGCCCCAACTATAGATGCCGCAAAAGCAGAAAGGATAACATATAAAGGAAAAGAATATGGTGCGCAAAGTGACATAGCAAGATTGATTGAAAGAATGCAGCATGAGGTCAGTAAATACGCTGGCGAGGTTACATCCGTAAAGAAACTGCACGCTGTTACAGGCCAGGGAAGAAAGGCAAAGTTTTACGATACATATAACAGTGTTATTGCTGAAGTCAATAGATACCCTGAATATAGAAATAAACTTTTTACAGACGGTGTCCTTGACAAGGCTGACATAAAAGCAATGAGAGACAAGGGTGCAGAATTTCCAGAGTCTTTACTGGATGTTAAGATTCCAAGAAAATTCCTGGAGGAATTCTTCGTTGGTAGGTCAAAGGACTTTATGCCTGGTCTCGTTACTACAAAATCGTCTCCAGTGTCAAAACTACGTTCTGTTATGGACATGTATGAATTATCACCTGAGACCGGGGAATTTGTTATTAAAAGACTGCCAAAGGTATCAGGTCAACCCTGGTCATATGCACCTGAACGGTACTGGGACCCCAAGACAGGTACATTTCATTATGAGTCCAAAAGGATTACTTATCAAATAGATAAAGAAACAGGGCAACCAGTTGAAGTCGAAGTGCCTCTTGAAAAACTTGGTGACAGATATACCCCTGAGCAGTTCGAAGCTAAAGGTGGAATCCTAAGAACGCCTATAGGTCGTGCGGATGCAGAAATTATCAACATGATGGAAGCAACAGCAGCTGGCAAGGAATTGAATATACATGAACGTGTTATGGGTTATGTACTTCCTCAGGAAATATTAGAGATGCGGGCATATGCAAGGGTGAAAGGTTCAAGAGCGAGAATGAGAGAGGCAGAAGAAAGACTTGCAGAGGAAATGCAACTGCTAGACCAGATGGTAAAATTTGAAGTAGAACCCATACCTACTCTAAAAGAGGCAACGACGGAGGAATCCTGGGTAGGGATTGGTGTAAAAGGAATGGAAATACGCAAACAAAAGGAGACAGTTCCATGGGGTGACACGGTCTTTAGCACGCACCCTGAAGCTATCCCCGGTCCAAGATTTAAGCTGAGATACTATTCAAGTACACCTGAAGCTGACATGAATACTACAAAAAAAGAACATACTTCGGGCTTATTTCTCAAACCTCAAGACCCGGCAGGTAAGGAGATACCATTATTATTCAGCACCAAGGCAGAAGCTGAAGCGTGGGGGCAGAAGAACTGGGTTGATGATAGTGCTCTCAGGTTCAGGTCAGGCCTCTGGAGCCAGAAGATAAGTCAGTGGAGTACTGTGAAGTATAAGAAATGGGACGCTGCAAGGGGCCGTGCCAAGTCACTAGATGCAAAGACATTTGGTCGTAAGCAAGAAGGGATAAATAACGCTACGTTCTTAAAACGACAGCTATTTCCAGGTAGTATGGGCTCTACCAAGGGAATGACATATCGACAACTGTTAGAGTACAACGAATTACTGACTGACAGGAATGAGAGGTGGGCTTATGGTGCAGAACTAAGGATTAACCCTCCTGTTGGCCCAATGGAGACAGCCTTCGAGGGTGTAAAGAAGATAAGCGAAGGCACCAAGAGTTTACTAATGAGAGAAACATTACCATTTAATACTCACCTTGCACTTATTAATACAACTGAGACTGTCTCTCTTTCAAAGAGGCTGACTAACATGGCACTCCGCAGACAGGAGATTGCAAGTTCAGGTATTATACTTAAGGATACATTGCAGAAAACAATGGGTATGAGCAAGGCTGAGATGAAAAAAATTACACCCCTCATTGATGAGAAGTTCACACCCGTGCTTGACCCTGAAATGAGTAAGTATAATGTAGCAGATATCAAATCACTGGTAAGAGATACATACGATACGTTCTTTACATACCTGGCTATTACCAAGTCCAAGACAAAGGTAGCCAAGGGAGGCAATGATATTGGTTATAAATCAGAGCCAATGTTCGAGGTTTTGGATGCTGACGGAAAAGCTATTGAGCTGGGTGTAAAGGAAGCTGTCTACGGGCCCGAGGGGAAGCAGACTGCTGTTCGGTGGACAGCAAGGCCTACATCTATAGACCCTACAACAGGTGGTCAGGGTAGAGCTTTTATCAATATGAAAAAAACTATTAAAAAATTAATAGCAGGTGAAATAAGTGAGGTACACGATTCCAATGGCTTGAAACGTCAGGTGGCAGAGGTGAAACACCACTATGAAGATAAATATATTACTCACAGCACCACCAAGGAATTCATGGATGCTCTTCATACTAAGAGTAATTTCAAAGAACATATTGCCAACATGATACGTAAGACAGACCCTGAGTTTGACCCTAATAAGAACCCCGATATGAGAGGTCTGACAGATGCAGAAATCATGGAGAAGGCACATCAGAAGGCTGCCAACATGACCATGTGGATAGGAGAAGGGGGTATCTATGGGCAACCGTATACAAGGGTTGCAGACCTACCCATACTATTTGCATTTGAAAGGATTGAAACACCAGCAGGTAGGGACTGGAATGTTATAAGAATAAAAGACGTTACTACCAAAGACGTAAAGACAGGCGAAACAAGGGCAATCAGACGGAACGATATTGTCACAGATATTAATGGTGAGTCCAAGAAGGTTGAGTCTGTTCTGTATACATATGAGACTGACTTTTTAAAGATACTTGGTGAGTACTCACAGAAGACAGCCCACTACGCTGCGGCTTCCGAACAATTTCCAATGAAGATTGATAGTGGGGAGTTCATAGCTAAGTATACCTCACCCATTGCTGAGAAAACAGGCAGTCAAAACCTGGCAGATTGGATAGGCGAGGGTGTAAAGTTACAGGTTAATGGTGAAATGGGAGGACCTATTGCCAAAGGTCTTACAGGTGTTGCAAAGATACAGGCTGCTATAGGCCTATCGTCACCCTTTTCAGGTCTTGGTAAAAACTGGCCACTTGGCACAGCTTCAAATCATACACTGTTCGGGCATAACCGTATGTTTCATGCATATGGAATGCTCCTTTCCAAAGGAGGTGGAAAGATATGGCATGATATTACCAAAGCTATAGGAGGCACAGAGGCAGGCGTACACGAGTTACTTGTTACAAAACATGCAAAATGGTGGCCTGGCCTTATGTATCCCACTGAGATTATGAACCGTATCAATGCTGTGGTTGGGGGTAGTATAGCATTTAATGGTGCTGTTAAAACGGTACTGAAACAGCCAAGAGCACGCCATGAGAAACTGACCATGGCAGAGGCCAAGCACCTGATAGACAATGTATTCAAACTTGACACCAACAAGATTATCAAACGTGGAGGATACACTGAGAAAGAAAAGATAAAGGCAATGCAGATGGCTCATCTTGTAACGCAGGGTGGACCTGAAATGCCGTTCATGCCACCTCGTATGGGTAAGCAGATTGCCAAACCTCTAACACTGTTCTACCGTATCGCATACAGGGTATCAGAACATGCCATACAAAACGTCATCAGGCCTGCAGTGGTAGATGGTAACATGATGCCAATGATGAGATATGCTACAGCCATGTCCGCAGTTGGAGCGGAACTGTTCGGGCTTTATTATCTTACAATGGGACGTGAAGAGCGTAACAGGTTCAAGTCTATGCCTGCACAGTGGTGGGCAATGTTTATAAGGGGTGAAGGGCTTGCAATCTTGAGCAACGCCTTCGATGAATATGGTACCCTGGTCGATGTATATAAACCTGCAATATTTAGAACATTTAAGTCACTCGGTCAAAATATAGCATGGGTTGCCAAAGGTGCAAAAACCGTCTTGCAGGCTACACATGATTACTTTAAAGATGTAGTAGTATTGTATAACCATACATTCCAGATATGGGAAAGAATTGCCAGGCCGATGAGAAGGCGTGTATATGAATCACGTAAAAGACAGAGGCAATTCTATAAAGCGAACTACCACGATAAAGCATATGAAGGTGACGTTTCCTACGAGACAGAGCACTCACCTTATTACAGGGGAGTACGAGAGGTATTCTTTACAGACGAACAGGAAGATAAGGCACGTATTTATTATTCCTCCCTTAATTATATTGCTCACAATTTTGAGAAGATGAAGAAAACATCAGGCATTACAAAAAAGCAGGCCAGAAATCTGGCAGTTGCGGAACTGGAAAAGACACTTACAAGTATGAGACCTATACCTGCCTCATGGAGAAAGCGTGCGAAGGGTACCCGGTATTCAAGATACCAGAAATATGTTGAAGCATTAAAAGATATAGACCCAGCACTTGTAAAGGAAGAACTGGAACTTGATAAGGAATATATGAAGTACAATAGAGACTTTCAAAAAGCAATTAGAAATACGGAATACAAGAAATTATATAATATATATTAAGGAGAATAAGAATGCCAAGAGGTAAAGGAACATATGGACGCAAGAAGGGCAGACCGCCTACAAAGAAAAAGAAGCGAAAGAGTAAAAAGAAGCGTAAGAGCAAAAAGAAGGGAAGGCGATACTAGTATCACCTCATATATAGAAAGTGTCCCAGAATCGAAGTGAGAGGCCTTAAATGGCAAATGGTCAGTTCCCGGTAACCTATGATGTAGCCGCTGAAGGCACAGCCGTAGCCCATGACGATATAAATGAATTGATTTTGGTGGCTGAGTTGGAGAGGTTTAAAGGAGCTTTTGGAGAACTTAAAGAGGGCTGGTCAAATCGAAGTTTCTTTGAAGGCCAACCTTTAAAAGAACCCTTTAGCAAGTTTTTAGATAAAGAAGAAGACTACAGTAAAATTGACGCTACTAAATTTGCCAAAATGGTAAGACAAGAATTAGGAAAACTTGCAGAAGGCGAGCGCAGTGAATCCTACTACGGGGCGAGAGGTGATAAGGATTGGAGAAGAGACCCTTTGACTGAAAATATTCATATGCCTAGCTATGGCAAGCTTTTGGATATTGCTATGGAAGGTGTTGTTCCAAGCCATATGGAAGACGAACCAGGCTTCTACAAAGCTATCAACGAAAGATTTGGTAGGGAAATAGAAGACATAGGACGCGAATGGAATCGTGAAACTAGAAAGATGGAAGGCCCTGGACCTACTGCTGGAGAAAAAGATTATATAATGGGCAAATTTTACGATATTGTCCAACAATATCAACGAGCTGCTAGTGTGATGCAAGGAGGTGACCCGTACTTTCGAGGTGGCCCTACCATTGCGGCAACATTTGGAGGTAAAAAATTTGGTATCAGCGAAAATCCTGCCATTGGAGAATATGAGGATACTAGTGAAAAAATTCTTAATTGGACTAATAAGGCAAGAGCCAATGAAGATACAATTAGAATTTGGGCAGAGGCATTATATAAAAACCGCTATAGGTCAGATACAGGAGAACGTTTGAAAAAGGATAGAATAGAGGCATTAAGGAAACGGGGTATTTTAACAGGGGACGAATGGTCAAAGACTAAATACAGAAAAGATTATAGCGAATTATTGAGAACTTTACTCCATGAGCCACCACACTATCCCGGTCGTATAATGGGACATCCTAGCCCAGAAAGAAATGTTTATAGGAGGCAGAGTTTAGAAAAAATAAGAGCGAGCGAGGGGTACCGGCCTCATTATCCCCTACAACTATTTAATGATGTTACCAGAGAATTGAGTGCAAATCTACGTACTAAATATTCACGCAAAGATATAAACGCCATTTTAGAAGATTTAATATCTGGCAAAGAAATAGATTACAGTAAATACAAAAGACTTGACGTTGGAGGCGAGTAATGGGAAAGACACTATTTGATTTAACTAACGAGAAAGAATTATTCGGTAAAAGAAGTCTTAGAAGTTATATCAGACAGGCTTTCGGTGCTGTGAGCGAGCTTCCAATCTTTGAAAATAAATACTATGACCTTTTTAAAACTCCCCTTGATACATTTCAGGAGCGATTTCATGAGGGTGGTAAGTTCGGATGGAGGTCTGATACTGGAGATTGGACTGAGGCAACCACGTCTACTTTATATGATTTGTGGAGAAAAACTGGTGCGCCAGTATTAGAAGATAGGCCTTATAAAAGAAGTATGACAGCCCCTAGGGAAATGGCATTTGCTGATAGACCCAATGAACTGCAAAAGCTTTTAGGGTATTTGCTTGGTACACCACGGATGATATTAGGTACAGAGTCTCCCGGGATGATGAGAATGGGTGGTGCAGACCCAGCACATTTCGTAGCAGAACTTGCACATCAGGTAATGTTTGAGCAGCCGGAGAAATATGGACAGACTAGAAAGTCTCTTATTGACCTGATGCTTTCGCAGGGCGGAAAAGGATACGATGAACCAGGCACAATAGAATATGTTACTCACAAGACGATTGAACCACAGATTTTGGATTATCTTAGGAGCGTAAGCAAATAATGGGAAAGACACTACTTGGAGATACCACAGACTTTAATCCTCTAACAAAAGCTGCGAATGCACTTGAGGAGAGGTGGCACAATGAAGGTGTTACTAAAGGTATACAGCATAAGGCTGTACTTGGTTTGTTCAGACATTTAGGTAGCCCTGAAGGTATGTTTACCTTTATGCCTACTGGTATGGCTCGCCAGTTGAAACCTACAGACCCTATGGTGAAAGAGATAATAGGTAAATTAGATGCATTGACATCAGTATCTCCAAAGTTAAGCCCAACACAGCTATCAATGGCAAAGGATATAGCGTTAGAAACAAAAGCATTAATGGGGAAGACAGGTGTTTATAGACACACCCGAAAACCGCCACGTGAATTATCATCAGAATATTCAGCAAAATATAAAGATAGACCAAGAAAATATTTAGAAGACATGCTGCGATGGCGGAATGAAACGCTCGAAGCGGCAACAGAGGTTCCAGTTGCTGAAGCACAGAGACGTATGGATGATTTAATAAATAGGTTTATTGAATTGGAAGCAACACCTAGAACACCACATATGGGCAAGGTGCGAGGTGCTGAATCTTTTCTTGAGAAAAAAATATTAAAAGCTATGGAAGAATACAGAAGGCTGGGTACCACTGAACCTGGCACCGCAACTGCAACAGGTTTCAGCTTTCAGAGATTAATGGATTTAATTAGATAGTGCCAGAGAAATTTCCCACAACATACCCCGCAGAGGCGGACGTTACAGGTGTTGCACAGGATGAGATGAACAGCCT
>Ga0208684_1001498_pt1 | contig 12338 bp, 20 predicted proteins | sample MalvireepMed_b05_FD_184245 | JGI IMG/M metagenome (GOLD analysis project Ga0208684, IMG submission 184245) | Marine viral communities from the Global Malaspina Expedition - Malaspina viral metaG DeepMed_b05 (SPAdes) (version 2) | ecosystem: Environmental > Aquatic > Marine > Oceanic | place... | reverse complement strand
GTATGGACTGTTACCAGTTCGGGCAACTATGACCAATGCCAAGGAACCAGCCATACTGAAAGTAACTTTAGCTATGTAGCAATGGCAGAGTGCGACACCTTGGAGTCATCAGCCTCGGCAAATGATACTGCTATTGCAGTAGGAGACTATAACGCAATCCTCAATAGTGTCGAACTGAGTGATCAGGTAGCTAATTCAGCCTCCGGTGCTAAAAGCTTTACCTTTAACGCAGCCGGGATAGCGGCGATAGCCGTAAACGGAAAAACCCGGTTTATGGCTAGAGAAGGACACGATATAGGTGATAAGGCATTTGTGCATAGCGGAGGTGGCAGTTCCGAATACGAAGGTGACGGCCATCGTCAGGCAGATATGGAAACTGAGGGACTGCGCCCTTATTTAACTGTGACCTATACAGTTTCGACTTCTGATATTACAAAGATGAACGGAGTAGCATTAGCTGATATTCAGGCAGTCAGCGGCATCACCGCTGCAAACGGGCAAGCAATCAATGGGATTGATTTCTAAGGAATAAGCATGACAACAGAGAACAACATGCAGCCAACAGGCGCAGACTTACAGGTACTCATAAGGCAGTATCCTGAAGTAGGAAAGATTTTAGAGACTATCATCCTCTCTCGATTGCAGGCTGAGAACGCACAGCGCGTAGAAAATCAGATAGACCAGGCAGCGAAGAAAGGACCGAAGGATGCCAAAAGGTAAAGGCACTTACGGGAGTAAGAGGGGTCGCCCACCAAAAAAGGGTAAAAAGAAGAAGGGGAAATAAATGGAAATTCAGGACTTCAAGCCAAAGCAGCCAGTAGATAACTCAACTACCGAAGGCGTTAGTGCTGTAAAAGAAACCACTGATGCTGTAGAAGACGAGGCTGTGCCGACCGTCAAAAAAGAGCCTGTGCTGACCATCGAAGACGGGAAGACGGTAAGCCCTACCGAACTTGTCCAGTCGCTTTTTGAACTTAAAGATCGACTCAAAGATGCCGGGATGCGACCCCTTCAGAACGTGGTAACATCTTACGCCAATCATGGAGTGGCGATGATCAATGGACTTCTCGAGTCTCTTGAAGGCTCAAAGAAGAAGGACAAATAGTGGGCTGGCTGCTGGGATATACATTTGGCTCAATCGCCGCGAGTTATATCGTAGTCCGTATATTCGACTTTCTAATTGGGGGCGCAGTTGATAGTGCCACCAGTGCAGCGCGTGGTATCGTGTTTATCAACACCTGGACTGCAATTACAGTTAAGGCTGGTATGCGCGACTTGACAAAGTCAGCACGAAATTTACGACTAAAAAATCTGGTTGTAAAAAACAAGTTAGACGCTCTCATTGATGATGAGCAAACGATAACTAATAGTAAGGAATACTAAATTATGAATGAATGGGTTTTAGTAGGCATTGTGGCAGCTTCCACTGTTGTCCTATTAGGTGGTGGTGGCTGGATGGCAACGTGGCTCCGCCGAGGGAACTCTAAAGGAAAGAGCAAGAAGGAAGTTTAATTGCTCGCTCCTGAAATTAGGAGCATAGGTGAAGTCGGTCGCCATGCATCACGCATACTCGGTCGACGCATAAGGATACGGTTGTTCTGGGTGCTTGTTTTCTTCGGGATTGGAGCTGCATCCACATGGTATTGGCGGGAAGAAGCCTTCGGGTTTTTGTTAGCTCCTGCCCAGGGCAACCTCAGTCCGTTTGAGGGCAACCGTCCCATATTTACCTCTCCCACAGCGATGATGGGGGCAACTATCCAGTTGGCTATCAGGGGTGGGATTCTTGCGGCACTGCCGGTACTGACGATTTCTGTCTATACGTTATTTAGTTCCCTGATTGCTCCACAGCAGCGGCGGTTCCTGGTTCTATTCCTCCCAGTAACCGTCGCCTGCTTTTTAGGTGGCTCGGCATTTTCCTACTATGTACTCCTGCCCACTGCCCTCTCATTTCTCCTAAATTTCGGCACTGGCGTAGCTGTTCCAGTCATAGCTCTGGATGAATATATCTCGTTACTGACAGCGATGGTCTTCTGGCTTGGGGTGGTGTTTGAATTACCGATCGCCATGTTCCTGCTCGCCAGGATGAGGGTTGTTTCTTACCTGCGCTTACGTGGATTTCGAAAGTATGTTCCACTGGCAGCTTTTATTCTTGCGGCCATCATCACCCCCACTATGGACGTATTGAACGCGACGTTCCTCGCGGTTCCGATGATCGTCCTTTACGAGATCGGACTGTTCGTATCCTGGATGGCATGGCCTGAAGAGGGCGACTATATGTTCGTAAAGAAGATAAGGTCTTTAGTGGCCCGTGCTTTACGAAGGGTACGGATTATTGCAGGGATCCCTGTAGTGAAGGTTCGCTGGGCATACAGAAAAGTTTTGAGGAAAGAATGAAACGGTTATTTACTATTGCGGTTACTCTCGTATTGGGAATTACTCTCTTCGCAATTTACGCAATCAAAGAAGTCCCTAAAGAATGAAAATGACCCTGCCCGGAGAATCACCAACAAGGCAGGGTCAAGAAGAGAGGAGACAATCCGGGAGAAAACAGGCTACATAACTGATTAAAACCGGATGCTCATGAACGAGTCTATCACAGACTATCACATAGGCATCTCATCGGGGTCAGTCAGGCTGTCGTGATGCGTCAGCCCTGCTGCCAGTGCCGACCATACGTGGCCGGAGATGCCACGGAGAGGCCCCGGAGCAGTCTCCCAGCCAGTCTGGTTGCATTCGCTGCACGGAGGCCGTCCTCTGCCTGCCCATCCTTTGCCCTTGCAGACGATGCACTTCTTCCCGCCTACGGCTACCTGGTCGCCACCGAACTTGTCGATGATCGCCTGCCTGACTGTTGAGTCGTTGGCGCGGGGACTGCCACACAGGTGCAGTTTTATATCAGGTCGCTTTATGTAGATAACCTTCAGCTTACAGACGTTAGCTGCCAGGTAATCAAACCTGCCGGTCCAGCGTACTGTCTCAAATACGTCCCTGCCCACAGGCATCCCGTAGTGTCCGACATCCTCTATTACGATCGGGCATCCGAAGGACTTTATCAGTTCGTATATCTTCTCGTTATCGAACCAGCCGTAGTCGAGAGGCATCCCATCGTCGAGGTACACCCAGCCAGACTTGGTAGTGCCGGGGTCGATGGCAAGCAGATGAGTCATCGTGTCTCCACTGCTGTTTCAATTTCAGTAACGTCCCGCTGAGACAAAATCGTATTCCCTGAATCTTCTCTGCTGCGATTTAACAATGTTTGTAAGACGTTGCGGTAACGCATGGCAAGGTCGGCATTCTCACCCGCAATACGTCGTGAATTTTCAAGTATCGCTTCAAGTTCAGAATGTGACGCTCGTGTTTTTTCGATTGGAAGGTCTGGATTGAGTTTAATTATTGGTGATGGAGTTGTTTCAATACTGCCTTTACAACTTAAACAAATCGGGTGGAGTCTCTTATCGTTACTGACCCGAATTTCGTAATACATTGTGACAGGGTATCTACAAACATCACATGGCTGTCGCATTGTCATCGTGTCTCCTTTGATTGCCACTTTTTAGGAAAACTTGTATCTCTTGGAAAAGGTGTCCCTGTTGCTTCTAAAACTTTATAGCCCAGTGGCAGCAGTCGGTGGTATCCAGCCTTAGACCGATGCAACAATCCTAATCCTTTCAGTTCTTCAAACTGGTCTTCAGAAAATCCACAATCCCGCGCCATCTTGCTTCTTGGGTGCATACCTGATTTACCTGTGGTACGCCATCGGCAAGCTAGTAATATCATTCGTTCCGGGTTAGAAATCGACCCCTCAAAAGTTGTGCGTAATTTCTTGGAGTAACTGAAGAAAGTCATCCTGTCTCCTTCAACTCTCTTATCATCTCCTTGAGTTCAGCAACTTCCTGACGTATTGAAATCACTTCGTTGTATAGTAAAAGTTCATTGTCAACTCTGTTTTTCTGTTTGAATTTAGATACCCCTGACACAAGCGTTTGTCCTAAATTCTTAATAGAAATCCGCATGTTGATTATGTCGCTCTCATCAAGCGGGATAGGTCGAAGGCATTCTGCTGCTTCATCTTTTGTAAGATATTTCCACGGTGCTGAACTGAAATTCAAACCATAAATTGAACTTTTTTCAAAGACAGCGTTCTCATGGTCGAGATATGCATAATTACTTTTTTCTTCAGTCATCCTGTCTCCTTCTCTTTTGCTGCGTGATCTTTGCAATAATATCCTTCTGGAAAACCAAGCCATCCCCTGAATATAGGTGTCATAAGGAAAATAAGTCCTTCAATAACAGGGGAACCACAATCAACCATTACTGACTGAAACTCCTTTCCTTCTGGATAGTTGTCGATGGATATTTCAACTTTGTTGGTGCAATACATTTTGGAATCAGTCTTCGCTGGTTTATCTTGTCCTTGACAAAGCCGCTATCTTCTCTGCTTCCTTGATTGCCTTCGCCTTATCATCACGCTCTATGTCAAACTGCGATGGTCTAATTCTGCAATCCAAATCCTGCCATGAAAAAACCGTTGCTCCGCGCATGTGTTCCCTGACCTTTATTTCAGCGTCAGGTTTCGTTCTGTTCTGGCGGTAGTGTTCTTGAACCCAGTGCCTCAACGCAAGTCGCCTCTCTCTCCCCGCTGGAATATCTCTGAACTTGAATACTTCTCTAGCCCCGATAGGGTCTGTTGGGACAAGAAGGCTGCTCAAATGACCAAGACCTAATTCAACCGTCCATTGATACCTCCGGGAAAATTGAACGCCGATAGCCACCTGTATCTGTTGAGACTTCAGGGCGTCCGTATCTGCGTCAGGGAACGCTCCTAATGTCAAAGTTTTCCAACTTCCGTTTCCTGTGGAACCCATGATCGACTGGAAGGTTTCAGCGTGAGCAATCTGAGTGTCAAAAAAACCGTGAGTGAGTTCAACCATTTCAGGCATAACTAATTTGACTCTCCCGCGAACTTCAGCAGGTTTTACCGACCTGTATCTTGAAACCACGAAATGATTTACGTCCATGTTGTCAGTGTCATGACCAATAAGTGTCGTGTCGAGTTCGTATGTAAGAGCAGCTAATGAACCGTCAGTGAATATCCCGAAGTCAGAATCACCACGTATCTTCTTGAACTCGTCAAGTAAAATATATGGCTCTGCTTTTCTAAAGTACCGCTCATCCACATAACCGCCTTGAATCGGCTCATATCTTGATAGCGATATTACGAATAACAGATGGTCAATCGCTTCCTGTAACTTGTACCCAGATTTCGTTTCACTAAGTAACTGCTCGTCGTTAATTAGTACGTTGAAAAAGTCGCGTCCGATTCCGCATTTTTTACAGTATCCGCGTGACTTGCGGCTTTTCTTTTCTGGAATCATCCAGTGGTGTATGCAATCAAATATCATCCTGTCTCCTCTTGTACGTAGCTGGTTGGTCGCCATCCGCAGTGGATGCAAAAGACGGGGTCGTTTGTTTCACCCCGCTGGGCTAACTGCCCCTTACATTTCGGACAGGCTTTCAATGTGTTGATGTTGTAGTGCGCTACGACAGGCCGTTTGCTGAGTTCAATCTGCTCCGATCTGCTTAAACCAGAGGCGCGCCGGACTTGTTGATACCTCACATTTCGGCACTCCCGACAAACGGGATAAGTATTCCCATGCTTGGAATGGTAATAAGTATTGGCTGTCGTCATCTGATGGCCAGCGGTGCAGGTTTCCTTCTTCCTCATTCCAATCTACTGACTTACTAAATAAAGGAGGGTGAGCCAGACACCACTGGCAATAAGGGTGTTCGTCACCATCATGTATCGTTCAAATTTAGTCATCCTGTTTCCTTCCCTATTGGGCAGTTTGTGTTGTGAAGTTCCATTTGCGGAATCTGGCAGCATGTGTGGCAGGCGCACTCGCACGGCTCACTGCTGTCTCTGTTCGGGAATAAGCCTGAACACTTGTTATGCCAGTGGTGCATACATGCCGCGGCTATCACTCTGAGTCCACCAGTTGTAATGGCATAGCCATTCTTCCGCACGTACAGGTGGGGCAGTGATTAGGGTTGGTGGTAGAAGATCCAACAAATTCTTTTATCCTGTAAGCAGTATCACCTGCCTCTGATGTACGGCTACATTCAACAATGTAACCCATCGACCGTAAGTCAGAGATTCGCCCCGTAAACCCCTTAGTACCAACGTACTCAGCAATGTCATCTCTGCGATGCCATCGGCCATCTCGCATGAATACAAACATCCGACGTTTGTGGCCTTTCCACCGTTCCCAATCTGATGGGTTAGGAATAAACGGCCTCATCCCAGACAAACTTATTTGAACCATTAGTTCCTCTCTTTCAATATTTGAAACGCCAGTGCTGCCTGCTGCGGGACTACTCCGTTGCCGAGGATACGAAGCTGTGTAGATCGAGCCAGCCCTCGGGCCAGCCCATCAGCCACTCCACGAACCGCGGGTTCAGGCGTTTCCTGCTGCCGACCTGATCGCCCAGCTTGTAGTGTGCTATCCCCCCCATCTTCATCGTCCCCCCCTCCGCTTCGGACTTGACCGGTGTTCTCCACTGCCGGTGCGAGGTCTGGTCTTCGGCTGATGACATCTCGCCACTCTGCGCCTGCGCCTGGACCTGGTGGGAAAGCATGTTCTGCATATTCCCCGCCAGTGTGCCAGCCGCGTCCTCGTTTGCTGACGGGGCTAGCCAGTTCTGAACGTCGTTCGGAAGGTTTTTGTTGAATCCTGTCGGATGTTTCTCCGTCGTTGTATGACCCTTCCCGTCCCTCGCTTCTGGCGTTGCCCATCGGCTCGTTACTTGTGGAAGTGCGTCCATCCGACTCTGCCCGTCTTTCCTCGTTAGTGCCTCGTCCGAGTAATCCCCTTTGTAGTCCCGGGCTGCTGGAGTTGGCCAATGCTGTGCGATCGCTGGTAGCCCGTGTCGAGGGTCGTTCGATATATTCCCCCGTTTCTCCGGGTCGTTCGCTCTTGCTGTGGGCCATAATGAAGACGCGCTCTCGGCGATGCGGTGCGCCGACATCACTCGCTCGTACACACATCCATTCCGCATCGTACCCGATTTCGGAAAGTTCTCCGAGAACGGTTCCAATTCCATCTCGAACAAGGACACCTGGGGTGTTCTCCAACCAGAGAAATCGGGGTCGTATCTCAACAGCCAGTCGCCGGATATGCTCCCAGAGCCATCGCTCGTCATCGGTTCCTTTTCGGTTTCCGGCGACACTGAACGGCTGGCAGGGAAAGCCCCCAATGATCCAATCCACTTTGTCAGCAAACGGTCGGCAGTCGAGGGTTCCGGTATCAGACCAAACAGGTGCTGCATCCATGAGTCCCGCTTCAATATGGTCAACCACGAGCGCGGCTGCCGGTAACTCTCGTTCCACGTATAAGACGCACTTAGCTTCTGGATTCGCGAGTCGGAATCCGAGATCGAGTCCGCCGCCACCGGTGTAGAGCGAGATGTAGGTTTGCTGTCCGGTATGTAGAGCCACATTCCAAACCTTTCTGTCCTGAACTTTGGAATCATTCCAAGCTGTGGGTGGACAGTTATGCCAACTGCGACTTGGAAGAAGTCTTCAGCCGGTCCTGTAATTCGTAGTAGGTTGGACGTTTGCAGTCTTCGGGATGGTTCTTGTCACAGGTGCAGTCGATATGGCCTTCCTGGTACGGCTGCCCGCATACGGTGCAGACAGTCATCTCGACAATGCCGTTTGTCAGTATCCATTTGTTAATCATTCTGTCTCCTCTTCTACTGTCTGCCACCACGGTTTACCGACAAACGCTATCTGTCTAACGAACTTGAGGTAGCGGTTGCAGTTAGGGCAGGTTGCCTTGATGTGCTTTCCAGACCGGCTGAACTCAGGCTCCACGGTTTCATTGCATCTTGGACACTCGATTGCCCTGTCATCTTCAACGACCTCTGCGATTAAATCTGGCTCCGTCATCCCGATGCCCCGTTTCTTAGGCTTTGGAACTGCTCGCAGAAATCGCTGACTACGCAGTAGTTCTCGCACCGGACATTGACACCCGGGCGATGTTCGATCATCCACCCCGGCTTCATCTTGTTGGCCGGGTTCCCGGCCCATGCCACGGCATCGGCCTTTGAGTCGAACAGCTTCCGCGCCCTTGTGCTTGTGGCGTTGGCCTTCAGCGCGAACTTGTCAGGTCTTGCCCAGCGTTCCTCGTCACTGCACTCTGGAAGCACCTGTTCAGCTTCCTGATGCAGGCGCACACGTTCCTCGATGAACGCCTTTGCCTTATCCTCAGACCACAGCGGTACGTCGTGTGTCTCTGCGCCAAGCTGCGGGTAACTGCTGTCTCGCCTGGCTTCCAGCTTCGACCAGTCCCGGTAGATTGCAACGATCTTCAGTGCGTCAACCTTGAACCCGTTGGCGTGCAGAAGGCAGGCGTACATATTCAACTGCTGCTCGTACTCGTCCGGCACGACGGGCTTGTCAGGGTAGAACTTATCGCGCCTGAACTTCCATGCGGTGACAAACTTGTAGTCCGATATGGTCCAGCTTCTTTGATCTTCGGCCAGTATCAAAGAGTCGGTCTGCCCGGATATAGTCCAGCCGTTCACTTTCGCAAACAGTCGTTTTTCGTTTATTGCATTACGACTTTGCTCACCAGCCCGTTCAAGGAGCAGGTGTATAAGCTGCCCATACAGCGCAAACGTCCGCTCTGATACGTCCTCGACGATCTCGCCATCGTGTGTATCCAAGAGTGCTGTCTGCCTTGGTGGTGCAAGCAGCCCCGTGACGCTCCGGTCGGCACTGCCCTTTGAGTAGCTGTCGCTCTCGACGGCCTTTACGAGGGCTTCGGGGAATCCCTTTTCGTTGGTTATTTTCATCAGTTGTCCTTCTCTGTTTCGGGTTGTTTCGGGTTATACGGTCGTCGTGCTTTCGCCGGTGTTCCAGTCAAGGGTTTCGACGGTATCACCAGCCTCGTCCTCGCCGGGCTTGTTTTTAATCTCTGTGACTGTGCCGTCAAGTTCTATCCCGACCTGCACCATCGGTGACAGGTAGTCCAGGCTTACGTGCTTTCCCAGTGCGAGCCTGAGAGTCTCATCCCGGACGATCTGCGAGGCTACTGCCTCAGTGATGTTGAGTGTAGGCTCGACGATCCCGGCGATAAGCAGGTCTTTTATGATGTTGAGTGCCTGGGCGCGCGCTATCTTCTGATCGGTGGTCAGTCGAGGCTCTGCGTCAGGTACAGCCTGTGCCTGCTGCGGGGCTGCCTGTACCGGGGACGGCTGTGCGTTCCCGCTGGCTCGGCGAATCCTGTTTATGTCACGGCCCTCGCCGTCCGAACCGTCGCGCCTGGTGTAGGTGCGGTGAACCATCTGGACCTCGACTACGTCGCCGGACTGGTACTTTTCACCAGCGTAGTCATCGAACCTGTGTGCCTGATCGTTCCATTCGCCCTTGCAGTTCCACCATGAGTTGCTGGTGTCCTCGACAAAGCGAAGGCCGTAGCCGTACTGCCCGTCGTTGGCTCCGTCCACAGTGACTATCTTCCAGTTGAACGTAGTCCTGTCACCGTCCAGCTTGGCTATGTCGTGAGGCCATAGATCATCGTTCCGATTTGCCATATGTCTCTTCCCTTCTAGGCTATGCCGTGCTGTTGGCACAGCCTGTTGATTTGTTCGACTCGTTCGGGCGACGGTTGCGCGTCACCTCGGATGTATCGCCTGACCTGTTCGCTCGACTGGCATCCCAGTGCGTCAGCGATCTCGCGGCTGGACATCTTCTTCCGCAGTTCACGTACACGTTCTGTCGTTGCAGTTATCATCCTGTCTCCTTTAGCTTTGGGTTTCTAACATCGTCAACTAAATCCTGGAACCACCCGACCGGACAGTTCCCGGCATGTTGTATCTCGGACTGGTTCTCACCAGCATGTCCGCACTCATCGCACGACACCCATTCTTCATATGCCAAAGTGCCGTTAGCACCTCGCGAGTGAGCGGTGAGTGCGTGGTCGCTGATCGCATCGTCAATGTGATCTGCTAAGTCACTTATCAAGTTACTGGTCATGTGTGATTCTCTTTTCTGTGTACTCGACTGCTTTCTCTATAAGTTCTTTCGTGGGATGGCCTTCCACCAGGCATAGCATCTCATTGGCTAGCAAGAAGAATGTCGTGTCTATTAACTCTGTTAGTACAGGTTCACAGAGTTGATGCGCCAAATCCATCACTTCTTGACCATCAATGCCGCAACGATCCATGAGGACATTTTCGATTTCGGCATACTGTTTTTCGTAGGCATCTCTCGATGCTGCAATTGACAACATGCGTTCTTTTACGACAGCTAAAAAAGCTGCGAATTGTCCTTGGGTTACATTCATCATTATGTGATTCTCTTTTCTCGGATCAAAGCTGGTGACATTCACAGTCACATCGAATTTTGTCTGCCTTTAGTTTGCCGACAACTCCTGGGCATAGCCTCTCAAGAGGTCTGCCTTTGCGAAGTTTTGGGTTGTCCCCTTTTCCCGGATCATCACATACCCATGTTTTCACTTTAGTTCCTCCAATTTCACTTGAGGATAATTCCTCGCGTATACATTATACCAAATCCACCACAACAACAATTCTTATCTGTCACTCCAAACCACGATATTCTGCGGGTGATACACCCCCTTAAAGGGGTGTCACTCAATAACGTCATCCTGTTTCTTTCTATACTGACCAGCACTATTAACTGTTGCAAGACCTCGATCTCTGGCGCGAATTAATGCCTGCCGAACAGTGTTTGTCTTTAGGCCTAACTCCTCGGCAATGTCGCCTGGACTCATTGCAATATCCCTTATGAGAGAGAGTATCTGATCGGCGGTGGACAGCTTCTTGGACAGTGTCTCGGTCAATGAGAGGTCTGCTTCTTCATACCAGATTTTAGTGGCTTGCCCATCTTCATCTGTTTCGTATTTGACCCTGTAGCCCAACGGTTTCATAAGGCTTGTCCGGTTGGATTTCTTATGGGTAAGGGCGATAACACTGCTGTTCTCTTCTATCTCTTCTTCCTCCCTTGCAACCAACCAATTGTTACGGCTTAAATTATCCCAGTACACACTTCCGAAACTATTACTCTCATTACCGGACTTGGCGATATGAGTTACACCGATCGCTGTGATGTTTTCGCCTAGCCCCCCGATGATCTGGTGATAGATTCGGGCTGACTCAGCATCGTTTGCATCCATCCCGCTCGAGGCGACCAAGCTGTCTACCACCAGCAAGGACACGGAGAATTCACTGACCTCACGTTGGAGGGTATCCAGTTGATCCTGCAACGGTGCGGATAGTGAGTGGTATCTAACATCACAGATAACGTCTGGCCACGACATCCCCGCACCCGCCAGTAAGGCTGAACACGTTTTGTAGAAGGCATCCGGGGTGTCTTCATAGTCCAACATCATCACAGCTCCCGGCTCGTCTACTACGATCCCAGGGATGAATGGTCGCCCGGTAGCCTTGGACAGCATGAGCGCGAGGACGAGGGTGCTTTTACCCTGTCCGGCTGCGCCGAAGATGATGTTACCTACACCCTTCGATGCCAGAGGTTTTATACACCAGCTCGTATCGATACCGCTCAGTTCGTACTTCCGCATGTCGTACGATGTCGATTGCTCGTCCATCGTGTCGGTTACCAGCGATGAGACTTGATCTAAGATAAGAGTCCAGTTCTTTTCAGACCGCCGGTTTAACTGACGTACCAAGCTGTCTCTTGCACTGCTCGAGAGCAGGTTCAGTCGTATCGGACCAAAGAGCTTACCCTTTGATGTTGCGAATTTGATCCAGCAAGTAACACCTTCGCGTGATGCGTAAATTCTTGATAAGTCACATATCAGATCTAACGCCCCCGGCCATCGAATAATTCTCCGGTTAGCGATACTCGAGTCTATTATGGGCGGTTCAACATCCTCGTTGGAATAACCATCACCCGTCATCTGGTATCGTGAATAAACAGATCTTACTGTTGCAGTCAGTTCTTGCATCGATAATTCTGGGGTGCAGTTAGCTGCATAAGACGTGAGGATCTGGACTGTTATATCCTCGCCTAAACGCTTGGACAGAAAAAACCCAGCCAAAGATGTAGCTGTCGCTGCTCTCGACCCTAAAGATCTTCCTTGCAAATCTTTTGTTACCCACTCAGGCTGCCCGTCAACCGATGTCACCGCAGCACCTGTCCCATTGAGTGATGGCTTTCGGGAGAATTTCTTGCTGTAGGCGGTTAGTTCGGGCCAAGTACCTGGTTCGCCATCGACTACAACCTCGTAGCCCTTGTTGTCGGGCATCTGCGTGGGGCTGGTGAGGCAGTAGCCACCGTCCGACCGGATATC
>Ga0208684_1001478_pt1 | contig 12479 bp, 20 predicted proteins | sample MalvireepMed_b05_FD_184245 | JGI IMG/M metagenome (GOLD analysis project Ga0208684, IMG submission 184245) | Marine viral communities from the Global Malaspina Expedition - Malaspina viral metaG DeepMed_b05 (SPAdes) (version 2) | ecosystem: Environmental > Aquatic > Marine > Oceanic | place... | reverse complement strand
CATCCGGCCGTCGGATGGTGGTCTTCCTTCTTATATTCCTCCTCAAACTTCGGCGGCATCTTGAGGAACGCCACCCCGGAGAGGTTAGCGTCATGTATGTGTATGGGATTAAAATCCCCCGCATACTGACTGACCACCCACACGCTGAAGGACACCTTCGCCTTGTCACTCAATCCTTCCGGAAGAACGCGCCTGGTGTACTCATGCGCCATTGTCACAAGAAACTCGGGGAAACCCTTGATCTCGTTGTGATTAATCGCGACCTCCTTCCTGACGTTACCCGCCAGGTTGTGTGACCAGTCACGCTCCTTGCTCAGCTTCTCATCATGCAGAATTTCGTCCGCCTGCGCGTTTAGAAGGTCAACATATCCTTGCGGCATGCTGACCTTCAGAATGCTGGGTCCGAACGGCTGGTAGATGTCATATTGCAGCTCTTGATCAGTCATTTATTTCCACTCAAAGTCCTCTTCATCCTTGAATTTTTCATCGTCAATGATGTCATTGATCCTCTCAACGACGGCGTTCTCCTTTTCGTGCAACGCCTCCAGCTTGTCAAGTTCTTTCCTGATCTTGTCAAGCGGACTAGCTTTCTTCTTTTTAGCTTTCGCTTTTTTCTTTACCATTTTTACCTCCTATGGTTAATTCAACTTCTTAATGCTCTCGATCCATTCCCTAATGAATGGCTGTCCTTGTTGCATGGGGCCCTGCACGTACTGCCCGGACCCATCCTTCGACACGAACGTCAAAGTCCGTATCATCGCGTCTTCCTCATTCTTAGCGCGAATGACATAATTGAACGTAAGCTCTCGCTTCGTCGTAATTTGATAGGTGTTCTTTTCTTCGCCTTTTTCAACATGGAACGTATCCATGCCACCAATGCGTTTTTCAATCTTGCCCTCCTGCGGACGATCAAATGTGATTGGTTTTTCCTTGAGCGTCTTAGAATCCTTGAGTGCCTGCTCAGCTCGTTTCGCACGAATCTTATTTCGCTCGGCCTGAATGTGTTTTTCTTTCTGCTCATTCATCTTTTTCTGATTTTATTCATTCTTTCAACGTCCATGATCTCATCACGGAAGTCACCGAACCTGTAATCAGGGTCGTCAATCTCCTCGACCATGAGAATTTTCTTTCCATCCTTGTCAACTTTCTCACTCGTGCGCGCACGCACGAATAAATTTTTCTTCAATGATTTCAGTGATTTCTTCATTTCATGTACGTCCAGAACAGCAGGATGAATCCCGCCGTGATTATCGCGACGTATGTCATTAGGGTCACGTCCATCACACACCCAGCCACGCACTGTACACCCAGACCAAGACATGGAACGCTATCCATATCTTGATTGGGATCACGAGCAACCAGAACAGCGACCAGATCATTTACTTACACCGTTAATCACTTTTGCAAGTGTCCCAATGCGGACTTTCTCCACTTCCTTTGGTGTGAGAGCATTTTTCCTTATCGCTATGTATTCATAATCCAACGCACCGTGTTTCCTCTGAACGAGGGTGACGAGGTCGTCGTCGTAGGCGTTCATTACCTGCCTGCGAAACTTGTCCACGCGCACCCTGTCGTTCGTCGGCGCGATCCTCTGGATTGTAGGATCCGCGATATACCCACGGTAGTAGGATAACTTTTCTCCCTTTCTGGACTTGTTGATCCAGTTTTGGAATGCCTTGAAACTCATCATAATGTTCTTAAGCTCCCCATCGCTGAGGTAGCTTCTCTTCTTCCTGGAATTAATTCCAGTCTTGTTATAAACTCTTGTCATCTCATCTCTTTTTTTAGGTGGGCCACACCCTGCTGGCCCACCCTTAGGAAATCATAATATGTCTAACTATATTATAACAGCCCATATTATATGGTAAATGATGGGATAAGTCAAGTAAATAATTATGGCGGAAATCAGCCAAAAAACCTTGTCAAGAAAAAAATCACTTTGTTGTTGCATAAATACAACAGGTATTGTATAACAAAATCCTCAACTTCATTTCATCTCGGTGGACTCTGGGGCACATTCGTTGCTCCGGAGTCCCTTTTTAAAGGACATTGCAGTGACGACAAGAATCAGAAATATCTGGTATAAATTCAAAAAATGGTTAAAATACCACCCGGAGAAAAAATACTTCAGGGGGTAATCGTGATTAAAGTGTGGTTTTTAATGGCATTAATGTCATATCCTAATATAAACGCTATTCATTATAAGGGATTCGGTGGATTCACCAGCCTGGAAGAATGTGAGAATGTCAGGATAATGACGGAGAATGGGATAGCGGAGATGGAGATGAATCGGGGAGCTCCGGCTGTCTACATAGAGACTTATTGCCTGGAATTTGAAGCATTTCCCAGCCAGTTTGACGCGCCTAGAAAAGGTAAGGAATTTCCTATGAATCCGTCGGAATTTGGAGCATGAGATTTATCATTTTACTGGTGGTCTTATTTATGGTAGGGTGCTACGACATGAAAACACTCAAAGTCAAACCATCGACAACCACGGTTACGTATGGACAGGACAAGAGCTCGGGTGAAAAGGACGCAAAGAATGACGTCCTGACGAATAATGAAAAGGAATCCTGGACGATTAAACAGGTGTTCAAATGGGAGTAGATTATGAACGGACTTAAAATATCATTCGCCGTCGTGGCCTTTGTCCTCGTTCAGGGGATAGGTGTCATATGGTACGTCTCGAAACTCGATTCTCGGGTCGACCAGATGTACAAAAGCTTTGAAGAGGAGAATAAGAAAGAAGTAATCGAGAATCAGGTCAAAATGAAACTGGACCTGGAAAATTTAATAGCAGATGTCAACCAGTTGAAAAAAGAAATGAAGCGAATGAATCAAAAGGACAAAGAAATAGTGAAGCAGAACCGTTCGATCGAGAAGCAACACAAGGATCTGTTTAAATTCCTGGAAAATCAACAAAAAGGCATGAACCAGCAGAACGAACAGAAGGGTGGTTACAGCTATGGTGACTAAGGAATGCCCGGCCTGCAACCAAGATCCATGCGTCTGCGACGATTCGTGCGAATCTTGCGGCGCTTAATGTTCGACTGGTTTGATAAATCAGCTATGATCATTGGAATCATAGCAGTGATAATATTTATAATGGTGGTGGTGTAATGGCTAATGACAGACTCGATGTATCTGACCGCACAGCGATCAGCATGCCTATGCGCAACCTTTTGGCCATACTGTCGGCCACAGCGGTCGGCGTCTGGGCCTTCTTCGGGATCCAGGAGAGGCTGAATACCTTAGAGACACGTGTGACTCTGTCAGAATCAGACCTCACGAAAAACACGGAATTCCGCATAAAATGGCCTCGTGGTGAATTAGGTGCTTTACCCGCGGATGCTCAGCAGGACCTTCTCATAGAATTTCTTAGTTCTCAACTTGAGTCCATGATGGAAGATATGGAGTCGATGATGAGTAATACCGTGAACATAAAGAGGGCGCAGCAGGACATAGAACGATTGCTTAATGACGTGGAAAAGCTTAAAGATAAACTGAGGGAGTCCAATGGAGGTAATTAGCGTAATCGTAATGTTCATATTTGGAAACATGGACGATCAGGAGCACAGGATGACGCAGTATGTTCCAATGGAATCACTGTCCTCATGCATGAAGGAAGTGAGACTGCTAAAGAAAAAGGAAACAGACTATACAAAGAACGCATTCTGCGGGCCAGCACTCGTGGAACTGAGTGATGACGGGGAAATCCTGACATTGCATACGGAGCTCCCTGAAGGGGCGAAGATGGTGAGGAAAGAAATAAGTAGAGAAGCATTTGAGAGATGGACACTTAGGTCCAAGGAAAAATGGAATAACAAATAACTATAAGGAAACTAAATGACTACAGGTAAAATTAAATGGTTTAATCCAACCAAAGGATATGGATTCATTGAACAGGAAGGAAATAAAGACGTCTTCCTGCACGTGTCGGCTCTGGAACAAGCGGGCATCAGCACTCTGAAAGAAGGAGAAGAAATCGAATTCGAGATAGGGGAGAACAAGGGAAAACAAAACGCGATTAACGTCAAGAAGGTGGACGTCAGTTAATGAAGGATACCATTAAAGTACTAGCAGATCTTACAAAGAAGGACGCAGAAAAGTGTTTAGTCTTTGCGTGATCCATACCCTTGGATCACTTTCAGCATCGAATAAACGCCGTTCCTCCGACCAGGAGTCAAAAGATTTTTTAAATTCAAGCCGTCTAGTGATTTCTCTTCGAAGGATGATATATCGCTTCTTGTAGAATTACTGAAGACATCAGCCAGAAGACACACCATCCCCTTGGATATCAACGCAGCTGAATCAGCCGTGAAATAAATCTTATCATCATACGTGAAATGGGGAACGAGCCACGTCTGTGACTGGCAGCCTGGGACCTCGAACTCCTTCAGCTTGAACCTTTCCGGCACGATCGCGGACTTCTTCCCGAAGTCCATGAGCCAGGTATAGCGGTCCGTCATCTCATCCATTGTATTGATAATATTTATGTAGGACTCTAGCTTATCCTTAATAGTCCAGCCATCCATCCATTTACTGGGCACGGGGTGGACATTCGTAATTTTGTTCTCTTCCAGAATTTTAATAACCTCTTCAGTCTTCATCATCCACTCCCCTTTAAAACTCTATTTACATGATCTTCAATGGGCTCCAGCTCATCCTGCATCTTTTCCGACGTGGTTCTCTCTTCCTTCTGCCTTACGGATTCCTTCATTGACATGTCAAGCAACTCCTTTTCCTCCACCATTTTATCATGAAAATCTTTTGGTTTAAAAATAAATTTAGCGGAGCAGTATTCACAAATCGCCTCGTTGTTCTTATCAAAGGTATACCACACAATGGGATGGTCATCGGCGCAGGAAAATGTCTCCGTGTGAATTATTTTAGGTTTCATTTATGTAATCTATCATCCATGCTTGTACCTCTTTCTGTTTCTCTTGTTCCATCTCTTGTGCCATGCCCAGTTGCTAATCTTACTTCCGTACTTCTCACACAGGTGATAAAAATAATCTTTAATTTTAAATTTAATTTTCTTCATCAAGTTTGCACTCCGGTTGCAGCTTTATGCAAGCTATCGTGTTTTGTTCATCTTCCACTAACTTATCAATGTCCTCGTCCCCGCAATCTATTTTTTTGCATATGAATTCTATTGGGGGCAGGTCGGTTATGATTATTTCATCCTTTTTTTCTTTCTTAAAGTACGCGCATCCGGACAACAGCAGAAAGAAGATGAAGAAGTAAAAAACAATTAAAATCCCAGGTACAAATACCCGGGTCATTACCTTAAGACCCGATATAAGGCCTCCTATGGCCTTTTTTATTTGGCTTAAAACGGTCTTTTCTTTTCCTGGATCCCAGACTCCCATCATTTGTCTTTTTCAGGCTCTTCAGGGTTATTTAGGAAATCATCACACAATTGAACCGCTCCGACGAGACCATTCAACTTCGCCTGCATGTTTACAATCGCTGTCTTACCTTCGTCTATTTTATCCTTGAGGGTGTTGTGCTGCTTTACCAACATTTCTTTTTTCTTTTTTATATATTCTGGTTTCATTACTTCCTCCTTATTCTTAATCCCAGACGAGCGCGTCTGCGATTTTTTCTTTTATTGGATCCGACCTTGCGCCTTCCCTTGTGTTTCTTTCTTTTTAAATCAGCCCTGCTCATCTGGTCCTACATATTTCTCTTTATGCTTCTCAGAAATCTCCCAAGAGCAATTCGGACCGCATAAAAAATTAATTTGATGTTTAAGAAAAGGATACCACGTTTTAGAGAACGAATAGTTCCATTCATTGCCGTCAAACCATTCATTGCAGTTGAAGCATTTGAACTCCGGTGCCGTGCCACCTTTAGGGCCCGGCCGTACATGTTCCGCATCATAATCAACACCTTTCTTAAACCCCACATAAACCTTCACATTCATCTGCGAATTCTTCATCAAAGGTTTCAAACAATTCCTTCTGTTTGGGTGGTTCCAGAAAATTCATGCTTCGCAATGGCACAGCCTTCTTATGCAAAAACAATTCAGCTGTCGTATTCTTCAGTCCGTGTCTTATCTTGTCATCAACCTCACATGCGTCCTCCCAGTCCTTGGGATAGTTCTTCTGCATATTTCTCCACTGATCATTATGGTGATAAGGACATCCTATGCACGAGGACTTGCCTGGCATAGGATGTTTTTTAATGTCACGGTACCACTGTAAGCAGTCCGATCTTGACATCTTCATTTCGATCAATGGCCAACGGGATTCCAACCATGGAAGCCTTGCTTTTTTCATTCTCATTGCTTCATCTGTGGATATGCCGATCCATTGTTCGACGATTGTTCCTTTCTTAACTCGGTGTCGTGGTTTGATACCGAGTAACTCCCTCATCTTTTTTTGAATGGGGATAACTTTATAATCATGTGTGCACTGCCTGTACAGCATTCCAACTTTTCCGCCAGGTCGTGCCGCGAATAATGGTGGATTCGGAACTCTTCCTGCGAAAGACTTCCATTCCTCATTTCCTCCTTTAATGGGGTTGGCCGCACGAATAAGATCCTCTCTTAAATTACTTCTTTCTACCGTGTAAATTGGGCAAATCGTAATGGCTTTCTTGAGATACTCCACGTGCTCATAGACGAACGATGGTTCCCATCCAGTATCAGCGAATATCATGCAGTCCGGCTTGTGTTTTGTCAGTCCTTCCTGGGCCATGAGTGCGAGACAGGAAGACTGAACCCCTGCCCCGAGCGATAGTACACGCATTGTGGGCTCTTTTTCATTTCCTTCCTCGTCCTTGTAGACTGGCTCATGAGTTGCCGCAACCGCCGCCATGTTGTTGAGCTTCTTGCGGTCAACCTTGTGAGACATCTCTTCCAAAAGTTTTCTTCTCTCATACTCCATCTGCTCCTGATTTATCGCAAATCCTGGTTTAGTGGGGCTATTAGTGTAGCCTTTCCTCTTTTTTCCCTGTTCTCTGTAGCCTACTTTTCTATTCATTATTTCTTCCTATATTATATACTACTTTATGGCTTAAATCAATCATTTTGCGTGACCCCAGCTTTGGTCAACTTTATACTCTACTTTGGAAGGAACTTCAAGCGCTACGCAGGTCTCCATGATTTCCTTGATTTTTTCTCCCTCTTTTCTATCCTTGACACTGCAGTTAAGTTCATCATGAACCTGTATGAGAGGGACAATCCCTAATTCCTCATGTACATCAACCATGGCTTTCTTGGTTTGGTCTGCCGCGGAACCTTGAATCAGTCTGTTAAGGGCTTTATAGGTTCCGGCCCTTTTTACTGTGGTGTACTCTGCTTCTGCTTGTTTTAATGGTAGAGCTTTATGAAATTCCCTGGTGAACCATGAAGGTTCATAGAGATCAAATCTACATTTTCTACCTAATAGTGTTCTGATGGTGCCCACGGCACTGGCCCTGTTCATCACGTCTTCCAGCATTCCCTGCATGAAAGGAACCTTGATTCTAAATTCTTTTAAAATATTCTTTGCTTCCAGTGGTGTGATGTCCAAATCAACGGCCATCTTCTTGTATCCCATTCCGTACATAACTCCCAGACCTATGGTCTTCGCCAGTTTTCTTGGTATGTCTGCCATGTCAGCTGTCTGTTGATGAAAGTCCAAGTCTTTTTCTTTGTAGGCTTGTTGAACTTCATGTGCTCCGTCGTTCTTATTAAGAACAGCAAAATGCGTAAGGAGCCTAGGTTCCTGCTGGGAATAGTCGGCTGAAAGCCATTCCTCTCCTTCTTCTGGTATGAAAATCTTTCTTATTTCTACACCCATTTCTCCTCTTATAGGAATCTGTTGCAGATTAGGACAATACATGGAAAATCTTCCTGTGACTGTTCCTCCTGTATCACTCCTTATCTGGTTTATATGGGCATGTATTCTGTCATTGTGTATGTATTTTGCGATTCCATCTATGAATGTTCCTTGCAACTTATTAAATACTCTTGCTTTTGTAATGAGTCGTGGAAGCTCATGTTCATGGGTTTCCAGGAATGTTTGAGTAAAGCTGGGAGCGTGTGTCTTCTCCGTCATAGGATATTCCAGGTTAAGTGTGTCAAACGCCTTCGCAACTGACCTAGCTGACCACAGATCCACATAAAATCCTGTTAGATCTTTCACTCTCTTTAAAATTTTTTTCTCTTTGTTTTTAAGTTTGCTCTTTAAAGAAAAGGCCTTTGTCATATCGACTCTTACGCCTTTCCTGGTCATATTGAATATGACATTAATAAGTCGGCATTCTACGTCGTAGATACCTTGAAGAGAGTCCTTTTCTATTTCAATCTTTAATCTTTCATGCAATTGTAAAGTTAGCCTTGCATCTGCTTCAGCATATTCCCCCACAAATTGTGCATTCATTTTGTACATTTCACTCTTAGGATCCAACCCCAGTTCCGCCGCAGCTTTCTTAAGGGTAGCTTCGTTTTTATATTCTCCTAGATATTGAGATGCTATGCTGTTTAATGCATAAGAAAATCTATTCTCATCAATGAGGGCTGCCGCAATCATTGTATCATGTATGTATCCTTTCACTTCTATTCCTATTCTCCACAGCCACCCAATGTCATACTGCGCATTATGAAACACTTTGTCTATTGAATCGTCTTCACATACAGATTTAATGTATTTTAGGACAGCTTTCTTGTCCATATTTCCACCACCGTCATGATCAATAGGATAATAAGCACTGAATTGACCGTCAGATATGGCAATGCCTATGACTTTGCCTATTCCTCTAGGCCAACCTGGACCCATTTTCTTCAGATCCGTATCACATGTTTCCAAGTCAATAGCCACTACAGGATGACCCTTCATGGATGGAAATTCAGTGGGGTGAACCCACTCTGATTTTATGGTATTAGCGAATATGAATTCATTTTGTTTCATTTTTTTCCTCATTAAGTTTTTTGATGTGTTCCCACGTTTCTCTTCCTCTTCTCGTTCCTTCATCGTCCGGATACTGATCCTCTAGGAGCAGTTCGGCATAGTGGATAACTTTTTCTATGTCCTGCTTTCCACCCTTTATGCTGTGCCTGGTGATGTATTTGACGATGTTTCCTTCATACCAGCCAAGCTTGTTCCTGACTATGTAATGACTCGGTTGTATGGCCATTTTCTTATAGTGATCCCCACCTACCTGTTTCTTGTGGGCGCTCATATTTCAAATCCTCCGTAACTTTGTGAATCCACGATGTGCAGCTGTTTTTTTGCACGCGTGACTGCCACATAAAAAGCCCTATTGGTATCATCAGGGTTAATCGCCATCTCCTCTTGGTTGGCAGGTGACAGATCTGTTAAAAGCATGACATTATCACACTCACCACCCTTCGCCATGTGAATGGTGCTCAGGCTTATGTTCGGCTCGGTTGATAAAGTTGGGTTAATTTTCTCCAAGGACTTTATATAATTGATGTTCCTGGATCCTATTTTTTCAAATACTTCATCCCAGTGCTCACTTGAAGTGCATAAACCATGGTTCATGACTAATTGTTCCAGGTCATAAGTTTCATCTTCATTCAATGATTTCAATCCTTTATAGCCGTGTGCCACCCCAGTCTTGGTCGGAAGGTAGCTGTAAATATATCCTACGTCCTTGTATGAAAGGTTTTCACCTTTTTGTAATTTTTTCCATGCATCCACCGCTGATAAAATTTCTTTTTCTACCGGAAGCTTGTTTTTTATTTTGTAAGGCAGTCCCTTGTACTGTAAATCTTCTTCAATTTCCTTCAACATGTAACCACAGGTTGCAAGAACCAGCCATTTACCACTGCTCAGATCAACTGAATCAGCGAATGAATGCAGCTCCACAATTCCTTTTTCTTTTCTTGGATGCCATATCTTTTCTCTTCTGTTGCCAATGCGACTCACTATTGAAGCTGCAACTTCATGCACGGCTTGCGGGCATCTGTATGAGTACTCCAACGTGGTGACTTTTCCTTTAAGATTGATAAAATATTCTATGTCCGCTCCGGCCCACCTGTATATCGCCTGGTCGTCATCGCCGCTGATATAAACCCTCTTTGCATTTTTCCATATTTTTTCACACATGCTCCATTGCAATCTGGTAAGATCCTGTGCTTCATCTATGAAGACCACCTCTAATTTAGGTGTGGGCCCAAATTTTACCCATTGGGTGAGCATGTCTGTGAAGTCATATTTGTTGTTTTTGTGTTTGAATTCTTCCAATGACTTGGATACCTTGAGTAAATCATATAGGTCAAAATTGAAATAAGAGGCGTTGTAATATTCATCCAGCTCCATGCATTTAGTTCTAGCTTTATTTATCTCCCTGATAAATTTATTGTCAGTGTGGATGATTCCTGTGTCTTCCCAGTCTTGTGTTACATATTCCAGATCAATTCCATACAGGTCAGCCATCTTTCTGTAATCCGCTACCCTCATTACTTCAGAATTATTCATTCCTAGTTGCCGTTTTCCAAACGCATGAAGAGTGCTGAAATAAGGAAGGTCATCCTCGGTTAAATTAAATTTTTCCTGCGCCCGTTTAGATGCTTCATTTGCTGCCTTTGTAGTGAATGTGACGAATGCTATCTCTCCTGGATCCGCAGTTTTTTCCTTTAGTTCCCGGTCCATGATCCTCAGCAGGTTCTCCGTCTTCCCCGTGCCGGGTGGTCCTAGTATGATGTTAATTTTTTCCATTCATCTCCTCATATATTTCCAGTATTCGTTTACAATCGTCAGGAGTAACACCACTTTTTCTACTATTAAATTCCCATGAGCAAAAAACAATATTATTTTTATCATAGGGTTTTCTAGGGTCTACACGATCAATTGATATATTAGTAGGATAAGGAGTACGTTTTTTTCTAGGCAGATCTTTATTATCCTTAAAGCTTCGTATAGTGGTAAGTTTAGATCCAGTATAACGACAACATGGTCCATATTTAGTTAAATGTTGCTCCCATAATTCATAAAATTCTTCCTTGGTAATATTTATTTCTCGTTTTATCTTACGTGTCTTATATATTTTTTCTGATCTCTGTCTTATTCCATGCCACATTTCATTTAAAAAACCTTTAAAGGTGTTTTGATATTTTATTCTCCATCCTTCTGGATAACTAGAATACATTAAACTCCTCCTTCGGTTTTACTTCATGTTCGTCTTCCTGCTTTTCAAAAGACGGAATGCCCCATACATTCACGCCCCTTCCTTTTATCTTGAAAAACTTCTGCGCTTTTTCTACATTCCACCCTGGAATGACGTCCTGCAACGCCGCTATGATCTGTCCGCTGTTTCCATAGTGATTGAACCTGTTCCTTATAAGATGTGCGTGCAAGTCCTTGAGCCTGAAGTACGTCGTGCCATAATCCGGCATTTCAGGATCGTCCTGCGTCCACGGTCTGCGCTGCCTGATTTCTTCCTTAGTTCTGGCCTGCGCCCTTTCAGTGCAAAACTCCTGGAGGTGAGCTAAAAACTGTCCGGACACAGATCCATCACTCGATACTGGCGTAATCTGGGCTTTTTTCATTTTAGCGTCGATTTGTTGTTGCCAGTCCGAATTCTTCATCAACGGCGGCATGCTATTTGTATCCTCCATGACACGCAGTTGAAATTTTTGTTGACTCTGTAATTGTTCTGTACTCAATTGAATTTTATAGTCAGGTTTTTCGGGGTTTGGATTTGGAATTTCCATCCACCATATGGGTGGCTTGGAATCCAGCTTGGTTAAGACTCCAAGTTCCTGCATTACATTGTTTTCCCCAACACCGTATTTTCTGAACTTACACACGGAGGCGTTGCAATAGGAAACAATTGGCTGATCCTTGCATTTATAGCGATAATCCTTTTTATTTAACTGTTTAACTATGATGGAAATTTCCTTGTGATCCAATGGTGGTTCCATATATCTCTGATTATATTTCTCCAACAGCTTCTCCCAGTTGGTGGGATCAAATTTCTTTAAGTAAACTCCAATATTGAACAGTCCATTATTTCTCGTTCCTTCCGGAAATCCCTGGTCACACAACGCCTGCAGGCATGGTGGACCGTCCTTTATGGCTTCCTCGTCTCCTTTGATGTTGACTTTATCCAGATCCTCAACAACGTATTTATCATACATTGTGTAAAACTCTTTTAAATTTGCAGATTCTCCATTATTTTTAATGGCGAATCTCACTGTCTTTTTTGCATTATAATATGGAAGGTTGAGGAAATTCCCCACCTCCCCTTTTTCCGGCTGGATGCCGGATTGTTTTGGAAATATTTCTGCATTCGATTGTCCCAGCAATGCTGCAATAGCGGAAAGCTTATTTTTCATGGTCTTTGAAGCGATCGTATTTTTCATGAATAAGAAGAGATGGGCACCTCCGCTTTTTGACTTGCAGTAAACTAATGGTAGTTTTAATTTTCTGATTTTGAGAATGAGATTATGAGTATCAATAGGATAATCATCAATATCAATGCATCCCCACTTAGTAGTATTATCAGCCCTAATAGGAATAATC
>Ga0208684_1001474_pt1 | contig 12508 bp, 19 predicted proteins | sample MalvireepMed_b05_FD_184245 | JGI IMG/M metagenome (GOLD analysis project Ga0208684, IMG submission 184245) | Marine viral communities from the Global Malaspina Expedition - Malaspina viral metaG DeepMed_b05 (SPAdes) (version 2) | ecosystem: Environmental > Aquatic > Marine > Oceanic | place... | reverse complement strand
CGACCAATGGTGCAGGGATCATGGATATCCAATTAAGGCAAGAGTGGTCAAAAGAGGGCGAAAACATGGCCGAAATGTGTCCAAAAAAAGGCAAGTGACAGATTCTGTATATGCAGCTGAAAAAAAATAAAAATAAAAAAAAAAACTACTCTAGAAAAAGTGTCTTTTTGTACAAATGGCTTAGAAGTGTTGGTATATATAACTAATGTGTGCCATTTGGTCCAAATAAAAAGTGTCATGTGACAGAAAATAATGTCACATTTGGCTAGACTGCGACATATGTATACAATAGTCCTATCTGGCCCATCCTCAAATCAGTTTCAGAGAAAAACTGATTTTTTTTACATACATATACAGAAATGATAGGGGAGATTAATATAATGACAGAGGAGAAATTTTGGGATAAGTTCAACGAGAAGCACAACTCGAAATATTACTATGCCACGAAAAACAAAAAGAAAATCAAACTTAAACCAAAACGTCAGCGACGTTATCCCTTATGCAAAGGTCAGAGTTGAGTGGGTTGATATCTTAAGTGATTCTGGTTGGGCTGATGAAAAAGGTTTTAACAGAATGAAACTAGCCTATCCTGTTAATGAAGGTTGGTTATACAACAAGGATAGATTTGCTATTAAGTTGTTTGCTTCTTACGATCGAGACGAGGATGGTTCTTTGACTTTTGGGGACCGGACGATGATTCCTTTGGCTTGTGTGAAGAAGATGACGAAACTTCTGTAATCTCTTCTGGCAATGCCTCAACTTGCTTCGCGTTCAGAATCGGTGCGTAATCATCTAATATTTTTTTCATCTTTAATTCTAATTCTTCCTCTGATAGGTCTTCTAACTTCCCTGTTTTTATTATCTTTCTGTCTATATATAATCCTGCAGCCATGCCACGATTCTTTTCTGCGTTGGTCGCAGCGGAAAAAGCCCCCTTCTTCAAAGCCGCCTCTCTAATCTTACCAAGTTCTGCTACGTGCCTGTCATAAGTAACTTCAAATTTTTTTAATTTTTCTTCTCGTAGTGCACCTATATATTGTACTACCAGTGGTGATAGTCTTGGATTCTGTAATTCTGATGCTTCCACCCTAGCTCTCTTCTCACTATAGCCGGCAGCTATAGCTGCATCTGCACCTGTAGTTCTACCTTCGTTAAATACTATGTATTCAGCGAATCGTTTCTGCATTTCTGTTAATCTTTTTGGAACTCCCATATTGACAATTTAAGGTAACTATCCTATATTGTCAATATGAAAGATGACACTGATCAATCTGAAAGAGCTGACGATGCTACCTATGAAGATGAACAAGCTACATCTAAACGTACTGTCACTATACCTCTTAAAGAATATGATGAAATAAAACGTGAAGAGCATTTTATTAAAAGTCAAACTCTAATTGATATTATAGACAACATTGAAAGATTAGTTAGAGCGTTGAGAAAACATATAATAAGGAAATGAAGGAAGGAGTTTGTATTATGGCAACTATGAGAGAAGACAGAGGAGCATTAGATTTGACTAGAAGAGTTGAAGAACTGGATAAGTCTCTGTCTATTGCACTTGATATCAATGATAACTATCAAAGAGAAAATAAAAAACTAAAGGACCGAGTAGACGCGGCAGAAGGAGAGACTTCTATTGTAAAAACAATTGGAATGAACTCCCCTGAAATGAAAGAAAAGGATAAACTTATACAAGAGTTGCGTATGCGTATCAGAGATATGTTGTTAATAAGTGAGCAGCACAGAAGTATATTAGGTGATGAAATAACTCACAGAAAAAGATTAGAGAAAGAAGTTAGAGATTTGAAAGTACAGATGTCAGAATATTTAAGCGTGCGAGTGGATAGTACTCGTAAGTCAGGATCCTAATGCTAGTTAAAGATTTGCAACAGTTCTTAGAAACGTTTACAGATAAGCTTAAAGGCAATGCAATTAGTCATGCTAGAATTTATGTTGAGAAGGATGGTTATCTTGAAGACATTACTAGAATGGAAGTGCAGGAGCACACAATAATTGGCCAGCCAGGTTTGAGATTAGTTATGAAAACTCAAAAGGAAAAGAAATTACACATGGACGATAAATTAATTAAACCGTATTAGAAAGGAGTAAAATGGAAATAACAGTAGAGCAGAGAAAACAACTTTTGGAATATTTATCTAGAAGACCTTACAATGAAGTGTTCACTTTGGTTGCTATGTTAGTTAGTTTAAAACCTAAATCTAACGGCAAAGATAAAGACAAAGTTACCCCTAAAAATTAGTGGGTGCTGAGCAAAAATTATATAAAAAACTTAAAGAATTTACACCGCAAATTATCTGGAATAGGATTGAAAACCTTAGCCTTCCTGGCATGCCTGATCTATTGGGCTATAATAATTCTGGCGTCTTTTTCACAGTTGAACTGAAAGTAACGAAGGGTAGAAAAATTCGATTTTCACCACACCAAATTGCATGGCATGTGCAACATCCGAAGAATAGTTTTATCTTAGCCGAGGCCCTTGGTCCAAGAGCCGTGAATCGTTATCAAATGTTCCGTGGTTCACGAATCATGGAGCTTGACGCTTGTGGCTTGAGGCTTGACGCTTGCTGCTTGGGGCTTGAAGCTTGCCGCTTGGAGCTTGAATCGCTTGGTGCTTGAGGCTTGCAGCTTGAAGCTTCCGTCTCTCGGCCCGGAGGGCCGCGTAATATTTGGGGTGTTTGAATTCCATTAATGTTTTCCGTATATAACACGCTTTGTTCTACGGTCCCAGCACTTCCTGCAATCTAGACATTTATTTCCCTGAGATGCCGCCGGGCATGTCACCTGTTTATGGTCAGTTGACACGCCGGAGGTATACGGCCACCAGGTAGGAGCCACCCGTTGGTTGTTCATATGATCGGATAAAACTATTTTTAAATTTTTTGGAACAACAGCTGGATCCATCAGCTTCAAAAACCGTGATTCACGGGTCGGCAGCCAGTGGCTGGTCCCCGGTGTGCGCTTGCACACTTCAAATATATTTTTTAAATGCTGGACGCTCTGCAGGTCCCCTGAGTCATGCCACCTGAAGACGGGCTGGCCCCATATTAGTGTCACCATTGCATCCACCCATCGTGGATCGTGGAGCCTGTCGAGGCGACGCTGCATCGCGTCTTTTACATTTGGAAATCTGTATCGTCCTTTTAATGCATAGCAGCCGCTGCAGGTTGAGCCCTGGACCTTCACCAGCTTGGCGCCTGTAATACATGCCACAGCCGGCAGGTTGATTGATGGTCCTGGCATCTTGTTGGGAGCGCTTAGGCCCCCGGTTATTTCTCTAGCTTCTTTTTTTAGCATGTTTTTCGTCGTATTCTTTTTCGATTTGATCCATAACTTTAAAAGTTAAGTCTTCAATATATTGGTCGTCTTTTAATTGCATAACTTTTTTAATTAACATCAATAGTTTAGCTGTTGTGTATATATTCATAATTACTTTATATCAGGGATTTTATAGGAGTCAAGCTCTTTCTTGCTTGCAGCTTGCAGCTTGCAGCTTGGGGCTTGGAGCTTGCGGCTTATTTCTTTTAGAAATTTTTCACAGCTGCGCACGTACGCCGGGCTTAGAGCCCGGCGGTCGTGTATAAAGTAATTTAATAAATTACTATGTTTGGATCTTACTCTGGTCACCAGTCCCTTGATATTTTTTTCATGGCGCCGGTCTCATTATTTATAAAATATAACAAGTGCCAGACGGCCAGGTCATATGGTTTCCTGGCTGTCTTACAGAAATTAAAAGATTCTTTGTCATTCTTTTTATTAATGTAAAATGTCTCATGATCTAGAGCTCCAATTGAATTGCCATTAAATATTATTTCATCATTGTTTTTTGACTCATCAATTATTATTCCTTCTCCTATTTCTTTGAGCCATTCATACTCGTCTTTTACTCTCTCCCATTCATCATTAGTAAAAGCTCTTTTGTTGGTCCAGTAGTTTGTGTATCCCATATATTTCTTCTTTCTAATTGTATCCTATACTATCCTTCAGTCACTGTCAAGCTTGGAGCTTGAAGCTTATTAAATTTTTTTCATTATTACTGATCCCTGAGTAGCGATTAAGGCGGTCGACTTCTTTACCATAGCTTTATTGCACCTTCTGACTCCAGGCTCGGTCTGAGCGAATTCCTGTCCGTTACATCACCACTCAGGGATCAGTAGAATTGTCTTATACCATATCCCTTATAATCCTACAAGTAACATAATGTTACTAAATATTACAGCTCAACCAGGTGTTGTCCTACACTGGAGCTAGTGCGCTGGCGATTAAACTAGCTGTGTCATGACAAGCGCGCATCCAGAGTTATAGTGGTTTATATCCCACAGCAACAACACCTGATCCCAGATCCATTGCGCTGGTCTAAAACAACGACGAGATAAATTCACACAATGGATCAGGGATCAGTTCTAGTTGTGTATCAGTATTCTGCAGTCATCTAACACAACCAGAAGTTGTCCCGAGACAGTTATTATAAAGGCTCATATCTCAGGAGCCTTACTATCCTATTTAATGCTTGACAATGGATTTGTCAAGTGTTATTAATTAGATTAATTAAATAAAGGAATAAATATGCAAACAAACAAAAAAACAAATATAGCGATTGAAGCATTTGATATGGCAAAATCAATTCAAGATGTTTCAAGATCAGGAACTTTATACGGTAAATTATTTATGCTTAAAGAAATGCAAATGTATTTACTTAAAGAGGAAAATAAGTTAAAAGAGGAGTTAGAAAGAGAGGAAAGAAAATGAGTAGAATAAGACTAAATCAAGAAATGAGAAATAAGACAGGAACTCGTTTTAGAGTTCATCTTGAAGCAGAGCCGACACAAGAAAAAAAAGACTACGACAATCTAAAAGCCGACCAAATTGAGTTAAACGATAATGCGTGGAACTTGGCGAAAAAAATAGTTAGACGACATTATACGCCAGAAGATATTGTGAAAGCAAAATATCTTCAAGATAAGTTTGAGAATGTTGACACTATCCAACCAGATAGTTGTTTTCATTTTCATTATATGGGTATGGTTGAAAGTAGAGATTATGACAATAATCCTACTATGAAAGAAGATACTATTGAAAAACATTTTGACTTCCGATTAAATGGTAGCACAGATGTTGAGAATAATTCTTCTCATACTTCCGATAGTGAGTATGGATATGCTTTACTTCGTGATGAAATAAATGCACAAGAAGGTTGCAATGCAGATATTCTCATTGAACAAGATGGCAAAGACCAAAATCCACATCTAACTAAATACAAAGACGCAAACGACAAGTATCTTGGGAATGATAATTTAGGTTATGGTAGAGAGTGGAACGACAAATATAAACTAGATTTAATTGGTAGAGAATATTGTCGTGACAGATCAATAGCTTGTACTGAACAAGAGTTCAAAATTCTTGTTGCATGGAAACAAGCCAAAGGTCAATTCATCATGGCACATTATAAATGGATTAAATCTGTTTTAGCACAGATGAAGTTCGTTAAAGATGTTTTAAAAAGTTATAAATATCTTGATGAAGCGATTGAGTTTGCTAATGAAAGTGGACTAGCAATAACTGAGGCAGAAATTGTCAGAACCAATTCAAGTGGTTTAGCAATTTATAATCCAAAACTTGCGTCAGAACATTTAAAGTCCATGAAGAATAAGAGTGTGAGTAGAGAAGATAAAATTCTTGCAAGACAAGAATATGAAAGGAAACAAGCTATAAACTAACACTTGACATTTAGGGATAATCCATGATAAGATTATCCCTAATTAACTTATACAGGAGAAATAAAATGGCGAACAATACAAATAAATACTTTACTTGGTATGTAAAAAGTAGAAGTAAGGTTTGTACTTTTTTAGGTGCAGATGAGTTTGATGGCTTTATATCAAGACAATGGACAGATAAAAATGGAAACGAATGTTATAACTTTTGGGATATTGACGCAAAACACCCAAGAACAGCAATTAATTGTAAATGGAGGAACGCATGATATCAATAATGCAATTAGTTTTATTTACATTAGGTTTATTATTATTTGGCTTTGGATTATTTGTTGGAGTATATCCAGAAGGAGATCAAACAGTTGGACTATTACTTATGTTCGGTGGACTTGCTCAAATAATTTATAGCATTGGAGTTTGCAATGACTAAAACAATACACTCAACAAGTATGAATAAAAATGAACTTGAACAAAATAAATACATAAATACTTTGTATTCAATAGTTGACAAGTTAGAACAAAGAATATCTAGCCTGGAGAAAGTTTTGGCTAGTCATGCTAAATGTATTGGAGAAATGAGAGAGGATAAAAATGAGTGAATTAAAATTGTGTCAAGGCCCTGATTGCCATACTTATCATACGCAGGACAGACTCAAAGGAACTAAACCAAATAAGACTTATCAAACTAGAAGAAGATCAAACTTTTATTATGGTGGTGGAAACTTTTGCGACCGAAGATGTATGGAAGATTGGGTTGCTAAATATATTGAACAAGCTTTAAATCACTTCGGCAGAACAACACAAGCAAAACATTTAACAGAAGATAATGCATGGACCAAGGATTATGATTGGCGCGATAGTACTCCAGGAAGTGATGAACGACATTATTACTTTATTAATACAATAACAAGAGAACAAAGACCATTGACCAGGGAACAATACAATGATACAAGTTACACAATTAATACAGGAGAATAACTTATGACAATACAACTAAGTAAGAATAGTAAAGTAAATATGACAGGCATTGATTATGCTGATCTTAAAAAGAATGATGAGATCAAGTCAACTCAATTAGGTCAACCAATCACAGGCAAACTATTGGAAAGCCCAAGACAAGGCAGAGGATTAAAGAAAACAATCTTGATCTGGTCTAATGGTAGTGAGATTGGTATGTTCGATGAGGCAGGCTCAGTGTATGCATCTGATATCTTAGCTGTTAAGCGTAATAACGAATGGCATCCTGTTATTATGTTCAGTGATAAATACATAGACGCTGTTAACTCAATCTATAACGACTAAACCACCAATCAGGGGCGACTGCGTCGCCCCTGCTTTACCTTATCAATAGAGGTACCAAACCCAATTCCAACCTAGATTAGATCAAGACCCCCTTACACCCCTTTTTATAAAAGGGGTCCCACAACTTTAGGTTGTATTGCTTGATTTGGAGAGTTAATGCTGTTAAAAACGTTTTGAACATCTATAGTGATGCAAAAAAAATTTTAAAAAAATGAATTTAAACCAAGTAGACGTTAGTAAACTACCTGCAGACATTAGAAAGCAATACAAACAACTTCAGGTCATGCATGCGGAAAGAAAGATACAGAATAAAGCAAAAAGTGATTTTTTAAGCTTTGTTAAATGTGTTTGGCCCGAGTTTATTGAAGGCGCGCATCATAGACACATTGCAAAAAAATTTAATGATCTGGCAGAAGGAAAAATTTCACGTTTAATCGTGAACATGCCGCCAAGACACACAAAATCAGAATTTGCGTCCTATCTTCTGCCATCGTGGATGGTGGGCCGTAATCCAAAACTCAAAATCATTCAAGCAACTCACACTGGTGAATTAGCCATTCGTTTTGGTCGTAAGGCCAAGCACTTAATTGATAGTGAAGAGTATGCAAAAATTTTTAAGACAACTCTACAAGAAGATTCGAAGGCTGCAGGAAGGTGGGAAACTGCTCAGGGTGGTGAATACTTTGCAGCTGGTGTTGGTGGAGCAATTACCGGTCGTGGTGCGGACCTCCTGATCATTGATGATCCCCATTCTGAGCAAGATGCGTTATCTCCTGGTGCATTAGAGAATGCGTATGAATGGTACACTTCAGGTCCACGTCAAAGACTTCAACCAGGCGGAAAAATCGTTTGCGTTATGACAAGATGGTCAACGAAAGATTTAACCGGCATGTTATTGTCTCATCAAAAGGAAGCGAAAGCGGATCAGTGGGAAGTGGTCGAATTTCCGGCGCTTCTGGACCACGGATCAGAGATAAAACCCGTTTGGCCTGAATACTGGAACGCAGAAGAGCTTGAGAAGGTAAAAGCCACGTTACCAGTTGGAAAATGGAACGCACAATGGATGCAAAATCCAACTTCTGAAGAAGGGGCAATAATTAAACGAGAATGGTGGCGTAAATGGAAAAGTGATAAGATTCCACCACTACAACATGTTATACAAGCCTACGATACAGCTTTTATGAAAAAAGAAACCGCTGACTTTAGTGCAATCACTACTTGGGGTATATTTTTTCCAGATCAAGACTCAGGAGCCAATCTTATTCTGTTGGACGCTGTTAAGGGAAGATACGAGTTTCCTGAACTACGGAGAAAGGCTCTAGAACAGTTTAAATATTGGAATCCAGAGTCTGTCATCGTTGAAGCAAAAGCATCTGGACTGCCATTGACCTATGAACTTCGTCAGATGGATATTCCAGTTTCCACCTTTACACCCAGTAAAGGAAATGATAAACATGTTCGTGTAAATACGTGTGCACCACTTTTCGAATCTGGTATGATATGGGCGCCAGATCAAAAATTCGCAGAAGAGGTGATTGAAGAATGTGCAGCATTTCCACACGGTGATCATGACGACTTAGTCGATTCTATGACTATGGCCGTAATGCGCTTTCGACAGGGTGGACTTATAAAACACCCAGAAGATTATAAGGACGAAAAACGAGCGCCTAGAAAACGGATTTATTACTAATGGCAGTAAAAGCACTACAATTTATACACGCAGTAGCAAGAAAACTTCTTGCTAAACCCACTAAACCTAGCGAAGGACTTACTACTATTGCTAATAGAATGCAGGCCGAAGCTAAAGCATCAGAGATTGCTGAGACCTTTAGAGCGGCTGGTCTTCCATTAGAAAACTTAGATACTTTTATTAAAAGTGAAAAAGACGTTACAAAATATTTAAATATTATTGAAAGCACTCAAAAACAAGCCATAGAACAAGCTACAGAAAAATCTAAAGACATTTTAAAACTACCTAAGAAAAAAGAAGAGCCATTTACAGGTTTTAAGCCTAAAGTGGTTGAGAGAAGTATGTCTGTCGATGATTATGCCGACTTTAAAGAAGAATGGTTTGTTAAAATTCTGGCTAATACAGATGAAGCTTTAAATACCTTCTTAAAAAGAGGTATTAATGCGTCAGATGAAAGATTTGTAACTCTTTCTAAAAATCAAAGAAAAGATTTTTTAGATATGGTTGAATATAGACTTAAACACGGTAATGAAAAATTTATGAATGATTCTGAGATGTTTTTTAAGAAAAATGGACGTACGCTCAATGCATACGGCGGACTCGCAGGCATGCTGGGTGAGAGAACTGGGTATTTTAGAGGAGCACTAGCTGATACAAAAGCAGGTAAATCAATGTCTCCAGGTACAAGAGCAGATTATAGACAAGGTCAAGGCCATAGAGAAAATGTTGGAAGACCACCAGGTGGTGGAGATCCAGGAATGACTTATACACCAAAACCCCGACTTACGAGAGAAGAATATATAGACAGTCTACTTCCACCAGGTCCTTCAGACAGGCATCCTGGCACTGGTAAAATGTCGGTATTTCCTAAAAGTCCTTTTAAGTCTCCTTTTAGAGATATGTTTATTCCAGAATTTCAAAAGAGGAGATATTTATATCAAGATGAAGATGACCTTCCTGAAGGTATTTTAGAATTATTAAAAAAAGATCCAAATTTTGATCTTGAAACTTTTTTAAATATAGGTTGGAGTATGCCAGAAAATGTTTGGGATAAGGGGGCCCAAGGTTTGAGAGGTATTTATTATAACACACTGCCAGAAGGAATTAAAGTTCCTATTCCATCTACAGGTGAACCACCAGGAGAGCGAACACGACATGGTCTTTCAGGAGGACCTGATGCAGAATGGATACCAGGAGAAAAAGAATGGAATCCTGAAGATATAGAAGGGCATACACGGACAACTTATAGAACTCCGTCGGGAGGACCAACTGAAAGAATCTGGGATCCAGAAAAACTAGGAGATCCAACATCTAGAACGTTTACGGAGAAATTTTTTAATCCCGTTTATAGAGGAATTGATCTTCAGATGCGTCCTTTTAAGAAAGATGATACTCCTTGGATTGCTAATCCTAATGAACCAACATCTTATGCAGATGAATCTAGAATGTCTAATGTGGATAAAGCCCGTGTTGCGCTACACGAAATGAGGCATAAAAAATATATAGAAAATCCTGTATTATGGAAAAGCCAGCCTCAATGGGTTCAGGATGTTGAAATGCCAGGAACTAGTGAAAATATACAATTTCGAGAAAACAGAGTAAGAGAACCAGTAGGTCATGAACTTTACACCCGGTTTTTAGATCAAAGATATTTTCCTCCAATGAGGGATCCTGGGGGTGAACCTTACTTTGATAAAATTTTAAAAGATTTATGGGAACCTTCAGCAAAAGAATATGAAAAAATTATAAACGAATACGAGCTTTCACCAGTTAATTTAGCAGGCGGCGGTCTTGCTCCTTTGCTCGGTGAACCGACATACGCGGACGGTGGACGAACTGGGTTTGCTGGTGGTAAACTGGCCTTTGATGCAGCAAGAAGAAAATTTTTACAATGGTTAGGAGTAGGAGCTGCAGGAACAGCGGCTGCTAAATCTGGATTATTAAGTATATTCAAAGGTGGTGGTACAAAAGCAGTTATTAAAGATTTAACTTCAGTCCCAATTAAAAATATTTCAGGCATGCCACCGTGGTTCAAGCCTCTTGTAAATCAAGTCATTAAAAAAGGTGATGATGTTACTAAAAATTATGCAACTCTCGACAGACAGATTGTTCATAAATCTACACTCCCTGATTCAAAAACAGATGTAATAGTAACACAGGATTTAAATACTGGAGATGTTGCTGTTGATATTGGAATGGGTAAGCATGGTTGGGCTGATGGTCATTTCGGTCAACCGGTTAGATTAGAGTATAAAGCGTCAGAAGTTATTGAACCTAATATGGGCAGAAATTATCAAATAAAAGACGCATCAAAACCTACTAAGGGACCTTTGAAGACCAAAGAAGAGTTCTGGGTTGAAGAAGCAGAATTTACTGGAGGACATCCAGAAAACGTTAAGTTTGAAGAATCATCTTTTAATAAATTCGGTCAGCATGGATCAAATTTCGATGAAGTAGAAAAGTTTGCTACAGGAAAAGTTAAAAAAGTTAAAACTAAATCAAAACCCAGACCTATGGATCAAAAGGATATTGACTATGCATCCGGGGGCCGTGTTCCGATGTGGTTAGGTGGTAGTCTTGGAGCAGGAAAAGAGTTTATTAGACAACTTGTTAAAAAGCTTGCAAAGGACAGAGGTATAACAGGATCTTATCTGATGAAAGTTATGAATCCTAAAGCTTTTAAAAAATTTATAAATGATCCTGCAAATGTTCATAAATGGGATCCAAAAACTGGAATATTTGCTACAGAGAAAGCTAAACAACTAATGAAAAGTACCAAAACAGCAAGAGTCGATCAATTGGAAAGATATTTAGATATGGCTAAAACTTCAAAAGAAGGAGATAAAAATATTCAAGCTCTAATAGATGCTGGTATAAAATCAGGTATGAGTAGAGAATCAGCAGAAAAGTTAGCAAAAGGTTTAAGAGAAGCAATAGATGTCGAAGACATCATACCAAGAAATGTAACGGATAAAACAATTTTAGAACTGGAACAAATGCTTAAGAATTTAAGAACCAAAGATCGTAAACTTAATGCAACCGGTGGCCGTGTTCCGTTAGCCGGGGGTAAAAAACCAGGCCGTAAAGGTAATCCATTAGATTGGATGGAACTTTTAAATCCGGACGAAGATCCCGATGATCTAGAAGAGATTATAAAATACTTAAAACAATCAATAAGAGAAGGATTAGGTAGATATAATCAAGGCGGTCGTGTTCCGTTATTCTGGGGTGGTACTGCTGGAAAGAAATTATGGCAAAAATTTATTGAAAAACAATTTCTTAAAGCTTCTAATGACATAAGACAGGGAAAAGGATTGTTTAAAGGTTTAACTCAGGAACAATGGATAAAGAAACACGATGATCTTACTAAGAAGCTTAAGGAATGGGAAATGGGTGGAAAAAAATCACTTCCTAAAGATATGAAAGAATATTTTGGCATGAATGAGATGCAATTAGCAAATAAGTTTAAAAAAGCCCAAACCCAGGTAGCAGGGTCAGCTGATGAATTAAGCGGAATTAAAAAAGTTAAAATGACTGGTGATGAGAATTTAGATTATGATTGGGTAGAGACTCCAGAAGGTTGGGTTAAGAAACCTGGTTCCGAAGGAGCTTTTTTTAGATTTGGAGAAAAGAATAAAGAGTTAATTGATAAGGGAGTTAAAAATTTAAGACAAGAAACAATATTAAGAGAATTCGATATTAAAGGCAAAAAGCCACATGCAACAGGCGGCCGTGTTTCGTTATCCGCGGGCGGACTTGCAGGAATGTTGGGCGAATGAAC
>Ga0208684_1001446_pt1 | contig 12717 bp, 27 predicted proteins | sample MalvireepMed_b05_FD_184245 | JGI IMG/M metagenome (GOLD analysis project Ga0208684, IMG submission 184245) | Marine viral communities from the Global Malaspina Expedition - Malaspina viral metaG DeepMed_b05 (SPAdes) (version 2) | ecosystem: Environmental > Aquatic > Marine > Oceanic | place... | reverse complement strand
GCGCAAAAGCAATGGCAATGCCGCTGGCCCCACAATAGGAAGGGGGGAAAGGAATGAGGAATCATCTCGACTCGGATCTTCGCCACGCGCTGGAGGTTATAGGAACAGCCAGCACTGGGGTTAGGCTAGAGATGGCGTGTATGCTCATGCGCCAATCATCTGTTGACCCAGCCATCGGAGTTGTAGGACGGGGGTTTCTGAGAGAATCACTGAGTGGGCTACAGGCAGTGCTGGATTGGATCGAGGTTGGTGACCGCGAGGCGACGCAGGCAACGCAACAGCCCGCCAATAAAAGAGAGTTTGCGTTGTAACAAGCTATAGGAAATGGAAATGGAGGCATTATGAACTGGGTACTAAGGTTTTTGCCAGAGGATACTAGACAGCTCATCGTATTGGGGCAGAGGATAATAGCGAGCTTGGACACAGCGGAAGAACGGCGGGAGGCTGTGCGGTATGGCATCGAGATGTTCCGGGGTGCGGACGGGGTGACGGTGGGTGAGTGGGCCAAGTTCGGGTCAAAGCTTGGCTTGCTGCGCGCCCCGAAGCGCAAACCCAGAACACCCAAGATTTAAATCGGGGAGAGTCAGCCCCTCTTACAGCGCATATTGGTTCACTCTAACCGTTGCGCCACGACGACTACAATTCCGGGACCAGAACCCTTAGCTGGGGCTTTGCCAAGGGTGAAAGGGGGGGGTATGGCCTACCCGTCCCTGAGCGATTTTGCCGTGACTCTCCCCGGATCATTATACACTATGCCCGCTTCCCTCCGTGTCTCCAGGGCCGGGTGGAATTATAGGCCATCTTTATCTTCAGTGCTGCGTTTAAATCTACGCCCACTGCTTCGCATAGATCACAGATACGGATCAGGGTGTCGGCCAGTTCGATAGGGAACCCTACGGGCTTGTCACCCTCCATCCTTATGACTGCTAAGTCCTCGTCAATGCGCCACTCCTCTAGTGCCTCGCTGACCTCGCTATGCACCAGGGCTAAGAGTTCGCCCACGTTGCGGTCCTCCTCCCACCAACCCGCACTGACGGCTACGGCATGGCTGGCTATCTGTAGTTCCTTGATGTCCATTATCCTATCTCCTCCACTTCTATGATAGGACCACCGCCCTCTTCTCTGTCGGCGTGCCGTAGGTTCATCCACCGAAACCTAGTTATAGCTTGTCCCACATCTTCAAGCAGGGCAGCCCAGTTTACCGAGGGATCGCGCTGACTCAGCAAGTAAGCCCACTGTGCTCGTTGTGTCTCATCGCTATCAACGGGCCCTACATGCTCCAAGACCTCCGCGGGGTTGTTTCTGGCAAAGTCGTGATACCCTGTCAAAAGTTCCCCTCTCAAATTACTACGGTGAGAGAACAGCGAGAAGTAATTATTTCGCCAGACTGCTTCCACATCCACATCCTTCCAGTAAATGTGAAACCCAACTGGGCCGTGAGTTCCTTGGAGAGGGGTCAGTTCAAACGTATACGTTTTCTTCCTTGAAAACAGCCGCCATATTGCGTTCAACATTATCCTAATTCCTCCACATTTATGATTGTGTTGCAACTTATCGCCCCAGATAAGTACGCAGTGGGATACTACGGCTTGGATGCCGCATCTTACGGAGTGCCTTGGCCTCTATCTGACGGATACGCTCTTTGTGCACCCCTAAAACAGCACCGACAGCCTCTAGTGTTCGGGACTCTTCTCCATCAAGGCCAAAGCGCAGCCTTAGTACCAGCTTCTCACGCTCTCGTAACCCTTGCATGGCCTCCTGCAACGAGTCCTGCAACGAGTCCTGAATCGCAATCTGTTCAGGGTCTGCCTCCTGGGAACATAGGCCCAGTGCCAGTGCCTCCTCCTTCCCAAACGACACAGGCTCTATCTGCTTTGTGATTCTGAATCCCTTGATCTCCTCGGGGAATAGAATCTCGTCCGACACACCCAGCAGCACAGCGACCTCTAACGCCTTGGCCTCCTTGGGGTAAGACTTAAAACCCAGCCAATTATTTAGAGTTGTGAAATGCACCCCACAGGCTTTTGCCGCCTCTGGTCGTTTCCAGCCCTTGGCCTTGATAGCCCGGTCAAGGCTCCAATTAAAGATCCTCACCTTTATCCCAACTCGGAACTCTTCTGGTGCTTCCGCCTTATCGCCGTTGTCAAAGTATGGCGTCATAGTTCCCCCACTTCAATGATTGTGTTTGCCTTCTCGCTCATGCCAGTCATAGGAGTACCAGTCTTTTTCAAACTCGCCCACCCACTTGGAAGAGACTGGGTCGTAGCGCATCCTCCACAATCGCTCCCTAGTAGCCTTTGCGTAGGTTGGCCCATACTTACCTGATCGCAGCATCCTTGTTAATGACCCCTTGCACCCCGAACAGGCGAAACCCCACTTGCCTTGCTTGTTGCGTACTGGAAGCCCGCAGTATCTACAGCGTCCAGGAAAATCCATTATCATACTTGCTGCACTTCCTGCTTGTAATCATACCGCACCCTAACGGTCAGTCGAGCCATGCTGCCAATCTCCGCTAGAATGGTTGGCGTGTTTGCAACGGGCTCCCATTTCAACGAGATCTTGCCTGTTGCATAGGCCATGAAGGCCTGGTGTATCCAAGACAGCAGCAGGTGGCGGCTTTCAAACTCAGCGTGTCCTGAATATGCAGGTGTGCTGGGTACAGCGTCATACCGCCGTCCTGTTTTCACCTTCTTCCATTCCTCGTTGAGCTTCGCAGATAATACTGTGATGGGGTGCCTGGGGCGCTTGAAGATATCCCTATCCCCGTGTCTCAGGATATCAAAAAATGTCTCGCAGGCTTCGGGGTAGTTCACTGCGTACAGGAAATACAGCACGGCTCCTACCGAGGTTACGATGTGGGTGTTGTCCGATATGGATTGTGCAAATGTCACGGCCTCTTCAAACCGAGGATAGTCCCTGACCATCCTGACAGCCACTTCGTTCCTGGGTGCGTTTAGCTTGCCTACAATGAGTTGATATAGCAGCTTCGTCGCTGTTGCAACCTTCTCTGCATTGGCAACGCCGCTGGTTTGCAAGGCGTCCCGTAGTGACCGGGGTCTATTTTGGTCAAAGTATACAAAGGCACTTTCCGGTAGCCCGTATGCCATGAGGAACTGCATTGTCCGGTTCGTTTGGGTCAGTGCGGTCAGTCTATGTTGCCCATCCAGTAGCTTGCCGGTTTCTGAGATGTATATGGGGTTGGGGATGGCCTCGATAAACTCATCAGCGTTCATTGCCTGGACCAGTTTATCGATGAGCGCCTTGTTTATACTCCTCTGCTTTTCATATGGCTTGCTCAGTATCTGCTGTGCCCGCTCCTTATTGATGGACTCTACTGCCATCGTTACTTCTATCGGCTTGCCCAGAAATGTACTGTCCCAACTCAAAGCCTCTCCATTGCCCGTGCCGTTTGTCGCAAACCCATTCATTATCCTATCTCCTTTTCCTCTATTATTGTTGCGGTCAATTCCCTCGCGATTGTCCCGTCCATCCATTGTGACGGCCTCCATACAAATGTATTCTCCCCAGCGTGTTTGAGTGCCGACATCCACATGGTCTGTGAGGCGGTTAGTTTACCGAGTTCGGTCTTGAGTTCAACATACAGGACCCTGTCCTTGGCTAAGACCAGATCCGGAAAGCCTGCTCCATCGCCCTGGACGGGAGTTATCCAGTTGCCACGTTTGGTCATGCCCGGTCTGAAGTGTGCCACTAGCCATCCTTGCACCTTAGCGAGGGAGATGACGCTCTGTTGCAACTCAGACTCAGGCATGGACCGTGCCAGTTGTTCTTGTGGGGTCAGGCGCTTCATCCCTCTACCCTCCTGAGAAACTCTGCCAGTGATTGGGGTACTATGCCGTTACCCAAAGCTTTCAACCTGTTCACTCGGTCATTGGCCGAAGGTCGGTCCAACCTATCGGCAGACCCATTAACCATTCCACGAATCGAGGGTTGAGCCTCTTTGTCGTTTGCGTCTGTCCCGTCCAGCCCACGCTCCAGAGAGTAGTAAATATTCTTCCCTAGTTCAGCGAGTTCCTCAAAGTCCTTCTCTGTTAAGGTATAACTGTCATTCCTCATATGCTCTCCTTCATAAGACCCGGAAAGGCCCGTAGTTTTCTGAGCGCCCGTCTCTCTACCTGGTGGATGTACTGCTTGCTCCTGTTGAGTCCGGCAGCAATAGTCTCGAGGGTGTAGCCGTCCTCGCCATGAAGGCCGAAGCGCTGTGTCACAACGGCGCGGTACTGGTCATTGAGTATACCCAGTGTCGCATCCACCTGTTCCCGGAGGATGTCAGGGTCAGCCTGGATGCCAACCTGGCGCAGGAAGTAGTGGAGCCTACAGTCCTCCGGGGACATGGGCTCTCCCTCCAGTGAGGTGGACACAATGTCCATGTGTATAGCCAGTGGGAGCAGGGCAGACCCACACTCACAGGCCACCTTGTAAGACACTATAGTAGACCGGGACCCGGAGCGCTGCTTGATGACCCTTGTCCCCACGACCTGTCCTATGTGGTCGTTGTGTCGGACGTACCGTTCATGGCTGAGTACCACCGTGTCTCCGTAGTAAAACTTCTTATTCGCCATAGGGGCCCTCCCTCACACACGCTTTACAGCGCACCACTGCATCGTCCATGCACCCCTGCTCTCCCCTGACACACCCCGTGTCCTCCGGGAAGAGCTTCCGATAGGCCTGTTCCAACCTGTCCCACAGATCCAGGTGGGTGAGGAGCCATTCCTGGGCATCCACCATGCGCTTCTGCGCCCGTGCCAGGACGTCCCTAGTCTGGTCTTGGTTGGCCGTGATGGCAAGCAGGTCCTGCTTGTTCCTGGCTAAGATACGGACGATGACCTGGGCCTGTTCACTATTATAGTTCTCGGCATCTGGGTCACGCTGGATCTTCACCTCCTTGCCATTGGGCACAAGGCAAAGGCCGTTAATATATGCCATCTCTATGTGCTTGAGCCCCGTCTCCAGTGTCTGTAGGTCTACCCTTACGTTAGTTTCCACTGGTCCTCCCCTTCTGCTACGATTCCCCCCTTCACAACTGGTGGCGCCGGCTCTTCCCGTGACTCCCGTGCCGGCAGGACATACTGTTGCTTGCCCTCTCGGTCCTTGTCCTCGGGGCGCTTCATCAGTGTGCCGTTGTTAAACAGCCTGGACATGGCCGTCCTCACGCTCTCCTTGGTGACCGGCCTTTCATCTGTGGTGATTTCCTCTGCCACGTCATCCACAGTCAGCTTGCCGTTGCCGTTGTTCATCCGGAAGGCGTTAAGGATGCGGTCAGGGATGCTCTGGAAGTGTGCCAGGTCAGTGTCACGCACGTCCTTCCTGTTGAAGGCAACCTGTCCCGACTCTGCGAAGTCCAACTCAAAACCCATGTCCCGTATCAGCTTTGAGTTGTTGGCCTTGCGGTGAAACAGGGCGAAGACCACCTTGTCCGCGTCAGGCTTCTGGTGTTTCTTGACCTCGAAGATCTGCCGGCTCGCATTGAATTTATAGACTGAGCCGAACAGGGTGTTCTCCCTGTTCGTATGATCTATGCAGAGGCTGGTCACCTTGAGGCTACGCAGGCTGTTGAACAGTCTAAGCACCACCTCTGCACTCTCGGGTTCCCCCGCTGCTGCGGAGCCTATGGAGTCCAGCACGATAAAGCTGATGTCTCTCTGGAGGACAGCGGTGCGGACAGTCTCGAGGTCACTGGCGAGTCCCTGACTCATTGATTTGTACCACACACCGGACTGGCCGGTGAGTCCCAGCCCCCTCCTTATCATGGTGATCCGCGCCCCTATCTCCTCCTGTGATGTCTCCCAGTCCAGTATCAGGGTGTTGGCTGGTTCCACGTTGAGCCCACCATGACTGATACCCGCATCAGCCAGCACCGCCAGGTACTGGCCGAACCAGCTCTTGCCGCTGGAGCCTGGGCCGTAGACCAGGGTGGGGTTGTTAAGCTGGAGGACGGGGTCTACGAGCCACTTGGCCTGGGCCACCACATCAGTGTCCCCTGTTATCCGCACCTCTGGTGAGCCAGCCCTCGAGGCCTTGATGACTGAGACACAGAGTTGCTCGAGGACCTTATCCCAATCGACCTGGCTATCCCTATCCTCCAGTAGTTTTGCAAAACTCTTCTTGGCCGTGGGGGAGGTGAGCAGGATGCGCCCATGCCTGAGATGGCCGGCACTGGCAGGGCGCTCCGAGGTAAAGTTCAACTCTCCCTTAACGTCATGGTCTGTTGATGGCCGTACTCTCTCCACCTCACAGGAGATATGCAGGGCTGGCCAGACCAGTGTGTACTGGCCGTCACTGCCAGACATACTGAATTCATACAGGTCCGGCAGGATGTCTTCATCGTGGTTCAATAGACATCCCTCCCCTCTGGCCATACACAGTCCCTGGTGCTGGTGGTGGCGGTGGTGGTGGGGCTTCTCGCCGTGGCCTTCGCCTTCCACTGAACTCCAGATCCAGCTCCTCCTCCAGCAATGCGTTGCGCCTCTCTAGTGCCTGCACCTCAGCCCTTCGCAGTTCGAGGTGCTGGCAGTCCATACATAGATGCTCTGTTGACACGGCGTGGAGGCCCGCGCACCGGGGTATGCCCATGCGCCCACCGGGCGGTGTTCTCATGACTCCCCCTCCTCGGCTAGTAAGAACAACTCCCGAGACGCGTTGAACAATGCCAGCCCACGCTTGAGGTCTACCGTGACCGTAGCAGCACCGCTGCCATCTCGCATGATGTATGTGATGTATCCCGTGGTGATGGGCCCCCACAGGCTGTTCATTGCCTGTAGCGCTGAGGCATACGCCGATACCTGGGCCCAGTCCTTGTTGCGTCTGAGGCTGTCCGCATAACGATCCCAGGAATTTTTATCAACTGTCTTCCAGTCATGGATAGCGATACTACCATCACTCTCCCTGGAGAGGGCATCTACGGTTCCCCCAAACGCCATCTGAGGGTGGTAGAGGAAGCGCTCCGACGCTACCCACTCAACATCCTGGCCCTTCTGGAACCACGCCAGGAACACCGGGTCATCCTCAGTGATAGTACCGTGCCGTATGTAGGCATCCACAGCCTCATGGAGTGCATTCCCTATATCAAGGGACTCCTTGGTGAGTTGCCGAGGAGCATTGAGGTTTCCCCCATGCTCCCTGGCAACCTTCAGGGCCCAGTTCATACCCACCCCGAAGGTATCACCTTCAACGTGCTTCAAAATGCTGGTAACACTACGCATCTTGGAACCATCGCCGACCCAATATTGATGGTTCCCATTTCTTGATATCGCCACTGATGTGCCATTGGCCAAGGGGTGGGTTTGTACATCAGTTGGCATTGTCATCCTCCACGCTCAGGACTCCGAGGGAGTCGTCGTCTTCCTCTGGCCCGATGACCAGGATCTCGGGCCCTTCCTCCTCCGGCACTGGGTCACTGGGCGCCGGGGCTGCTCGCTCAGAGAGTATCAAGCTCTTGGCGTAGTGCAGTAGATCCACCGCGTCCTCGAGGTAGGATTTGTCCGGCAGTTTGCCCGTCTTCTGGACATGGGCTGCGATAAGGTTCGCAGCATTGGTGATGGCATTGCCTGTTGCAGCTCCCAGTTCTGCCCTGGATGGTTTGATAGGTGCGTCCTCAGTGGGTGTATGCCTTGCTGGGCTCGGCGCCTTGGCCTTGGGTGAAGACGCTGGCTGCTGGGCATTGCCACCAACAACCTTGATCTGGGTAGGCCAGTACTGGTCAATGCCCTCACGGTCTCCCTTGTAGTCGGCGATGACCTGTACTGCCCGGTCCACCATAGCATAGGGATCCAACCCCTTCATAAATGCCTTCAGGGGTGTGTCCTCATCCCAGGGTTTTGGCGTATCATATACAGGCCAGACCGTCAGGTGTACTAACTCCCCATCGTCAGTGGTCATGTAAAATTTCCCGGCCATGTTCCCACTCGGTGGCAACCACCTGTCCAGGACACCCAGTAGCACACTCTTATCCGATGTTTCTCTAGCCACGATATACTACCTCCTCGTTTTTCTTATCTATCGCTCGTCTACGCAACACTCTCTCGGCCTCATCGAGTTGTATGGCATCATAGATATACCCTCGCCCTACGGCATGGCCCTGGAGGAACCCCTCCCGGCGCCACTTATTCAGTGTCTCCCCACTGACGCCAAACCTGGCCTGGGCCTCGATGGGGCGGTAGAACAGGGCTACTCCTATCGTACCCCCAGGCCCGTCAGTGATGTCAGTGACACGGACCCTCACTCTCATTGGCAAATCAGATCTCCCTTCTGCTTTTTCTTTTTCCTGACCAGTACCGCTGCCAGTACACCCATGACCAGTCCAATCGTACCGGCAACTGCCCACCCCACTCCCCTGTCCTCTAGGTCTATGTCCAATGTTTCACCCCTTTCACTCCGAGCCGTAGCCCTCTTCACAATCGTCACAGATGAGTGCGTACCTATGATCAGTGCGAAGGTGAAGGTTCCGATTCGTCACGACAGTCAACGCACGGCAGAATGTACACCGCCCTTTGATGGTTGCCGTCTGTTGTATCTCCTGCATGGTTGCCTGTACTCCCTGCATAGTTTCCTGCACCTCACAGTGGGAGCAGAGGCGCCGGGGCGAGAGCGCTATGCCCTCGCACTGTACGCACCGGGTGAACGGGTAGGCGAGCTTAATCATTGCGCCACCGCCTTGGTCTGGGCAATGCCACAAACGAGGCAGTAGACATTCACGGGTATAGTTTCGCTGCCGTCATCCTCCAGTAGTAGCACCACCTCCTCTCCCAGATACATATTGCCGGGACACCCTTCCTCTGCTATGCCCAGAAACCAACTTTCGCAATACTGGTATGATGACCCCTGGTCAGTTTCGATGAGGTCCCAGTCAGTCAGAATGTGGTGGCGTTCCGCTCGCTCAATCATTGTGTCACCTCCTCGTCTGATAGCATTACTGAGTCTCGGTCCACCCATGTACTCCCGGAGCCACTCACGGGAGTGATCTCCAGGTGTACCCGCCCAAACGTCAGGCGCGCCCAGACCACCTCCACCGCGACCTCCATCTGCTCGACGCGGAGTAGCCCGCGTCGGTACTGGTATGCCTTTAGCTCCTCCGATGTTACCGTTGCCATGTTAGTTGTCCTCCTCGTACATGACTGCTTCTAAACTGAGAGCCCAGTAGGGCATTAGTTGGTAAGCTATGTCTGCACGAGGCACGACCCACCCTTCGTCAACGCCATGCTCAAAGTCTATGGAGTGAACAACGATTGTGCTGTTATCGTCCTCTGCATCCAGCAAAAGTATCAGATACCCATTGTCATCCGCATGGATTAGCTTCAATGGGTAGGCTTCAGATGGGATAAATCCCTCGGTAGTTATGTCTGCCATTATTCCCTCCTTCTAGATATTGTAGTTGATGGGTATCACGTTGTCAATAAGGTACATACTGTATAGGTTGCAATCTAGTGCAGTGGTCAATCAGTGGCTATGTCACCTCCAATCCTGGGTCGGTAGTCCTTAGCTGTATAATCTCGTAACCTCGGCGCACTCGGGATCTCGGGCGCCCGAACCCGAGGCCCGGAGGGACCCGGAACCCGAAGGACCCGGGCCGGAGCCCGGGTCCCGATGGTGGGGTTAGCTACCTGCCATCACGCACCTCCTTTCGCCTTGGCGATGGCTTGTTCTGCGATGAGTTGACTATCGTCATAGCAGTTGCAATCATCACCTGGCACACACTCGGCAAATGTCTTTGCGATAGCCTCCAATGCCTCTAGCAGGTCAGGGGCAGAGGCTAATAACCGTGCGTTGGCCTCGTTCTCGGCATCGTCCACCACCTCGCCAAACCGGGGCCACTCCACTACCGTCCCTGACTCAGGTGCGTGGCTATCGCAGAGCAACGCCACTGGCTCTCCAGGTGGGCCGATCCGCTCATGGTCAATAGTCCACGGTCCCGGTGTATGTCCTGGGGTGGCTACACTGACGCGCGGATGCCAACTTCCGCCGTCCCACACATAGTCGGTGGCCTCTGCATCGGTGCAGCCGGTCCGCTCCTGGTATGTGGCGCAAGCTGTTACGAAGGCCGCGAGGTCGTCGGCGGTTGCCTCGGAGCCCAGGTATTCCTCAGTCATGTCCCGATACGTTGCGTCTTCCATTACTTGCCCTCCTTCTCGCCCTCACCAGCGGGCTTGCATAATCTTTCAGCGTTGGTTTGATGATGTGCCAGTTGACTCGCAGTCATGAAGAACTTTTTGCACATCGGACATCGGTTACTAGCCATTATTCCCTCCCTATCAATTCTCGTATTAGGTCCGCTGCCCAGGGTAAATCCCCAGGGCGGACGCCCAACTTCTCAGCCAAGTAGCTGTCTGCCAAGTACCCGTCCGGCTGGAATAGGGACGCCCTGCCAGTTAGTCCATACGCGACCAGCCATCCATCGGATACTACCCCCATGCCATTCATCGGCCTTTCATGGGAGAACGGCACGGCGATGGCCGTGTATCTCGTTCCATTTCCGGGCGAATACTCCCCGATGCGGGTGCTACCCTGGATCGTGACCTGTATGTCTGCCATGTTATGCCTCCTCGATTGCTTAATATTGTCCCCGTAGTGGCCCCTGGCGAGGCCGTAGCACGATGCTGGGGGCCGGGGCTGTATCAAACCATTACCCCGGCCCTGGACCATGCCTCATTTATCGTCCATCGTCTCCACTAGGCCGAATGGTGCAAACCCGGTTTCGCCGTCATCCCATATAACCCAGACGGCACTCTCGTCCAGTGTCGTTACGGTCTGGATTTCCGCAACCCCACTGCCGTCCTTGACTAGGTACGGTTCTGAAATGCCGACTGTACCCAACATACCATCGGGCCTATATCGTACCCGCGCCCCCTCGTCATCGTCAGTAAACTTCGCCTTATCCATCATTCCCTCCTTACCGATTGATTATCGCCCACGTTTTGGCCTCTAGCGTTGCCGTAGCACGATGTTAGGGGGCGGAGGTGAGGGTAAGTACACCTCCGCCCCGAACCATGCCGTTAGTTATCGTCCATCGTCACCTCCGATGCTCGTACAATGATTGTCACTTCTTCATCCGGGCTGAGATGGCGGTCCCTAACGCTGCCAGCCCACGCCCGGTTAGCTGCTACTCTAGGGCTACTGGCTATCTGTTGGATGTAGCCAGAATCCTGCCGATGCTTTTCCAGGTATTCACCCAGGCTGCCATATCCCATTCGTATAGCATCGCGCTCGGTTACAAATGCGGACGCTTCCCACTTTAAGTGCCTCAATATTCTGACCTCGTAGAATTTCCTCATCTTGCTCACCTCCGATATGATATTTGGTTATCGCCTACGCCTGTATAAGCTGGGAGCGGTGCGTTGCCGGGGCTTTGCATCCTGTATGTTCCCTCCGATTGATTTATTCAGCACCTCCGGCGCTGGCCCGCACCTGGGAGCCATCTCCCAGGCATCGGTCAGGGTTGGAGCTACCGTTGTCCTTGGGCCTTGATACGGCGCTCGATCAGTTCCATCATGGTCTGGGTGATTGCCGTCTTGGTTGCTAGGCTAGTACCCTCCGGCCAGTCAGGATGGTACTCTTCACCACCGAGGGCGATGTATATCGTCTGAGCCTCATCAGTGGAGATGATTCCTTGAGCGTGGGCGCTTGCTTGCATATTCTGAAACTGGACAAACTCATACATGCTGAGTTTCATATCTTCATGTAGGCTTTCCACCGGGCGCCCGTTCAAACCAACGCCGTTGAGTTTCTCAATCCTAGTTTCGTATCGTCCGATGAGATCCGCTATCCTGTTAGCCATCATTCACCTCTTTCTCCGATCTATATTTGGCTATCGCCTACTCTAAGAGTTTCGGCCGGGGAGCCACACCCCGGCCATCATCAGGGCGAAGGTTATAGTAAGCCCACTTCTATATCGTAGTCCTGATGCCCGGAGTCGGGCACGTTAGCAGCGTTGATCTGCTCGACATACTCCATCTCTTCCACGCATCCTATGCATAGCACTGTGCCGTCTATAATCCGGTAATCAGATATTCTTTCTAAGGGCTCATCAGCCCAGTCACAATTCACGTTGTCGCAGAATTTCATACTGTACCTCTTTCTTTCTTGCGGTAATCCTTAGCTGTATAGTTTGGGGCGGTCATCCTTAGCTGTATATCGGGTGAATCTCGGCGCCCTCGGCCTGGCGCCCGAGTCCTGGCAATCCTTTCCAGCCGGGCCCGAGCTGGGCCCGAGCTGGGCCCGAGCTGGGGCGCCGGCTGATATGTTGTTTTGGTTTAGGCCATAGGCGACCCTTGGAAGATACGGTCGGCCATCCGGTCTTCCTTCGTCCTATATTCTGTCTTAAAGGCGTCGACCACAAAGCCGGAGGTATCTTTCCGGGCTTTGCCTTTGGCATACAATGCGACCACTACGCCGGCCGGGTCCATAAATCGGACGTCGGACTCGTCGCCGTTGACTACTGGCCAAATGCTACCATCTACGGCCGTATAAGACGTCGGTGCCGGTTGGCCTTTTTTGGTGTTGAAGACCACGGCGACACGTCGGCCGTTGTGTAGGTTGTGCAATACTTCGGCGTCGTTATTTTCTTTCCGGGAGAAGGTCAAATCGTAATTGCTAGGAAGCGCCGACGTTGGGCGCTTCTCATAGGGCCATGCGGTGTAGTCGTAGAAAACCACGTTTGGAAATAGGGCCATTATGGAAGTCCCGCCGACGGCGCCGAGTCTAGGG
>Ga0208684_1001445_pt1 | contig 12717 bp, 14 predicted proteins | sample MalvireepMed_b05_FD_184245 | JGI IMG/M metagenome (GOLD analysis project Ga0208684, IMG submission 184245) | Marine viral communities from the Global Malaspina Expedition - Malaspina viral metaG DeepMed_b05 (SPAdes) (version 2) | ecosystem: Environmental > Aquatic > Marine > Oceanic | place... | reverse complement strand
TGGGGTAAAAATTTAACTATGGTTCTTCACGAGTATTAATTCTATAAAATATCCGACTTAAACAAGATTTAGGGTAATAAGAAAGGCATCCTTTAGTAACGCCTCACTGACTGTAGAAAAGGATAAGAACGTTAACCAATTAAATCGTTTTAAATCGTTTCCTATTACAGCTTTAAATAAGGCTTCCAACGCGATGATAGCTTTTTGACCATCCTGATGGGAAATTGAGTTTCCTATCATGACCTGTTACATTCTAACCAGACATATTTGACAGGCAAATATGATTAAGCATACTAAACATATATGACAGGTAAAAGGGTTACAGACTTTCAGTTAATAGCCAATAAAAAGGGCTGGAAGTTTGAAGAAATCGCTAAGCGCTGGGGTAAGTCAGAGCGGCAAATATCTCGAATAGCTTCAAAAGGCGAGCAGAGAGATATTGATGCTGTGAACGGACTTCCGGCAAAAAATAAAGGTTAATGGGAAATATCGTCGAGTGTCTAATGCATGCCAAATAGGCGATAAAGTCAGAGTGACATATTTATGTCCAAGTCAAAGAGCTTGGCTGCGGCAATTAGCAGCATTTGACGCTGAAGTGTTAGATATAAATGAGTCTGGTTATGAAGTTCAGTATGAACATAACCAAGCGCGTTTATCAGTTAGTGAAGAGCATCTTATGTCGAGACACAGTATTAGCAAGCCTGATTGGGTGGCTAATGCATGGGGTGACTATGAAGCTATCTCTATTAGGTCACGGTGCTTAACTATCTCTTTTGAAGCCCTATTCAGGGAACTTGAGCATATCATCGGCGAAGAAAAAGCTAATTTAGAACGAGATCGAGTAGTCAGGTTGCGATTTTTCTGTGAGCAACCAGTCGTGGATATCACACTAGTATTGAATAAACGTATTGTTTTTAGATGGTATCACACGCCAATTAAGCGCAGTGAATTACTAATTAAATTGAACAATTTATAAAATTGAAACTGGTAGCATGAAAGAACATAAATCGAAAGCAAAAGGTCAGGCAATTCCGTTCGAGCCAGCAGTCAAAAACAACAAAAAGTTTTATGAGGAATTGGCAAGTATAAGTGCTAGTAATGGCAAGAAAACAGATCCAACAGCCGTCAAAAGACTGGTTGAAGAACTCAAAACTGACAAAAGGGAACATTTATGAGTAAACAAATAAAGTTGGATAAAAGTGAGTTTGAACACGCCATTAAGTCATTCGGTTATCCCAATTACGATAAAAATACTGGCTCAGTCAGAGGAAAATCCGATCTGCTTTCTACTCTTGAAAAGCAACAAAAAGAGATTGCTACAAAGGGTTCAACATCGAAATTAAAGAAATAGGAAATACGATGACTAATCTAGCCGAACTAGACAAAGAACATGATAAACAGGCCGCAGCAATCTCAATCAAAACTATTAATGCTGAAGGTGGTTGCAACCCAAATGATATTGTTTGGTTACATCATTATCCTCAGCTTTATAGACAGTATGGCCGCGCTAAACGTGTTTACCTTCGACTATTAGAGATAAGTAACCAATAGGGAACAAGATGCCTTCTGAAATGGTAAACCCACATGATAGCCTAGTTTCCTTTCAAGAATGTATTTTGAAAGGGATGATTTCTTTAGCAAAAGTACCAGGTTATTCAAATTTGTATAGTCATGTTGATGAGGCTGCGCCTGGTGTTATGCGATTTACATATGCGCGTATGACTGATGACAAACGCACAGTTAAAGCTTTTTGCTCCTGCGTAAAGAATGGGTTCCATGACGGCCATCCATGTATCTCTATCGGCTATGCAGTTCCAGAGCAATATCGAAATCGAGGATATGGGACAGCAATAGTTAAAGAAGCCGTAAATGACCTCTTATCGCAAGCTTATAAAGGCGGAATACCCCATTTAGTCATAGATTCTGTGGTCAGCAAGGAAAACTTGGCTTCTCAACGAGTTACCGAGAAAGCACTACAAGTTATTAGGGAGTCAATAATTGACGCAGAATCTGGACAGCCAGCGTTTCAATACACAGCTGTATACAGCACCGTAGAGTCTATTCTCTGAATTTTCAATGTAGGAAAAAGTAATGGAATTTTTAGTGGAGTATTTGCCGTTAGCATTATCGTTGCTTGCCTTGGTCATTGCTCTTCAAGCGAGATGCTTAAGCAAGAACGCTCATCAACATTCCATTCGACAAGTCGTGATGGGAAGATAGCGAAAGATCATCCCATTAATTAAAATTGTGAGATTGAAAAATTAAATAGTCAAATAAACAAACGATGCTACTTACTGGCTGTTATAAAATGGCGCCACCTTTATTAAAATAATGCAGAAATACTATGGAAAATGAAGATTTTGAAGCTTTAAAAAAACGGATTGGTGAAGCTTCTGGTACTGAGTGGATCGCAGTTATGATAGATGCATCAAGTGATAAAGGTATCTACAGCATTGAAGAAATTTACGTTATAGCAGAACAGTACTTCTTCTGGGGACAAGATGAATTCATGGATGAGCGATTCTGGAAGATGATAACAAAAGCCACCAACGTAAAAAATAAGAATGAATTCTTTGAAAAATATAAACGTGTTTTCGATGAAACAAAGATGGATGCAACTAAACTAAACTTGGCGAAGGCTGCGTTTTCCGAGTTGAAACGAGAGGCAATGCTTTATGCTCAGAGCATTGATAAGAATAGCGCAGAATTTAAATTTGAAGCCTGAAATACAAAAGTGATGCGCATCTGAAAACTATGAGCACCTTTAAATCCCGTAGAAGTTAAAAAACAGAGCTTGTGTACTCAAAACTTTGACACTGATTGCATAGGTTTGATTTCCCCATGGTATTTTCACGAAAACCTGAACCGTTTTCATAGGAAGCTGATGAACGACATAAACATTTCTACCGAAGAAAGCATTCCTGAACCAAGTAGCGATTGTTCGTTGGATCAAAATCTTGCGGATTTAAAACATCAGTTATCTATACCTGATGAGCTGGATTGGGACTATTTTTTAGCAACTGCTGTTAGAGCGAAGCAAAAAGCTGACTTAGAAAAAAGAAATATGAAACTAACCTAATGGGAAATAACCAACAATGTGGTTTATTATAAACAAAGATAACCCTCCTAAGTTTTATACTGACACTGGCTCACTGATTGAAGTACAGGGAATTGAGTGGACAAATGTGATCGTAACTACCGAGCGAACCCTTTCTTCATCACAATTTTTCGTTAAAGACAGCGACCAAGCGCTGTCCGTTTTACAAAACAGTCATGCGCAATGTTTCCAGTTGAAGAAAGATGCAAAAAAACTCGCAACCTCTTTAAATAATGGATGCTGGAAATATCTACAAATACAATAGAAAGTAGGGTTTATCCCTTCAATGCCACGCTTTATACCAATTCAGCCTGCCAAATTCCCTCCAATTTGTACTAGCGCGATTATGTGCAACGTTATTCAAACCAGTAAAGAGAAGCATACCTGGTAAGGCCCACCAACATTCAGTGGCGGGGTAAGGAAAGTTAAGGCTGGTACTAGACGAATCGGTTATCCCTATTTGTTAGAGGTTCAAGGTGCCACCGCTATAGAAAATAACGAGTAAAAGCGTGAAAGAGAATTACAGTCAGTTGTTATGTGAAATAGGAAAACGATTTGCATTTATTGAAGCCATTTCTGTTGAACAAATTAATTTATGCAAGGAATTACGTCACAAAATTTATTGTGAAGAATTTAAATGGGAACCTGAAACTACTTCTGGATTAGAAATAAACAGCCACGATGAACTTGCAAAGCACTATCTAATGTTCGATAGAACAGAGGGTGAATTTATAGGAACGTTCAGAATTATATTGGGTGCTGATTTGCCAATTGGTAAGCTCTTAGGGGAAGACCATATACTCCACCCGGCTCGAATAAATAACTACAGCAGCAACGGTGAAGTAAGCCGCTTTTCGTTACTTCGAAAATACAGAAACACCGGTATTACCCCCGCGTTAATTCTATTTGCTGGCTACACAGTCTCTTCAATGGGGTTGCATGGTGCATATATGGTGATGGAAAAAAGGCTTGCTAAGTTCATTACTTCAATAGGAGTTTCAGCGAGGAGATTAACTGAAGATATGCAGCTAAACGGCGTCCGTGCAGTGTATTACATCAGCTCGGCTGATGCACTTACACCGATTGCAAAAGATGTGGGTTGGAACAATGAAGCTTTGAATAAGACATTTGAAGCATTCCACCTTAAGCGCGACATTACCGCCTAATATAAATAAACAACGAATGGGGTTAAGGTCAATAAAGCCTATGCCCCTCAGAGGTAGACCATGCGATATTCCATTTTAATTATGTTTGTAACACTACTTGTGATTGATGCTAGCAATGCTGAGACCTGGAGAGGGTTAGAGGTTGCACCCGAGAACCGGTGCTCCCCCTTCGATAGGAAAAGCCAATACCCTTATCCCCAGTCTGTAGAAGATGAGATTGTCCGCTCAATGGGGGGGAAGGTATACGGCCCCTATACTGGAAGATACTTCAAGACAGATAGCGAAACAGATATCGAACATATTGTCAGTGTTTCTGAAGGGCATGATTCAGGCCTTTGTAAGGCTTCGCCAGAAGTGAGGATTGCTTTTGCTACAGACCCATTAAATCTAACTCTAGCAGCCCCTAACGTGAATCGATGTGGTGCTGGTGGTAAATGTGGCTACGACGGCGGAGAATGGCTACCGGAAAGAAATAAGTGTTGGTTTAGTCATAGTGTTGTTGCTGTAAGAAAAAAGTACGGCTTAACGATTGATAGAGCAGAGGCAACTAGCCTTGAAGAGGTTATGAGTAACTGCTCAAGTTTTGAAATGGTCTTTGAGGACATACACACTGAGCAAATGGACTTTGCTGCTAGTGGCGCCAGTAACCCCTTAGAGCGGTATGACACGAACAACAACGGCAAGATTACCTGTGCTGAAGCTCGAAGTCATGGCATTACCCCTGTTAAAAGAGGCCACCCAGCTTATGAGTTTATGTATGACAGGGACGGTGACGGCATTGTTTGTGAGTAAAAAGATTAATTTATGTCTGAAGTATAGTGTTAAGTTAGTTAATTCGAGAACAAATTTTAAAACGGCTAGAAAGGAGTCAGCTGGTGGATAAATCACTTGCTAAAGGATTAGTGAACCGGATCATGCGCAAACTGCATCATCAGTTTAGTGAGCCGGACTTTGTGGTTCATGGTAGCCATCGCAAACAATGCAAGGCAGTACTTGCTAGGTGTAAGGAACGTTCATCAGCCACACTGATTTCACAGCGCTTTAAAGATACAAAGAATTGGGAAGTTATATGGGGTGAATGGGTTTTGTTTTCTAGTAAGGCATCACTTAATGCGCCTCGCATGCCAATTGAAAGTTACGACAAAATTGCCTTTGATTTAACGTTTACTAATCCTAAAACGTCGATGGGCGCTGGCGTCTTCTTTGTAGAGCTTTCAAAACATTCGCTTGTAAGGCTCATTATGCGGTGCGGTCACGAGGTGAAAACGCCATCGGACCTTTGGAAATTTCTGCAGAGAATTACTCGCCAATTATTATTTGCCGCACTTGAATTGTCTCGTTATAACAGTGGGGCAAACGATGAGGGGTATACACTTGATGAATACAAAGCGATTGCTAACGGTTTATCTCCTCAAACACAGCAATACATTATTATCGATGGCTTTTATATACCCTTAAGCTACACAATTAAGCCGAATAAATTCGGCGGGGTTTCTCGAGTAGTGACAGTGAAAACGTTTATGCCGGAAGAGTACGAAAGCAGTAAACGGGCATTGGAAAACGAAAAGCCCTTAACACCTGGGCGTGATTTTTTCGATTACACCGATGTATTTCCATTTTTGAAAAATAATATCGGGAGCTAGCTCCATCTGTTCAAAAAAAGAGCGGCATAACGCGCATAGTATCGTATAATAAGATTGAACGTTGAGAAACGTCCGGCTATTTAAAATCGCAGTGATAAAAATTAAATAAAAATGAAAAAAGGGCAGTTCATAGCCCTCGCATCAAGCGCTAACAGACATCTGGTGAAAACCATGAACTCTATTAGTTACGATTTTATTGAGACCATGTTCTCAGTTGAGCCAATAATTGCTTACCTTGTCATTGCATACTTTTATTTTAGTAGGTTATGCAAAACAATTGAGGTGTACTGGCAAAGTAGAAAGTAATCGCTGGTAATTTTTAGCTATAAATTTCAAGCCCTCTTTATGAGGGCTTTTTTGTTCCTGTGACCCATCCTAAGTAATTTATAGAGGCTATTTACAGTGTCTAAATCACCAACTTTAATTGAGGGCCAGAGTTAATATTGCCCTGACATTTATGGGTGAAAGTTAGACCTGCTCTCTATTGCCCGGTACGCTAGAGTACAAGAGGTAAAATCTTCGAAAGTGATTTGAAGATTTGGAACGGTCTGGATAAGGCGTCAATTTGCTACGCTTACTTGTACTAACTCCCCTAATGTAAATATGTAGACCTAGAAGCTATGCACTTTGTAAAATTCTTATCAATGTAAAAAGAGTAAATATGAGTCCACGTGATGCTTTAAAGCTCTAGTTTCATAAGCCATTATTACTACTAGTTATCGCAAGCCTGTAGCGTTAGATATTCTTGAAATCCGAATGCGGAATCAACTCACTGCTGGTGTCTCATTTCTTTTTATCGCGCCTAGTGAAATAGTTCTTGTTTTTTTGCGAATATCATGCTCTTAATTATCAACTTCGACATTGGAAGTCTATATCTCAAAAAAGGAATTTTATGAACCACTCTTATTTTTCTGGTTTTAAAAACCTGCCTAACATAAAGCTTTTTATTATCATTTTCGCATTTATGGCCTTCTCTTCCGAGAGTAGCCAAGTCTCTACTAAATCGTCTGCTAAAGGTGAAGTTAGTGCAAGCGTAAGTGTCATCGATCCTGGAGGACCTGGGTTTGAAGATAGTATTGAAAATTATATTCCGCCCAAAACCTTCACGTATAATTTTAATGAGTTAAATAACGTTACAACCGATGTTCCCACACTGACAACTGAGCTAATGGGGGACCATATAGATCCCTATACTGGTACAGTTTCGTGGCAACATACAGATGTTTCCATACCCGGTAATTTCGACATAGATGTATCTTTAACTAGAACTTTGCACGACACAGGAAATTGGTTTGGCGCTACTAGGGAACTTGGCAATTGGAGCTTAGCCATTCCCCATGTTAGGACATCTTACGTAACTGAATTAGACGGAACTCTTACGTCAGCTAAGTTTGGAATTCAACCTGCATGGTATCGTAACGAGGCTTGCTCAGGAGGTCTCAATGCTAATCCCGACTTCCACAAGTTAATAAGAGAAGGAACGGTTAGATATAACTTCGAACTTAAGAAAGAAGATTATTGGCAAGGTGACACAATTAGTATTCCTGGGGTTGGCAGTCAAAAAATCTTACAGGATGGAACGGTTAAAAAAACAACTTCACTTTGGAAAATTGAATGCGTCGATGTAAATGGAGTAGATGGTTTTAGAGTTACACTTCCTGATGGAAAAGCTTATACATTCGGTAACCTTAAAAAATTAAAATCGTTTAAAGATGTTTTTCTTGTATCTATTCCAGCTTGTATTCCTCAATGTACGGTTCCTCCTATTAGCGGAGAAAGTCTACCTAACGAAAAAACCCGCATGCAGCTTGTGCATGCTTTTATGCAGGTTACTGAAATCCGAGATCGATTTGGCAACTGGGTAAAATACAGTTACGACACTAATGGTAACCTCGATAAAATCACATCATCGGACGCACGCACGATAGACGTCAGTTTTACCTCAGGAGCCGATGCACGTGTTCAGTCTGTAGTAGCCAATGGCAGGCAGTGGACCTATTCGTATGACGCCCCTACAGCAACTAATAATAGCAGTGTCTATAGGTTGAAAACAGTGACTCGCCCTGACTCCCGCAAGTGGCAGTTCGCATATCCAGATTCGAGTGCGAAATTCTGGAGACAAGACAGAATTGCCGAGAATACGCAAATTGACGGCGCTTTTGCCACAATGTGTTCGGCCGCTCTTAATGCCGACTTTATTACGATAACTCATCCAGGTGGAGCAGTTGGTAGTTTCGCATTAAAGGAGCGATGTGTAGGCCAAGCTGCTGTACCGAAGCTTCCTGAACATAACCACTTTGGACAAGGTGGTCCATATCAAAGTTATGAGCTTCAAATTTTTAGTCAACAATTTGTTCTTAGCAAAAAGACACTAAATCTCGGCGGAGGTACTATTTATCCTTGGTCGTATAATTATAGCGATATCAACGGATACTTTTATGGGGATACTAAACCAAACAATGCTACGTTAGAAATAGACGGCATGCCAACATATGCTGATGTGAGTTTTATCGAAGAAGATATTGCAGATGTTAACGCTACGTTGGTCTCCAATCCTGATGGAAGTCACAACTTGGCCGTTAGTGATCGGCGGTATGGATATCTCAACGGACAGCAATTATATAGTGCGACATACGATAGTAACTTTAATTTAGTGAGTTATTCTAAGTCATTATTTGCAGTTAGCCCAATCGATTACGGAAATACTAAAGAGTGGGTAAGTGCTATTCCAGAGTACATGACAAATCCTGTACCCCCACAATTTTCTGGGCAATATGCTTATGATAAGGCAATTTCTTCTAGTAAGCATATTCGATTAGTAGAGAAACATATTTCTTTACAAGACGAGGGCATCAGCACCGACTATAAAGAAATTTTCAGTAATTTTAATACTTACGAAAAGCCTCAATTGATTGAGCAGGACGGTCCGAGTGGTAATCGGCGAATTAAACAAGGGTTTGCGCACAACACTGCTACTTGGGTTCTCAATAAACCCACTACTGTAGATGTAAGTATAAATAACGAATCTTATAAGAGGTTATCAGAGTTAACTTATTATAGCGCGACCTCTTCTAACACTTCCTATCGGTTTCAAGTAAAAGACGAAAAGTACTTTGGAACAACACGTAAGACTTATTCTGGCTACCACAGCGCAACCGGGTCAAAAGGTCAGTTGCAGCATGTTGATTTGCACTTGAACACCTCTGGAGCCAAGCGACGAATAACCTTTGAAAATTACAAACGTGGCATTGCACAAACTGTTAGGGTCCCCAATCGTTATACAACCGGTACAATGTCAATGACGAAGGTGGTAGACAATAACGGCTGGGTTATAACGTCTACAGATTTCAATGGTACTTCTAATCGTTATAGGTACGACAAAGCTGGCTTAATTGCGGCAATGGACTTAGAAAGTGATACGTCTGTTAGTGATGGAAATTGGCGTGATCAGTTATTCAGCTATTCTTATCTAAGTAGTGGAGGTCTGGTTAGAACAACTCGACATTGTACCTTAAATGCTGCGATGGATGCTTGTAGTGGGAGTACTTCAATTACGACTACAGAAACGTTTGATGCACTCTATCGGCTGACGAAAAGAAGAATTAATGGAAGTGCAGAAGATCGATATCAACTATTTGATTACAATGCCAACAACCAGGTAACTTTTGAATCATTCAAAAGTGGAAGTAGCAGTGAGTCTCGTGGTACGACAAAGACTTATGATGCCATTCGCCGTTTGAGTACGGAATCAGTATCAGGGTTGGGCACTACTCAATACAACTATCTTGCAGACAACTCTCTAGAGGTTGTTGACGCCAATGGCAATTCTACAAAAATTTCGTATCGCTCTTTTGCGGCACCGAGTTATCAAACAACTACGATGATAGAGTCTCCAGAAAGAGTCACTACCGATATTACTTATGATACCTTTGCCAATGTAAAAAGTATTACGCAAAGTGGTGGCAGTCAGTCACAGACTGAAAACCGTTTTTATGATAGCAACAATAATCTTTGCTTAGTCTCGCGGAAAGATATTGGTAATGTTCGAAGCAGCTTCAATCTTTTGGGAGAACTTCAGTGGCAAGCTCATGGTACTGTGAGCAGCTGCTCGAGCTCAAAGCCGAGTTACGCAGTTGACTTTAGTTATGACAACTTGGGGGATTTACGCTATGTAAACTACCCCGATAGCTCTCCAGATATTGACTACACACTTGATAATGTAGGTAATATTAAAACTTTGAAAGCGGGCAGTGTAATTAGCAGTTACACTTACAACAATCAAAACTTAGTCGAAAGCGAGTCTGTTGTAATACCTGGACGCAGCGGAGCACTGAAAGTAGATTATCACTACAATAGTAATTTACATTTACGCGGTATCACCTACCCGGGAGGAAATCGAGTTGTCAACTTGACTCCAAATGCGTTTGGAGAGCCCACAAACATTAACCGTTCGGGAAGAACTTTTGCTAGCAATATAGACTTTTATCCTCATGGAGTCATAAAACAGTTTACTTATGGCAATAGCGTTACACACAACACCACGCTATTTGGTCAGAGTAACCTGCCGTCTCGTATGGCAGATATGAAGGGTACAACTCGCTTAGCATGGTTCGATTATACCTACGACAACAATGCAAACATAAAAAGTATCCTAGACGGCACTGACAGTGGTTATAACCTTACTAATTTAACATATGATGGGTTAGATCGCCTTAAGTCAACCACCGGAGGCTCAAAAGCAGGTAGCACCTCTGTAAGTTATGATGCATTAGGTAATATCACGCGTTTGGACACCCTTAATAGATCATTAATCTATTCTATTGATTCAAACCAAAATCGACTTAAAAGTGTCAGTTCTTCTGGAAGCAAAGCAAAAGCCTATGGTTACTTTAACTACGATACTCGTGGCAATATTATTCATAACAGTCACTTTAGTATGAGTTACAACTTGGCGAATCAGATGACTGCGGCGAACGGATTTTCATTTACCTATGATGGATTCAATCGCCGAGTAAAGTCTGCGAAGAGCGGGAGCACGGCATATTATCATTACAGTCAAGATGGAAAGCTTCTCTTCAGCGAGAGTAATGGCGTTTGGAAAAACTACATTTATATTGGAAGTCGTCTCATAGCAAAAGATTCTAGTTCATCAACAAGTTTTATTCATACTGATATTCTAGGCAGTACTACCGCGCAATCTAACAGTAGTGGAACACTTATTAACAACAGTCGACGACACTATAAGCCATTTGGGGATACTTATGAGACTGCTAGTAATGAAATAGGCTATGCGGGACACAAGTTCGATAGTGAATTGGGCTTAAGCTATATGCAGGCACGATACTATGATCCAGTTATCGGCCGGTTTTATTCGAATGACCCGGTAGATGCGTTGGGGCACATGCAACGTGGCAACAGCATTACACATGGTTTCAACCGCTATGCTTACGCTAATAACAATCCATATAAATATACTGACCCTGATGGGGAGTTCGTTCAATTTATAGTCGGGGCAGTTATTGGAGCTGCAACAACATATAATTCAATTAAAGATTCAGATATGAGTTTCGCTGAAAAAGCTGGGGCGATGGCAGTTGGAACTCTAGTCGGAGGTGCCTCAGGTGGTATCGGGACATTGATTAATATGGCAAAGGGAGCTGGCACGGTAGCATCATTGACAACAGGTGCGTTAGCGGGTGGAGGAAGCGAAGCCACAACTCAACTAATAAATCGTCAAGAAATGGACGGCGTCGCAATAGCTGGAGCAGCGTTAGAGGGAGCTGTAGCGGCGGTTAGCGGTAACGTTGTTGCTGGTGTTACAGTTCAAGGTAATGCGAAGTCTCAAGTAGCGCAAGAGGTTAAAGAGCAAGCTACTGCTATCGTGGAAACAGCAACTGCGGGTCTAGTACAAATGGGCGTCGATGAACTCCAAAAAGACTAATCGTTCAATCAATTAAAAATCATGAAGAGCAAAAATGACTGAAAAAAAGTATGTTAACGCTTGGTTTGTTATAAGTATTCTATCTATATTAGTTGGCATCTATATAAACTATGTTTTTATTGTAAAAGACGGTGGGGTTCCAAATAAAGCAGAGTTGACTATCATTAGTGGCCAACTCAATGCATTTGAGACTAAGAGCAACGGTATCAAATTTAAATTGAGTGGATTTGAACCTGCACTTATTGTTAAAACAAAAAAAGAGAATCTTAAATTATTGGAAGTTTTTGAAAACACTCAGGGTGATGCGCTGTTTGAGGTGTTGGTTGATGAAACGAAGGAAGAATGCCAGCAAAAACTGAGTTATTCTTGCTCTGTATGGAGCTTACAAATTGATGAGTCTCCGTTCTTAGATTACGGTACTTCGGCAAAACAAGTTCAAGAAACTAGTGATCGTATCAATATATTTTCAAAGGTTTTGATTGCTGTTGGAATTATCGGAGCATTTGCTTTGGCTTTGTATAAAGTAAAGTTGAACAAAACCAAATAAGGTAAATTGTGACTTTTGAATCCAACCACATCGCCTCGCACTCGCGGGGCCTTGTTTTTACAGAAGGCTGACGACTCGTTGAAATTCTACATTACGCCAATAGCCGAGTGACTTCTTGCCATTGGGCGTGATGCGTTCGAGGTAATCTGGAATATCAACTAGCTTTGTCGCAATATTGCTTCCGCTAATGCAATTTGGGGTTCTAGGGATTTTCCCCTCTAAAAAGACATAATCCTCTGTAGACCACACCAATAAATGGCTGCGGAGGTGGTTTACTTTCAGCTTGGAGCCTAATCATCCACTATCGGCCTTGTTATTTCGCC
>Ga0208684_1001444_pt1 | contig 12718 bp, 24 predicted proteins | sample MalvireepMed_b05_FD_184245 | JGI IMG/M metagenome (GOLD analysis project Ga0208684, IMG submission 184245) | Marine viral communities from the Global Malaspina Expedition - Malaspina viral metaG DeepMed_b05 (SPAdes) (version 2) | ecosystem: Environmental > Aquatic > Marine > Oceanic | place... | reverse complement strand
CGGCGTATAAAGTCTGCTGCTTCTTCAGCATTGGCAGGTAGAGGCGCCGTTAAGGGATCAAAGGCCTCCATCTCTTCTTTAATAATTTCTTTTAATTTTTGTTTTGTAAGTTTCATATTTCTACACCTTTTTCTTCTTCGAAGTCTTCTTCGTGGTTAGCATCGCTTGGGCCCGCTACATGCGATTGCAATTCAACTCCTGCAGCATTGGCTAAATCGTGTATAGCTTTCATAGCCAACATGGCGTAATCTTCTACGCCCATATCGTCGGTGCCGGCAGAACCAATGGCCACCATGGCGGGATCTTCCATCTCGGCGCAACCTCCACCATGCATTTCTTTCAATACTCTTTGAAGTTCTTCTTTAATGATCTGTTTAAATTGTGTTTTTGTTACTTTCATTCGTACCATCCTCTTTCTGTGGAATTGCTTAGCTCATCTAAGGCGAGCCTATATTTATCAGATAAAGTTTGTGCGGCTTTCTGTGCACTCGTTGCATAAGCTCCCATATGAGCCATTTCTCCATAACGAGCTTGCATTTCGCTCAAATTGCTAATCGCTTTTTCGGCTAGCTCCAATATATTTCCAATATCGGCGCCGATCTCTCTCAGTTCATCGTCGGTTTTATACATAGGATGGCCGCGGCGGGGGGAGATAGGAACAAGTTCAAGCTCTTCCTTAATAATCTGCTTTAATTTTTGTTTTGTAACTTTCATTTTATGTAATTCACCGAGTTGTTTAATTCTGGTTCGAAATCCATTCTTAAGCGAATGAGAGGATTAAATGATCCTGCCGTTCTGTCTAAAATTAGTGCCCCTTGGGGTCGCACAAGCGCTCCCTCGATTTCGATGCCTTCAAAGTCGATTTCTGTGCGCTGTTTGTATACAACTCGGCGCTCTTCGTCGGGTGTCTCGGTATCATCTGCGGCCACGGTGGCCGAGAACATTAATAATAGTGTTAAAAACCTCATTCTTCACCTTCCTTTTGGATTTCTAAAGCTTTCTCCAATAAATAGATCGGTATATTAGTATCGTCTATGTCTTTTATCTCATTAATTGTTGCCCATTTGTAATCATCGTGCTCGATTTCGTCAGTTTTTGGGTTTGGCTTATCGACATTTACGTCTCCGGACCATTGAAATGTTAAAAAATAATACTTTTCTTTCTTTGGAGATCCCAAATATGTTAAATCAGAAATTTTACATGTTAAATTGGTTTCCTCGTATAATTCTCGTATGGTGCCGGCTTCAATTGAGCCATCTTCAGGGTCAATATGTCCTCCAGGCATCGTCCATTGCCCCGACCGGACGTCCATTTCAGAGCGTCTTAAAATAAGAAATTGCTGCTCATCATCTAGACAAGCAACAATTCCTACTTCTGATTCTTTTTTTTCATTAAGGAAGGTTTTCCATGAATATTTCATCGGCATGCGCGTGGTTCATTACTTAATGTTTCACATAATCCCCGTAAAGCTAAATCTAAATTTAAATTTTGTATTGGCGAGACCCAAATCATGGTTTCCACGGGTACCCCTTCGCGGCCTCGATCTATACCCCATAAAATTCCAATAATTTTTCCATCAGCATTATAAATGACCGAACCGGAGCATCCATAATATCCATAAGTGTGCAATAAAATATGTGTTGTCCCATCGGGTGATAATTCATAGCCAGCAACTCTTCCACGATATGTCATTAAGCTGTGAGATGAAGGGTATCCCGAATAGGTAATGGGAGTGCCGATGGTGGCCACATCGCTGCTAGGATTCCAGCGGAGTGCGGCGCCGCGGGGCCATGGCTGTTCGACCCACAATACTGCAAGGTCATGATTATCATTAGCATATATTAAAACCGCGGATCGCAATTGGTTTTTATGAATAATCCTATAACGAGTACCGATGACTTCATCTGCAATATGTTGCGCTGTTAAAACTAGTTGTAAGTCTTTGTATTGTATCAGGGAGCCAGAGCCGTGGCCTCCTCTTGTGGTAACCACTCTTACAGCCGCATTTCTAACTTTCGCTTCGGTATCTGACATTTGAGAACTAATTTCTATCGTTCTCAAGGAAGGATCAAATTGTATCTGGTTTCCTTCGTTTGCGTGTGCGGGTAGTATTAAAAGCGCACCGAGTACTATACTTAAAAATTTCATTAATGCGTCTCCTTTTGGTGTCCTAGAACACATTAACTAGTGGCTCATTGCGGGCATTCGGCCAAAACAGCATAATCTATATAAATCTCTGCATCTGTAGGGGGAATGGCGGATGCATCAAAGTAGATAGCATTTTCCGTAGCATTGTAGGTCCAATCAGTTGACTGATATCCATTCACTGTTACAGCAATGCTCGCCTCAATAGGAACTTCTGAAAGCTCAAAAGCGCTGAGCAAAATAGAATCCCGAGCGAGAGTGTCCATCTGCAGTCCATAATCTGTAGCACAAATAGACATAAAGGTGCCCCCGAGTTGCTGGACTACTTCATAATAGCCCGCGCCGTGTTGAGCCCATGGAGGGCTGCACCCACTTGGGTGATCGCCGGCTACTGCATTAATTGATAATTGATCGGATAAGGGTTTAAGTGTCAGGAGATGATTGGCATAATCAGTAGGTGTCATTGCCGAATATGAAGTCGACCCGTCGCGCTCATCCGAGAGGTAAACTATCACAAGTCGGGAGTCATTTCGAAGAAAGGCACTTCCTGGACCTGCGTCTGCACCCGATTGAGTGGCTTCGAAGCTTTCCCATAGTCCACGTTCCAGTCCGTGTCCCGAGATGCCAATACTGCTGATTAAGGCGCTAACTTCTCCTATGGGATCGGCATCAGTGCTTTTCACTATTTTGTTATCAACAAAATTTTCATTGTCGGTAGTGATAAATGCAATTTGATAATCAACACCCGAATTCGCAAAGACACCAATAAAAGAGGCAAAATTATTATTAAGATTTGTTTGATGGCTATGCATCGAACACGAGTTATCAATTACAAAGAGAATATCTGCATTGGCCACTTCTTCTTGTTCGTAAAAGTCAGTGGCCCATGCATAATAGTCGCCCATGGCTTCTTGGTCAGATTGAGCTATCGGAGTTGCGGGATCGCTGGAATGTACTTCAATAAATCCCGAATCTTCTTGAATATCCCAGGGCTCATGATATATGGTAACACGCTGACTTTCGTTAGGCTCTAGAGTCCATGGAAAGGGCCCCATTGTAGCAGTGTCGATTTCAATTGAAAGCTCTGGGGGATACGAAACGTAATATTGAATGTCTGAGATTATTAAATCAGAATCACCGACGTTCTTAATCCCCACTATAGTTTTAGCTTCACATCCAATATAAGTCGTTCCGAAATCATAATACATCGGATCAATTTCAATAACCGGTGCAGAACTCTCGCCGGTGAGAGGTACAGTGACCACACTATCGTTGGGGTCATTTGAGCTAATGAGAACGTTATTCGAATTCGTCTCATACGTGCGCGGTATATAAGTAACTGTCACGCGCGTTGCTTGATCGGGCTCTAGCGTCGTTATATGGGGGAGTGTAATTGTATACACCAAGTCTGTTACATCTAAACCGATATGGGACAAATTAAGATCTTTGTTCCCCACGTTGGTAATCGTAATGACTTGGGCTTTGGATTCTCCCACGCCAGCATCTAAATGTCCGAAGTTAAGAGAAGAAGGCATCACCTCAATATTGGGCGATTCGATAACGGGAATTTCTTCCACTTTTGGATTTAGTTCATAATCGCTGCAGCCTGCTATCAGTACCACGCAAAAAATAGCAATCTTTCTTACGCACCTCATGCAATAACTAGGTTATTCGTCGTCTTTTTTCTTAGAGGGCCTCAATAAAAGCCCCAAAGTTAATAAAATCATATTCAAAATAGATAGAAGCTGGAACCCTTTATCGCCAATGGCGCATGCGAACCATAATAACCAGAGGTTTAATACAATAGCGGCATAAGAAACATAGTTCCCCCATATATTAAACATGCGAGACAACTTCCATTTGGCCAGCAGGATATGTTACTATGGTATTTGATTTAAAAAATCGAATTCTTGCGGCAGGAAAGAGCATTGTTTCGGCATGGTCCAAAAGACCAACAACGATCCCATATGTATATGTATACTCTTCGCGGTTCGCTGGCTCATGAGAAAACGTTTTAACACGCACCAAATCTCCGATATCAATTTCCCATTTTATTTCAAATTTTGGATTTGTTGTTCCATCCACAAATCAGCCTCCGGATGCGTTTTAAATTGTGGAGAGAGTTCGGCTAGCACTTGATTTGTACCAGATTGCAATATGCACCATTGCCAATTCCAATTTGTTGTTTTGGCAAAAATAAGACCACATGAGAACCCGCGCTTCTCTTTGATGTTTGCGTTTCGCACAAGTCGAGCGAGGATGGTATTTCGTTTTTGCAGGCCTGCATTTAGTTTTATATCGCGTTCTTGCGGCAAATCAGCCCGAAGAATAAAATATTGCAAATCGCGATATTTTTCTTGATTTTTTTCCTTAAAATTTTCCAAAATTACTGTCCGAAAGTGTTCTTCAGCTTCGGTTTTATCGCTCCCGTGCTCAAACACAGTTATCGGTATTTTCGCACGTTTGCCGTTTTTAAACAGTTTATATACATTCCAATTATAATCCAAAAGTTCTCCTAGTTGTTGCTTATATATATAATAACATATTTTGTTTATTCTTGCAATAGATTAAATGCATTTATAATGAATAAAAGTCCGCGTTTTTATAATGTTAACAAGACCGTATTCAGTCCATGTTTGAATACGAGATTCTTCCTTAATATCTTTGCCAACCCAATATACATCCCAAACCCACAAAGCTAATGGATCATTAAGGCCACGGTTAGTAAGTAAATAACGCGTAACTAGCACAGCGGCCATACCGGTTATCAAATCGACAACAATATCGCCAACGTTTAATTCAACACTCATTGCCTCCTAATTAGATGCAGGATTGTTGATTTTAATTCTTAAATGACGATTATTCAAGCATGCGCGCACATAATCGCGATAACCTTGAGGCTCAATATCTGCCGGCGCACGAATGTGGCATGTATTGTTGGGCAGATAAACTATCTCAATATGGTCTCTTTCGATAAGGTTGCTTTGTGCGTAATTTGAAGGTACCGGTGTCAGTGACAAGCCGGCGGCTAAAAAGTATATTGGTTTCATAATGATATTAAATAGTTGGCTATGTTTCAATAACCTTGTAGTGTCCGTGGTTTCTCCATACCATCCACGAATCGCGACCGGTCTTAGGGAAACGCACTTGCATCATGTTAGTTAAATCATCAATTGCTAGCACAAACCCCATAGAACGCTTTTGTTGAGTGAGATCTTTGATAAAACCCCCCACAGATGCATTAGTAAACATTGCAGTAAAAATATCGATATGTCGCAAATTACACCTTGATTCGGTCGATAATATATGGGTGATGGTATGAAAGGTCTTTATAAAGCTTCTTGATGATTTTCTTGGAGATTTCTCCAATTTCATCTTTTGTAGATTTATCTTTAAGCGCTTTCGCAACTTCCTCTTCAATAGCTTTTGAAAGCTTAGCCTTAAGCTCGGTTTCAAGTTCCTTGCGGACAATGCTTTTAATCTCTGCCTTATCGGTCTTAGTTAAGGCCTCTCTGATAAGATACTGGATATTGCGTAGAGGTAGTGCTTTTGTGTCCATCATATAATAAGTAGTCCTGGGGAGGGGATTATCCTCGACCTTTTTCATCATATACTTTTAATATATTAGCATAATGCATGCGCGTTGTCAAGCTTGAATCGAACCAAAATACATTATAATGGTCTTCTCCGCGGTAATGCTCCTCGAAAGTTTGTCCTACCACAACCCCGATATACTTCTTTCGCGGCTCGAATATTTCGAAACCGTTGTAATATACAAGATCTCCGACTTCGAAGTCATTGTAATATACAAGATCCCCAACATTAAATCGTTCGCCGTCCACGCATATAACTATTCTTCTGATTCGATTTCGGCTAGCTTTTGCACAAAACGCCGGCGCGTTAATTCGTCTGTATTCTCAATAAATTTGATAATGGTATCGGCGGTTGCTTCAATGACCGTCAAGCCGTTAGAATCGCAATATGGGCAGGTCTTCCACCTATGTGGGCGGTGTGGATCATGATAACCATGATTGAACATGCGGGTGCCTTTACAAATACTACATACAACCTTTAAGTAAAGCTTGTCGAAAGGCATTCATTGCGCCTCTTCTATGTAAAAGATTTCTACTTTACCGTCCGGACGGCGCTTGCATTTTCCTTCCCAATTACAAAATTCTAATGGCATGCCAAGAATGATCATCCTCGTGGCTTGTGGCGCTTGTGAGCAATAAGCGTAGCCTGTTTTGCCATGGCATGACCAATGTATGCGGTGGCTGCAGTGAGGACAGCTTGCATCCGGCGATATCATTCGGTGTTGTATGCGTTTGGACATCCTGCAGTAAGTACTTCCTAAACATGGAAATTTTTACCGGCGCATTTTTAATAAACTCAATATTTGGAAATTTTATTAGTTATGTCGTGAAGGTATCTAGCCCGGCTGTCACATATATCCATTAAGTGCGACATAGATTCCGGGTAGGGGGGAGGGGGGTATGTCTGTCGCATTAAAGCTTTGTCTTTTATATATGTTTTATATATATATTTTTGTTACTCTCGGGCAACAATCGCTCGCTGCGCTCGCTTGGGCCGGACACATTCTGTCCGCGAGGTTAATGTTTGTGAGCTGACCTACACATATTAAAGGTTAATGTTTCTCGTCATCACCTGCTCGATACATGTAGGCAATCGCAGTCGCATAAATGGCTGCGAGTATAAACGTATACCCTACAGCAACGCTGGCTGTGTTGATACATCTTTTAATACATTTTTTCATTACTCTCGGCCACTCCCGGCGCACCGTATGGAAATGTATACGGCATGCGGTTTAATGCGACGGTGTGTGCGTATCAAAACGTACTCGTTGACAACGCGATCCCGACAGGGTATAAAGTCTCACCCGCATTTCCAACGCAAACCATCACAAATAAATATACACAACTCATTAAAATATCTATATCACATGCAGTCACAGTACCACCGCACTCCACTTTACACCATTTTGCACCACAAGTGACACTAAAAGGCTTCAAGTATACGGATGATGCTATACTTGTGTTCCCATACTAAGATGATACCTATAACTAATAGTATATTTTTAATCACTCTCGTCCCCTTTTAGTGGTGCCACGCCTTCCGGCACTGTTCCATCAATCATGCCGCCGTGTTTAGCGATGACGGTTGTTACAACGCCGACAGGCACCCAACCGTATACACTTTTAGTCGGTTCGTGTCTTGATTCAGCATATGCTATAATCAACTCCTCATATTCACTCGGAAAGCCACACTCGACACTATTATATGGACCAACGTCATCACGCGGATCACAATACACCCCAGCGCCTGCCTGGACACTTATACTAAAACCATCTTTACATTCGACTCTTTTATACTTCATTCTCGCTTCCTTATGTCAACGGGCATGTTACGTAATGCCACGTTAAACCCATCATAATGATCCACAGCGCAATATCCACTGCTAGCATAATATATGCTTTTCTCATATTCATTTTTGTTCTCTCTCTCCACTTAATACAGTTAATCCGCTGGTGCGGTGACGTTCTTCGCCCCATCCCCATGCGATTGTTGCGACTTTGCCTGTTTGCGGGTAGTACGGGTCAGGCTCTATTTTTGTGACTATCCCCACATCCGTCACGCAGTCGGAATCATAGTCAATCTTAAATGTTATTAGGTCACCGATTTTCATTGTCTGCCCCGTTTATCACTCTCAAGTATTCGGCTGGTTCCCACGATACATCATTACAATCGATCCACAATACACCTATTCGGGGCACCTTGGTCTGTTCCTCGTCGGGCCTTTCTGCTACAATCACTCCAGGCACCCTGTCACCCCTAAACACTACCAGATCACCGACTTGCATTTATAACCTCAAACTCTGTTATGCGCTGCCATCCAGTGTGCCCCAAGACTTTAATCCAGTTGATGCGCCACTCCGTTACAAGAAAGACATTTGTGAAATCTCTGGTTGTGGGGCGCTTTAGTTTTACCAAATCACCGACTTGCATTTCTTGTCTCCTCGATGTGTCGGCACTTGCGCCGAAAGCCGAAACCAGGACAGGAGCAGAACCACTGGCCATCACGGACGCGCACAGTATAAGTGTTGCCCTTGGATCCTTGCACTTGCCACGATCCATTATTGTCGTCCTGCTGGACTTCTGGCGGCGAGTAGCTCACAAACTGGTCAAGGGTCGCGTGGGTCGTGTCCAGGGGCACAGGAATCCACTGTGAGCCTGCAACCGCATAGCGTTGACCGCTCGGTGCTGTGAACAGCGCGGGCGGGATGTTGACTTTAACTTGCTTCACTTATAATCTCCAGTTGATGCTTCTGAAACGGGTACACTTTTCCTTGATACTCTCCGCTACTTGTAATCAGCACCATTGATACTCCAAGTTGCTCCCACTCGCCATATGGCGGCGTCTTCAGATTGGGGTTGATATGAACGTCCCGATCAAAACCATACGTCACGACGATCCCATTAAATGGTTTGTCGGTCGAAATGACTGATACGATTGTACCGACTTCAAGCATTAATCACTTCCCATTCATCTGCGTACACCACTGTCTCGCCCAGGTGCGGGAATACCGCAATCACGTAGTCAGGACAGGTATCACCGGCTCCGATTTCTGTGACAAGTCCCATCAGTCCCTCTCGCGTTCGGCGTGTGGGGTCGTGGCCGACAACGCTAATCAGGTCGCCAACCCGGACTTCCAGGTCACGGGGGTTGCGGTCTTCGCGCACAACTTTAATAGTCATGGATTCCACGAGTGGGAGCGCGGCCACACGGTCAGCTTTAATAGTCATCTAAGCCTCCGCGATATCGCCACCGTTAGCGCATGCGATAGCATACGCTTCAAGCAGCAGATTAACTGCGTCAGGGGTTTGCGGGTCTTCGGGCGCGATGCGCTGGACTTCCAGCACTTGCGACAAGATGGCGACTCCGGTGATAACGCCCTCACAGGCGAGAGCGGAAGATTCAAGGGGCAAACAGTCGTTTGGCCAAGTCGAGGTAGTCATAGTTTTCTCCGTTGTATGCATACAATATAGCATGTTAGAGGGTGATTGTCAAGGTTTAGGTTGTTAAGTGTGTGTCAAGGCTCGGGGTCGTCTTTCTTGCGCCTGAATAGCTTGCTAAACCATCCACCACTTAAACTTGTGTCATCCTCAAACTCGTCTGCTTTGTCGTAGGTGATGTTCTTTTCATGTATCTTGTCAAGCACCCAGCGCAGGTGTGCGCGTAACTCCTCTTTCTCGTACTCTTCTTGCAGCTTTTTCTGTTTCTCCTGTTCCTCCAGGATCTCTACAAGGTTAATGATATCGCCCATAGGCTTTTCTCTCGGTTAAAATGGGATTTCCTCGTTGCTCAACGGGGAATCTACCCAAACAAGGGGATGCATCACAGTGACCCCAGGAACGCGCTTGGCACGTCCGACATGGCAGGAGGTAGTAATCGACTTGAACCCCCCGCCAGGAGCCGTGTAATCGCCCACAATGCACACTCCTGACGGTGTGCGCTGGCCGATATGCAGCCCGTAGCTATACAGTGTGCCATCACTGTAACATTGAAGAGTGCCACGGTGGTTGGAGGCGCGTTGGCCGTGCTGCCATGCCTCGATCACTTTACTGTTAGTTAGGATTCGCTTCATGTTTATACTCCTCGCGCCTTCTTAATGTGACGCTCCTCGATGGTGATCATAGTTGCGGAGCCGATGGGCAAGATGCGATACATCTTTGCACCCTTGGCGGCGCTCACGATAGGCTCGCTGGTCGAGATAACGACACAGGGCTTGTCGCCAGCCTTGGAGTGGCACAAGTATCCTGCGCTCGGGCGCAGTTGCACCATCGAACCAGCGGCGTACTTTGGCGCGTCATAGTGCGCGGTCAGCACTTTCTGTGCATACTTGTTTTCGGTGATCTTCCGATACTGCTTTTCAGTCGGAATAAATGCGGTGGGTTGGCCATCAGGGGTCAGCGCCCGATCCACAAGGTTAGTGAAGTAGCCTTCACGACGATAATAACGCGCCACGATGGTCAACCGCTCGCGCATGTCATCGGAGAAGTTAGCATCCCAGGTAACGGCAGCATTAATAGCCTCGTCGCTATGCTCGGTTTCAATCTTCTCCAGGATCTCGATCTGACGCGGGCTAAGGTTGCGTCCTGACGCCACTTGCTCGGTGAGTGACTCCACGAACCCGCCAGCCCATGACCCATCCGTCACACGGGCAGTGAGGGTCTGCAATCGGGCAGTTAGCGGCGCGGTGCGGGCAGCACGCTCGGCCACTGCCTCGGCACTGTACCGCTCCTCAAGCTCGCGCACAATCCGGGCGCGTCCAGCGGTCAAGGTCTTGCGCTTGACGTAGTAGGCAAGCAAACTGCCTGCAAACTGGCAGTCACGCGCAGAAACAGCGGGGTTAGCGATAAGGGCTTTCAGTCGGTCGGCGTAGGTTGTGCGAGCCATGTTAGGGATCTCCTGTTTGTATATAGCAATATACCATATTCGGGGCAGGTTGTCTACCCCGAATATGTCAAGTTATTATCAAGTGTCGATTGCGATGATTCGCTCGTTAGTCTGAAAGTAGGGACGGGCGGCGTATGCCTTGGTCGTCATCCACATGCGCTGGCACTTACTTCTAATCGGCTTAGGTGCCATCAGGTCAGTAAGGATAATATGTCCATCGAATCCGTGTTCATTAACGTACTTGGTAGGAGCATTAAAGCAAGTCCCGCCGCACATAACGCGCTCGGTCTTACGGGTCGCTCCCTTCTTCCATACATAAATCTTATCCTCGCCCACCACTGAATCGAATGGGATAACAGTAAACTCGGCAATCTCGGCCAGCTTGTTCAACTCGGAGAAAAACGCTTGTAGCATCTTATCATCCACCGATCCAGATTGATCAACGCTGATAGCGATCCGGGCATGCCGACGCACACGCTTTCCAGCGTGGATGCGTGGAAATCTGCGGTTCAGCTTCCTCGGCGTGCTGGTCTTGTCGGAGCGTTGGGTGGTCTTCACGAAATAACGCAACACCTTGCGCCAGTCAACCTTGGTAGCGATCCGATCCATAATGTCTCGGCGCGTGTCACCTGAAACAGTGCCCCAGTTATTAGCCTTCTCCGCTTCTTCTGCTGCCTGCTTGACGGCTTCTTTAAGCCGTTCCTTGGCGATCTCGTCTGCGGTGCCTTGACCCTCGCCAAACTCGCCATGCTCGTCCAGGGAGTCCATGCCGCCGAAGGGATCACCATCACCGGGCTCACCGGGCTCGCCTTCTCCTGGCTGTCCGGGTTCGCCTTCTGGCTTCTCTTTCTGCATATCTTCCAACGCAGACTTGTACCACTCGTAGGACTTCTCACACGGCAAATGGGCGAACGGTCCTTCTCCGGGGATGCATGCCTTCATGGGTTCGCCAGCCGATCCGGTCGGTGGTCCTGGTTCGGCATCGTTGGGAAGGTTAGTCTTCATATCCGGCAAGCCATTGATTGCCAGATCCATCGCAATGTTGTCCAGGCGGCTAATGCCCTCGGAAGGCTTGCGCCCTGTTACATGCTCAAAGATGATATGGTAAAACTCGTGCTTCAAGATCGCAAGTCGGTGCTTGTCGCTCAAACTCGCCATGAAGTCAGGGTTATACAGCATTTCAAACTGTGCCCGGTCGGGATTAATGCGAACACCCGCAGTCGGGATCGTAGTCGTCGGGGTCTTGTCGATCCGCCGAGACAGCGCCGCGAAAAACGGCTCGCGCATAAGCAGCCGCGCCGTGTGCTTGTTCAAGTCAAAGGGAGTGGGTTTGTCGTCGCTCATAAGGTTCTTTCCTTTCTATACATACAATATAGCATGGGTACGTAGGTTTGTCCAGGGAAAAGTTGTCAAGTGAATGTCAATCGGTTGTTAGGGTGTATTTGACGGCAACCTCGGTATCGACTACCCAGCGGGACACTCCAGAATGGCTCTCAAAGAGCCTGTATCGCCGTCTGCTGGCGTCCAGGGTGCCCCATTGGGGTTTCGTACTCTCTTGGACCTCCAAGACGATACAGGGGCGCTCATCGCGCTCCCTGATCAATAGGTCGCCTACGTTGAGGAGCCGCATTTTACTGCGAGCCCCCCAGGATATCGACAAGGTGTTCACTAACCTTCTGGCCAGTGGCCGATTCTGCCTTGTGGAGCGCAACAACATTATCAATGTTGTCGGTGTCTCCCAAGACGGTCCACAACTTCATGGCAACCTCGGAGGGCAGCGACACGAAATAGGTGGCAAGGTTACTAACCTGCGTCTCGTTAAGCGTTTCAGCCAGGATGCCGGAGGCGTCCAGCTTCTCGATCATCGCGGCGTGGTCATTGATGCCCCACTTCTCGGTGCGCTCGATCTGTCCGTTGTCAAGCAGATCCTCTACCGTCACTTGCCACTCATACTTCTCAACGAAGTCCTTAAGTGCGACAGCAGCTTCAAAGCCGACAAAGGCGGTTGCAAGCTGATACAGCAACTCACCGTTCTGTCCATCCTCGGTAAACGCGCCAGTGGGAACAGCGGTATCATTAAACCGCTTCCAGCTACGG
>Ga0208684_1001437_pt1 | contig 12762 bp, 21 predicted proteins | sample MalvireepMed_b05_FD_184245 | JGI IMG/M metagenome (GOLD analysis project Ga0208684, IMG submission 184245) | Marine viral communities from the Global Malaspina Expedition - Malaspina viral metaG DeepMed_b05 (SPAdes) (version 2) | ecosystem: Environmental > Aquatic > Marine > Oceanic | place... | reverse complement strand
ATAAGCGGTTGCACTATGCCATGCGGGTGGAGTTCAAATTACTTGCCAAGGTCATGGCAGATTACCTGCCTTCGGAATACCCCTATACGGTAGCCGGTGCGGACCAGTCTGTGCGGAGTGAGGATTTCGATGACCGTGTGGATGTGGTGCCGGTATCCAATCCTAATGTCTTTTCCCAGGCTCAACGGATTACGCTGGCTCAGACAGAATTGCAGTTAGCTATGCAGGCACCTGAAATACATAATATTCCTGAAGTCTACCGCCGCATGTATGAGGCACTGGGCGTGCGGGATATAGACAAGATTCTTGCCTCGCAGGCCACGGACAAGATAGAGCCCCGTGATCCGGCACAGGAAAATATTGATGCGATGGAAAGTATTCCGTTGGAGGCTTTTCCCGGTCAGGATCATCAGGCGCATATCATGGCGCATTTGATTTTTGGTTCCTCTCCTATGGTAGGGCAGATGCCTAAAGTAGGGATGGAACTGCAGAAACACATTATGGAGCATGTCAGGGTACAGGCCGAAGAACAGGCTGAAATGGCCATGCAACAGCAACAACCTCCTGCGCAACAGGGGATGCCCGCGCAAGCTGGTATGAATGGTATGCCTCCACAACCTCCCGTAAACGGTGCGCAACCTCCTCCGACAGGGGGAATTCAACAGGTAGCTCCTGATGGTATGTTGCCACCGGAGGGTATGTTGCCTACTATGCAGGGGGGAGGGGAAGTTGAAATGCCACCAAGAAGTCTGGAATTTGAGGCAGTTAAAGCGCAGCTTATTGCACAGGGTATGCAGCAGGTGAAGCAACTTAGTCAGCAGATATCCGGTGGAGGTCAGGAACCGCCTGATCCGTTAATCGGGCTCAAGCAGCAGGAACTGGCTATCAAGGACCAGCAGGTAAAAGGAAATCTGGCACAGGACCAGCAGGAACTGGCGCTGGATAGGGAACGAATGGCGCAGAAAGCTACGGAGTTCCAGCAACGGATTTCCAGTCAGGAGAAACAGACGGCGGCACGGATTCAATCTGCAGAAGACCGTGAACGCATGAAACAACGAGGGTAAATAGCTATGAGTAAAGTACATATTATCAGTGGTCCCGCAAAGAGAACACCAACCGCAGTAGGAAAGGCCATTATAGACGGACAAGGTTCCGTTCCTTATCCGAGCCCGAAAGAATCAGCCGCTCCCAATACGGCAAAAGGGATTACGGTTACAGGAAAGAAGAAAGGAATGCGAAGCGCATTACGCGGGAGCAGATTCAAGAGTTGTTAAGATGCCTTTAAAAAAAGGCCGAGGGCGAAAAACAGTTAGCCGGAATATCAGTACGCTGGTACGGGAAGGTAGGCCCCAAAAACAGGCCATAGCTATTGCCTTGTCTACCTCAAAGAAAAAGCGCGGAGGGGCTATTAGGGGGAGACGTAAAAAATGACTACGGGACAATCTGTTCCACCCGGATACTATATTTCCAATTCCAAGAACGAAGATTGCTTTTATGTAAGTGGTAATGGCAACTTCTTTTTCAAGAAAGCCTTGGGAAAAAAGTGGGCCCATACCGACAAATGGAACTTCGACCATGTTTGTACAGTTACCACTGTTAATGAAGAGCAGGGCGTCAGTGCCGACGTAGATACCCATGACGGTCGCGGCCTTGAGGTAAAAGTCAGTGCCCATGTGGGGGTAACCGTATCTGAAGTAATGAAATGGCAATATGTGAGTCCGGATGGGGATCAGGCAAAAGTATGGGCCGGAGCCGGAGGAGGACCGGGAGCCGGAGCCGGTGTAGATGCCGGTGTCTGGTATGACAAGGACGGTGATCTGCATCTGAAACTATCCACTTCAGGGGTAATTCCTCATGTAGATTTCGGCGCTGCGGTAGTTATTAATCCCAAGACAATAGAAAATCTGGACAAACCGACACCGGAAGACACGGCCTTTGCCGAAGGTGTTACTGAAGGAGCTACACTCGGTATAGCCAAAAAACCTCCGAAAGTACTGGTCCGGACTGTGGCTACAGTCCATAAAGTGGCGGATACCGTGGCTGGATGGTTTAAATAAATGTTTGAAAGATTATTGCAGCCAGTCACCAAGATTCTTGACAAGCTGGTTGCGGATAAAGATTTAAAAACCAAACTTCAGCATGAGCTGGAAACCGCAATACATAGTGCTAATTTGGCCCAGATAGAGGTTAATAAAACAGAAGCAGCCCATAAGAGCGTTTTTGTTTCGGGGTGGCGGCCCTTCGTGGGCTGGACCTGTGGAATTTCGCTTGCCTACCACTTTATACTCGCTCCATTATTGCAATTTAGCTTTGCCCTAGCAGGATATGAGCAGGATTTACCTAATTTTGATTTTTCTCAACTATCTACGATTCTCATGGGTCTTTTAGGATTAGGCGGCCTAAGAACTTGGGAAAAAATGAATGGAGTAGCCCGAGACAGTTAGTGGAGCGGTACAGTATAAAAATTACTAGAAGCAATAGTGTCCCAGACGAAGGCAAGAAGGGGGAATGGTGGCAATATGAAATTTTTTTGGGGGATACGGCTACAGTCAGCGGACAACGGCATGGAAACAGAGAAGAAGTTGAGAAATTTTTGAAAAAAACGGTTCACCTCATTAATGGCCGGACAAATGGAAAGTCTTCCAAGGCACTACGATTGGCTAATTCAAGCCCAAAGAATATATCTATAGGAAAAACAGCTTCTACGTTTAACAGAAGACTTTGACCAGACTATGGGCCAAAAACTTGTTGAAATGCTTAAAAAGCATGAAGGGTCCGAAAAATTTTGCTATAAATGCCCTACGGGACATGAAACTATCGGGGTAGGTAGAAATATCAGTAAAAACGGTTTGGGCCTTTCTGACAATGAAATAGAGTACCTGCTTCAAAATGATATTAGTCGTATTACGACGGAGTTGACAGAAGAATATGACTGGTTTGATGAACTGGATAGTGTGAGACGGGATGCCCTGATAGATATTAGTTTTAATCTGGGTCAGACAAAATTACGTTTATTTATTAAGGCTTTAAATGCGATGGCCAATGAGGAATGGGAGGAAGCCGCTGACCAGTTTATGGACAGCAGGTGGAGCCGACAGGTGGGTAATCGCGCTAAAGAGTTGACAGAAATGATTAGAACTGGGCACTATTAACAAAGGATATAAGACCTAGTAAGATTGTATTTGATGATGTAAGATCAAAATATGGATGAAATTGACGTTGCTCAATTTATTTTTACCGTAATTCGAGAAAGAAGAAGCCAGATAAAAGAGATTCTGGAGAATAACGGTATAAAAAATATGGAGCAATATCGAGAACTTATGGGGGAGCTTAACGGCCTGATCCTTATACGCCAAGAGCTTTCCTATATGCTGGAAAAACAGGAAAAACTAGATGCTTGAAGCGACTAAAAAAGATGATCTTTTAGATTCACTTTATGTAGAAGCCGCTGAAAAAACACTGGACCCTTCATTAATCGACGGGCCTATTTTAGAACGTCTCCCTGAACCTACAGGATGGAGAATCCTGATCCTTCCCTATCGGCCCCCTAAAGCAACTAAAGGCGGTATTTTAGTTTCTGAAAAAACTTTAGACGAGACGCAAATTCAAACTGTAGCTGGATATGTTCTAAAAATGGGTCCTTTGGCTTATGCTGACAAGGAAAAGTTTCCAAAAGGGCCTTGGTGCCAAGAAAAACAATGGGTTATCTTTGCTCGATATGCCGGTTCTCGTTTTAAAATTGAAGGTGGAGAAGTTAGAATTCTTAATGATGACGAGATTTTAGCTACTATTAAAAATCCTGACGATATTTTACATAATTAGGGAAGGGGATAAATATGGCAACAACAGAGATACAATCTGTGGAAACAGGTAAGGAGCAGGTTCCTCTGGATATTACTGAACCTGAAAAAACGATAGAGATAGAAGAGTCCAGTATCAAGGTATCTGGAGATGAAGAAAAAGAAGCCCCTCCTGTAGAAGTTGCCGAAGAAAGTGAACAGGAACAATACAGTAAAACTGTTCAAAAAAGAATTAATAAGTTAACTAAACGGGTCAAGGAAACTGAGCGTGAGAGGGAAGAAGCCATCCGATATGCACAAAATGTGCGGAATGAATCAGAAGAAGTTAAATCCCGATTACGGTCGTTGGACCAAAGTTATCTTTCTGAATACGGGGGCCGTATTTCTTCTGAGCAAACTCAGGCAGAGACTGAACTTAAACGTGCCGTAGAAACCGGCGATTCACAGGCTACTGTCGATGCACAAAGAAAATTAACCCATTTAGCGGTAGCTGCCGACCGTTATCAGCAAGCAAAGGTACAGCAGGAACAACAGCAGGCTACTTACGAGGCTTATTACAATCAACAAAGGGCGGCTTCTTCTGACGCAGTTCCACAGGCACCTTCCCAGCCCCAAAAAGCTGACCCAAAAGCTGAAAAATGGGCCACTAAAAATGAGTGGTTTGGGGAAGACTACACTATGACTTTTGCAGCTTTTGGTATTCATAAGAAGCTGGTTGAAGAAGATGGATTTGACCCTCAGTCAGATGACTACTATGATGAGCTAGACAAACGCATTAAAAATGAGTTTGCACACAAGTTTAAAGACGAGGCTGGCAAGAAAACCGCTCAGACCGTAGCCAGCGTATCTCGAGGAAGTAAATCTGGGCGCAAAAAGGTTAGACTCACCCCAAGCCAGGTAACTATTGCCAAAAAACTGGGTGTGCCACTGGAAGAATACGCTAAATACGTGAAGGAGTAGCTGAAGTGTCCAAGGAAACTAAAGAACCTAAAAATTCTGCAGAAGATTTGAAAGCCATTCAGCGTACCTCTCGCGCTAAAACAACTAGGAATGCCGCGACTCGGCGTAAGCCGTGGCAACCACCGTCCATGTTAGACGCACCTCCTGCACCGGATGGTTTTAAGCATCGTTGGATACGTGCTGAAGTTAGAGGATTTGACGACCGTCAAAATATCTCAGCTCGTATGCGAGAAGGCTATGAACTGGTCCGGAAGGATGAATATCCTGATTTTGAAGCTCCGGTTGTTGAATCGGGCAAACATGAGGGTGTGTTTGGAGTAGGCGGTTTGCTTCTTGCACGTATACCGTTAGAGACAGTAGACGAGCGTACTGAATACTTTCGTCAGCGTCATGCTGACCAACTCGAAGCTGTTGACCACGATATGATGCGCGAGAATGCTCACTCTACGATGGCGATCACTAAACCTGACCGTCAATCAAGGGTAACTTTTGGTGGTCCACGAAAACAATAACGTGTACCAGTTTTTTTAGGTTAAACGAGGGGACAATTCGATGGCAAATCAAGAAACTGCCTATGGTCTTCGTCCTGTTGGGCTTGTTGGAAGCGGAGCAAATTCTACCGGTACTACCGAGTATGAAATCGCTTCTGATAATACTAATGCTATCTACCAGTTTGGTATTTGCGTGCCGCTTGCGGCAGGCGTTATCGACTATGCTGGAGCCACTTCTGGTGGTACTACACAGGCATTAGGGGTCTTAACTGGCGTTATGTACCATGATTCGGTCAAGAAAAAGCCTACATGGCTTAATTACTGGCCCGGTTCCGGAAGTGTAAGCGTAGATACAAATTTTCCTGTAAAAGCGTATGTTGCTGATAATCCGAACCAACTGTTCCAAGTAGCTACAGATGCAACTATCACCAGTAGGGCTACCGCTCTTACGGCTGTATTTGCAAACGCTACACTTGGAACTTCAGCCCGTACCGGTTCCACGGATACGGGGCGTTCTAACTCAGCATTAAGTGTATCTTCAATCGCAACGACAGCCACACTGCCTTTGCGTGTTGTGGGTATCGTTGATGACGATGCGAATAGCGACTTTACGGCGGCAGGAATTCCGCTGTTAGTTCGGCTAAACGCCCACTTTAATGCCTCAACCCGTCGATTTGATTCGCAGACCACTGCGGATTCGACTGGCATTTAGGGGGGTGAAATAAATGGCTATTTCAAGAGCACAATTAGCGAAAGAGCTTGAACCCGGATTAAATGCTTTATTCGGGCTTGAGTATGATCGGTACGAGAAAGAGCACGCGGAAATCTACACCGAGGAATCTTCAGATCGGGCATTTGAGGAAGAGACAATGCTTTCGGGCTTCGGGACTGCTCCCGTTAAGGCTGAAGGTAGCGCCATTTCCTTTGATGACGCGCAGGAGACATTCACTGCACGTTATACGCACGAGACGATAGCTCTGGCTTTCTCAATAACAGAAGAAGCGATTGAGGACAATTTGTATGACCGTCTGGCAGCACGTTATACCCGTGCGCTGGCGCGATCCATGTCCCAGTCAAAGCAGATTAAGGCTGCTTCTGTGTTGAACAACGCCTTTTCTACGAGCTATCCGGTTGGAGACGGTGCAGCACTCTGTTCTTCTTCGCATCCATCCGTTAGCGGAAACCAACGGAATCTTTTGTCTACGGCATCAGATTTGAATGAAACTTCGTTGGAACAGATGCTGATTGATATTGCGGGATTGACAGATGAGCGCGGTTTGAAAATTGCAGTTCGGGGAATGAAATTGGTTATTCCGAAAGAATTGCAGTTCATAGCGGAGCGCACTCTTGCCTCAAACCTTCGGCCAGCTACGGCGGATAACGATATTAATGCAGTAAAGTCTATGGGTATGGTCCCTGATGGAGCGGTTGTTAACCACTTCTTGACCGATACCGATGCTTTCTTCATTAAGACGGATGCGCCAAATGGCTTTAAGTTGTTCCAGAGAACACCGATTCGCACGGCGATGGAAGGTGACTTTGATACTGGAAATTCTCGGTTTAAGGCCCGGGAAAGGTACAGTTTCGGGGTTTCTGACTGGCGTTGTGTCTTCGGCACACCTGGAGCATAGCTTTAGCGACAGGGATGAATAGGGCGACTCCTTGTCGCCCTATTCTTTTTACAGTAGTATCTTATGTTCCTGACTACTGCATAGCGCGGTAGACACTAGCCACGACAGGAGACTCACATGGCGAATTCAAGTTTTACTGGACCAGTCAGGTCCAAAAACGGTTTTATAACTTACCGTACAGATAGTTCAACAGGAACAGAAACTACTTATGGGACTAGCGAAGGTGGTGCGTACCAAATTGGTAGCGTAACTGGAACAAGTTCAATACTAGGTTTTGCACCTACGGACTTTTTCACTGGTAAGGGCTCTAACCCAGACTCAATTATTAACCCTTTCACAAGTGGCACAACTTCTGTAACAGACTCTTTAGGAAATGATATTCCTTTAGGGTCAGTTCTTTACTACGGTGACAGGGTGTTCAGATATGGTTTAGCAGGTGGTGTTGCATTAACAGCAGGAAAACTTGTTCAAACCATTGTTGGAACAAAAGCTGATCACCAAGATTTAGCACCAACAGCAGATGTCGCAGCAGGTGAGTATGAGATTTCAGTAGAAACAGCGGGAACTGACCTTACTTTGAACCAGTACGCAGGTGGTTATCTTTATGTAAATGATGCTGCTGGTGAAGGACAATGTTTAAAAATTAAGTCTAATCCAGTACATGATCATTCGGATGATCCTTCCGTTGTCATAACATGTCACGATGCGTTGGCTACAGCAATCACAAGTGCTGCATCTAAAGTTTCATTAATGTCAGACCCTTGGTCTGGACTTGTAGTTGCACCAGCAGCAGAAACAGGTGCAATAATGGGGTGCCCAGTAGTTGATATGGCGTTAAGTGCTTACGGTTGGTTCCAGACTTATGGGCCCGCCGCAGTATTAACCGAAGGAACCGTGGTTCTCGGACATAATGTAATGAGATCAGATACAACAGCCGGAGCAGTTGAACCTTCTTCTGGATCAACTCTTGATATCGTCGGTACGTGTATGCTGGTTGATGTAACCACTGATTACTCATTAATCAAACTAAACATATAAGTGTGGTAAATTATGTCAGGCTCTGATGTAAAAGCTGTCTTTATTACGGCAGATACACAAGCACTCGATGCTGATGGAATTTCTACCGCCGCCGCTGTTGGGGAAGATGCTGCTCTCACTATTGGAGGAGCTTTGGCTTCTGGAGGTTCCTGTACTTTTGACGCAGGTCGAGTAGTCACTATCCTGAGCGCAGGGGATGATTCCGGTATTTCGTTTACAGTAGCGGGGACAGACGTTAGCGGTGATTCCCAAACTGAGTCCATTACGGGAGCCAATGCAGGTACTGCCACGGGAAGCAAGTATTTTCTAACGGTTACGTCTATTACGGCGGTGGGTGATCCAGCAGGTAATGTCTCAGCAGGCATAAATGCGGCGGCTGGAGCCGTGATATTTGCCGGACGATCTCGGTTGGATGGTCTTTCTATTGTCTGTTCGGGGACAGCGGGGACATTGAGTTTTACTACCACGTCTCCCGCTGGTACGTCTCAACTGAAGGTTGGCTCCGTTGCTTCGGCTACGGCAACAAGGGATGTGACGATTCCGGACGAAGGATTACTTTTCACAGCCGGAATATTTGTCCAGTACACGGTTTCCACATTTGGCACAATGACGGTATTCCATGCTTAACAGGTGATCCATGCGCCCTATTTCTTCTTTCTATCTCGGATTGGAGCAGGAAATTTGTGGAGAAATCAGGGACTGGTCCCAGCATGCGCTGGAAGGCCCTAACGAGAAGTACGGCAGTTTGCCTGTATGCCCCTACGCAAAAAAGGCGTGGGAAGAGGATAAAGTCGGCTTTTCCTTTAAATACGGGCCTAATTACCAGCCCCTTTATACTTTAGTCTCTACTTTTGATGATGCCTATGATGTCATTATCTTGGTAGATTTGGCCTATGAGAAAGACCCGAAAAAATTCCATGAATATCTTCTTGATTTAAACAAAGCTGTTTCAAGAGAGTTTTTTATACAAAAAGATGTCTGGATAATGGGGTTTCATCCCGAAGATGATCCAAATGAAAACATAGATGACGGGACTTTTGAACCGAGCGTGGATATGGAATATGCGATGATCTTTATCCAGCGATTATCCAAATTACAGGAATCGGCAGAGAAATTGAAGCATTCAGGGTATTATAGTCGCTACTTCGGGGACTATGAAACTCCCCATGTTTTTAAACTAAGAGCGGATTTTTATAACAAGCTACATCAGGAGGCCGTAAGTGGTTAAAAGTAATTCCGGATCAAGAGTTAATCTTGGAAAAGGCGCATGTGCCGTGGTCCCTAAGATGCGGGGCGGCGGCATGGTAAAGAAAACAGGTGTCCGCAAGATGCGAGGCGGCGGCATGGCTAAGAAGCGGAAAAAATAGATGGCGACTCTTAAACCACGCGGGACCTTCTCTAATCCACGGGCAGTATGGGGATTACCTGAAGGAGCTACTCCGGTAAAAGATCCTCCAGAGGAAGGCGAGCTGTTCCAAGGAGAAGTTTTACGGGATATAAGCTTCCCCGTTCGCACCTATGGCCGCTCAAATAGATCAAGAGTTAACCTTGGAGCGGGGGCCCCTTCAAGGGGCGGTGGCAGCAGGAATCCACCCAGCCCTGCTACTAAATTATTGCGCGGCGGCGGTATAGTCAGGAAAGGGAAAAAATAGATGGCGACTTCTGCTTCCGTTGATTTTGAACTGGATATAGCCAGTTATGTCGAAGAGGCTTTTGAGCGGTGCGGCTTGGAAGTCCGTACCGGCTATGACCTGAAGACTGCGCGACGGTCCTTGAACCTTATGCTGGCGGACTGGGCCAACCGTGGCCTCAACCAGTGGACCATTGAACAGACTTCTATCACGCTGGCCGAGGACATCAGTGATTACCCAGGTGGTACTTTAACCATGACGGTAGGGGCCAGTGGCAGTTTTACCGTAGGGGAAACCATTACCGGCGGTACCAGTGCCGCTACGGCATCCATCACCAGCCTGCCTTCTTCCACCACGATGGCAATTACTATACCTTCCGGCACATTCACCAGTGGTGAAACCATTACCGGCGGTACCAGCGCGGCCACTACTACCGTATCTGCAGCAGTGGATTTAACCACTACCCAGAAGACTATTGACATGCTATCTGCCGTAATTACCCGTGACAGCACGGATTACGGGATCACGCGGTTAAGCAGGGACGAATTCCTGAATATTCCCAATAAAACCCAGACAGGGCGTCCTTCCCAGTTCTTTCTGGACCGTCAGATCACCCCTATTTTGAAATTATGGCCGGTTCCGGAAAATAATACGGATATCATCAAGTTTGACCGGTTAATCCGTATGGACGATGCCGATGACTATACCAATACGCTCCAGATTCCTTTCCGGTTTTATCCTTGTCTGGCAGCAGGACTGGCTTACTACCTGTCCATAAAACGGGCTCCTGAAAGAATCCAGTTGCTGAAAGCTATTTATGATGAAGAATTCAACCGTGCAATGGAGGAAGACCGTGACCGGGCTTCCCTTACCATAGCCCCCAGCTATAACTACTACGGTGCATGACCGTGTCTAAATACGCATTAGGTAAACGGGCTTACGGGATTTCAGACAGGTCCGGCTTCCGTTACCGCTTAGACCGGATGAAGAAGGAATGGACCGGAATGCTGGTTGGTTTTGACGAATATGAGCCAAAACACCCGCAACTGGGCCCTTTCCGTAAGTTCTCCGACCCGCAAGCCCTGAAAGACCCGAGGCCCGACAGGGTAGAACCCGTAGTGGTGTACGTGGATACTCCCCTTTTATCTGAAAAGACGTTTATCCCCACAAGGGTATTCGCAATAGTGGGACAGGTTACGGTGACTACGACATGAGCTTTACTTACTCTACTTTAAAGACGGCTATCCAGAATTACACGGAAAACGACGAAACCACGTTTACCAACAACCTGTCTGTATTCATAAAGAATGCAGAAGAGCGCATCCTGAAAAACGCCCATTTGAGCCTGTTCCGTAAAAATGTAACGGGATCAATGACTTCTTCCAACCAGTATCTCGGGTGTCCCAGCGACTTTCTGGCACCTTTTTCCCTTTCCTATACGTCTAGTAGCGTTAAAAGTTTTCTGGATTTCAAGGACGTTAATTTTATACAGACTTTTAACCCTAACAGCAGTACCACGGGAAGTCCCCGTTATTACGCCCAATTTGATGTGGACACTTTTATTATCGGGCCTACCCCTGACAGTTCATATACTTCTGAACTGCATTATTTCTACCGGCCAGCCAGTTTAACGGCTGGGGATGATGACGGGACCACATGGCTGAGTATTAACGCCACACAGGCCATTTTATATGGCTCTCTTATAGAAGCGTATACTTTTATGAAAGGAGAAGCAGACCTTTTACAGGACTACGAAAAGCGGTTTGCCGAAGCGATGGTTTCCATTAAAATGCTTGGGGAATCAAGGGAAGTTACGGACGAATACCGGTCCGGTATGACGATAAGGCAAAAACAGTAATATGTTTCAAGTTGAAGTTACAGCAGATGCAGGGAAGGTCGGGGTAGAAACCACGCAACACAGGGGCTTCACACCGGAAGAAATCGCAGAACGGGCGGTGAGTAAAATCATCTCGATATCAAATGGTGCGGACCCTGTAATAAAGGTGCAGGCAGAGGCATTCAGGAACCGGATGTACCATGTTATTGTATCCGCGTGTAAGGATGCAATAAGTAGTGACCGGACAACTTTATATAACCTTTTTGCTAAACAGGGCCATGAGGACATGGCTGAAATTTTGAGGAAAATCTAATGGCAAACACGCAAGCAGTAACTACGAGTTTTAAGTCTGAGCTGCTCCAGGGCATCCACAATTTTCATAACGGCTCCGGGGGCGGCACGACCACAACCACGGGAACGGGAAACACATTCAAGATAGCACTCTACACATCAAGCTCGACCATGAGCGCCAGTACGACTGCATACACGACCACGAATGAGGTTTCGGGTACAAATTATTCAGCGGGAGGGAATACATTGACCAATGTCGATCCCTCTACTTCAGGTACGACAGCTCTTACAGATTTTGCTGATACAACATGGAGTTCCGCGACGATCACCGCAAACGGGGCATTGATTTACAATTCCAGTACAACCGCAGGTTCTGCGAACCGCGCAGTGGTGGTTCTGGCTTTCGGTGGCGATAAGACTTCAACGGCAGGTGATTTTACGATCACATTTCCGGCAGCAGATGCGAGCAATGCGATCATAAGAATCGCGTAATGAAAGATGATGGTTAAGTCATGGCAGCAGGCACTTGGGGATATAGTACATGGGGGTCGTCCACATGGGGCGGCGTTGTCGATGTCACCGTTACTCTCACGGGCAACTCCGCAACCGCTAGTGTTAACTCAGTTTCGGTTGCTGCCGCTGCCGGTGTTTCCGCTTCAGGAAACTCGGCAACCGTATCCACTGCTTCTGTCACGGTTACGGCTGCTGCGGGTGTTTCCGCTTCAGGTAACTCCGCAACCGTATCAACGGCCAGTGTTACCGCTACGGGCAAGGCTACGGTCAGTCCGAGTGGGAATGTGGCAACTTCTGCGGTCGGCTCAGTCTCGCTTGTCACGAATAACACGATTGAAGTTACCAGTGATGCGTCTACATCCTCTGTTGGTTCTGTCACCGTTACAGGAACGTCATCCGTTGAAGTCACAGGTAACGAGGTTACTGCATCCACTTCGGGGGTTCTGGTCTGGGGTAGAGTTGTCCCGGATCAAACACCTTCTTGGTCAGCGGTTTCTGATTCACAAACCCCTAGCTGGAGTTCAGTAGATGACTCTCAAACTCCTGATTGGAAAGAGGTAGCGTAATGGC
>Ga0208684_1001425_pt1 | contig 12870 bp, 10 predicted proteins | sample MalvireepMed_b05_FD_184245 | JGI IMG/M metagenome (GOLD analysis project Ga0208684, IMG submission 184245) | Marine viral communities from the Global Malaspina Expedition - Malaspina viral metaG DeepMed_b05 (SPAdes) (version 2) | ecosystem: Environmental > Aquatic > Marine > Oceanic | place... | reverse complement strand
AAACTGCGCGATGCTATTGATGCAGCGAGAGAACGGGGACGAAAATTGTCCGCCGAGATCCTTACTGGTGAGGAAATGAAGACCTCTGAGGAGTTTGCTGCGCTGCTAGGAGTTTCTGTCGCAACTGTGAACAGTAAGCGACGTCGCGGGGAGCTACTGGGGCTCAATGGTGCAGTGAAAGGATATCGGTTTCCTATCTGGCAACTTAACAAAGACGGAAAGCCATACGCGACACTTGTCGAACTACATGAACGTTTGGGCGGTTCATGGTCGGTTTATCGGTTGTTGAAGCAACAGCATGGCGAGCTTGATAGTTTGACGGGGCTGGAGGCGTTGCAAAAAGGTCAGGACACTCAGGTTCTTGATCTGGCCGAGACGGTTGGGCGGGATTTTAGCTAAAGCCGGTCAGCTGAGAGTGTTGGCGATGCGCGTGAAAAGTTGCATCATCGGCAATGACGCAAAAAATAATTTGCAAAACCAGATCCAATCAAATATATATGCGTCATGATGAATGATGCAATTTTTTCCAAAGAGCTAAGCGATGTTGCCAAGGTCGCTGCCGGTTACCCGTTGCGCGGGTCGGTTGAGGCGCTTTTGCGGGGTGAGGTCGCGTTCGTGCAGTTGAAGAACGTTGATCCGCATCTGGGTGTGGATTGGTCGACGGTTACCAAGGTCGCGTTGCCTTCGGGGCGTGAGCCGCGATGGTTGACCTCCGGGGATATTGTTTTTGCAGCCCGTGGTGCGCGTAACTTTGCCTATCTCATCGAAGATGGGCCAGGCAGTTGCGTTTGTTCGCCGCACTTCTTTGTTTTGAGTGTGAGGGATGTAGGGGCTTTGCTTCCTGAGTTCCTTGTTTGGCAGATTAACCAGAAGCCCGCACAGGAATACCTGCGTAAAAACTCAGTGGGCACGCAGACCATCGTAACAATACGTCGACCAGCGCTGGAAAGTTTGCCGGTGATTGTCCCTTCGCTGCGAGAGCAGCAACTCATCGTGAAATTATCGCGAGCAGCCCGGGCCGAGCGCGCTGCTCTGTCGCTGCTTATCGAGAACAATGAAAAGCTATCCAGCTCCATTGCATATGGGCTGCATGATAAGGCTCAGGAGACTAAGTAATGAACGCCCCGATTAAACAAGACGAGATTAACAAGGCAGTATGGGAAGCCTGCGACACGTTCCGCGGGACGGTCGACGGTGCCGTCTACAAGGATTATGTCCTTACCATGTTGTTCCTGAAATACATCAGCGATGTCTGGCAGGACCATTACGACAATTACAAAAAAGAATATGGCGACGAACCCGAGCTCATTCAGGAAATGATGAAGAATGAGCGTTTCGTTCTGCCGAAAAGTGCCAACTTCTACACACTGCATAGGCGCCGCCACGAGGCGGGAAATGGCGAACGTATTGATAAGGCGCTTCACGCGATTGAAGAAGCCAATATCGCCAAGCTGCGCGATGTGTTCCAGGATATCAGTTTTAATGCCAATAAACTGGGCGAAGAAGCCACCAAGAACGAACTTCTCCGTGAACTGCTCCAGGACTTTGCGAAGGATAAACTCAACCTGCGTCCAAGTCGCATTGGTAAGCTTGATATCATTGGAAATGCCTATGAGTACCTGATCAAGCAGTTCGCAGCGGACTCAGGTCGCAAGGCCGGTGAATTCTACACGCCACCGGAAGTTTCCGAGCTTATAGCAGAGCTGGTCGCGCCAAAAGAAGGTGATGAGATTTGTGATCCGACATGCGGGTCTGGTTCACTTCTGATGAAGTGCGGTAAGCGTATCCAGGCTGAAAATAAAGGTTCCAAGAAATACGCCCTTTATGGGCAGGAGGCGATTGGCAGCACTTGGGCGCTTGCCAAGATGAATATGTTTCTGCATGGCGAAGACAATCACCTTATTGAATGGGGTGATACAATACGAAATCCCAAGCTCCTTGATGCAGAAGATCGCTTGAAGCATTTCGATATTGTGGTTGCAAACCCGCCTTTCTCGCTTGAGAAATGGGGGCATGGAACTGCTGAAAATGACAAATTTTCTCGCTTTGACCGTGGCATCCCACCTAAAACCAAGGGTGACTATGCGTTCATCTTGCACATGATTGAGACCATGAAGCCCAAAACAGGTCGGATGGCTGTGGTCGCCCCGCATGGCGTTCTTTTCCGTGGCTCAAACGAAGGAAAAATCCGCAAGAAGATTGTTGAAGAAAATCTACTCGATGTGGTTATCGGTCTGCCGGAAAAGCTCTTTTACGGTACGGGTATTCCTGCTGCCATCTTGGTGCTGCGCAAGAAGAAGTCTGACAAAAATGTTCTGTTCATTGATGCCAGCCGAGAGTTCGTCTCTGGGAAAAACCAAAACCAGCTCTCCGAAAAGCAGATAACCAAGATCGTCAAAACGTATCGAGAGCGGGATCCTGAAGGTGTCGAAAAGTACGCACATCTCGCGACGTTCGAAGAGATTGCGGAAAACGATTTCAACCTAAATATCCCGCGTTATGTCGATACTTATGAAGAGGAAGAAGAGATCGATCTTATGGCTGTGCGAGCCGAGCGCGAGGTTCTGAAGGCTGAGCTCGCTGAGCTGGAAGTTAAAATGGAGGGTTATCTTAAGGAGCTTGGTTACCAATGAGTTCCGTCAGCAAGTCTTCTGCGTTTCCTGATACAGTGCAACCTGGAATCCCAAAATTGCCGGAACATCCTCCTGCCGGTTGGTCTCGCACCAAGTTTGGCGCGCACCTGTTCGAGGAAAAGAGGCCTGTCAGGATTCTGCATGACAAGTCCTACGACTTGGTCACGGTTAAACGCGCCCGTGGCGGCGTCGTTAGGCGAGACACGAAACTGGGTGGGGACATATCGGTAAAGACGCAGTTTGAAGTGAAAGCCGGTGACTTCCTGATATCGAAGCGCCAAATCGTACATGGAGCGTGTGGTCTTGTTCCTGATGCATTGGATGGCTCAACCGTTTCGAATGAATATGCAGTGCTACGAGGTAAAAGCACTATGGATCTTGGGTATTTGAACCACTTCTCGAATTCCGTTTTTTTTCAGCAGACCTGCTTTCACTCGAGCATCGGTGTCCACATTGAAAAGATGATTTTCAAGACGGATAAGTGGCTTGACTCTAGGTTTGATCTACCGCCAATCAATGAACAGAAACGGATTGCGGAAATTCTATCGACCTGGGATCAAGTAATTGTAAACACCGAGAGGTTGATTGCTAATAGTCGTGCTCAGAAAAAGTCCCTGATGCAAAAACTGCTCACTTGTGAAAAGCGCATTCAAGGCTTTGGTGAGGAGTGGAGTACAGTAACCTTAGAGGACGTGGTGGAGATAGATCCAGAGGTTCTTCCTTCGTCAACAGATCCAAAATATAGCTTTAGTTATATATCGCTCTCGGAGGTTGAGGCTGGTCGCATACTTGAATCTATTCCAACTATGAGTTTTGAAAGCTCGCCGTCCCGTGCGCGAAAAATTGTAAAACGCAACGACATTTTGATGTCGACCGTTCGTCCGAACCTTTTGGGTTTCGCCAAAGTGAATTCCTCGGAGACTGACCTAGTAGCATCTACGGGCTTTGCTGTACTTAGAGCGAGGAAGGGAATCTCGGTGGATTTTGTTTATCATTCCTTGTTTGGAGATTTCGTTACACAGCAGATAGACCGACTAGTTGCGGGTTCAAATTATCCAGCTATCAATCCCAGTGATGTTAAGAAGCTCCGCATCAAAATTCCTAAATTTGAAGAGCAAAAGCAGATCGCTGAGTTACTTGGTGCGGCAGACTCTGCGGTCCATGTTCTATGTGAAAATGTTAGGTGCCTCAGAGTCGAAAAAAATGCCTTAATGCAACAGCTCTTCAGCGGCAAACGCCGCGTTAAAGTTGAGGAGGAAGCTGCATGAAGTTGATAGGTTTTCGAAACTCCACGACTTCTTTACGGTATGCCGTGTTGGAAATTGAAGGTGATAGAGCGGAGTTCTCGAACTCTAGTAATGAGCACTGCATTAAGTATCCAAAAGAGCTCGAAGAAAGTGGAGAAAAGCTAGAGTGGCTTTTTGATGAGGTGCACCGGATACTACGGAAGTACACTGATGCGGCTTGCTGTGCCATAAAAGTCAGCGAATACGGGCGCGCTGAGAAGAAAGCGTCGCGGTTCACGTCGTATGCGGATGCAATCACGATACTCGCATGTAAAAAAGCTGGTATGCATATTGCCGAGTACGTGTATTCACAGCTTCCGGTGAGCAGCACCTCGGTTAAAAATTATAGCGAAGATCTAGCAGGAAAGTCAGATAAATATTGGGACAACCAGATCGCTGATGCAATCGCTGTAGCTTATGCAGTTGGAGAGGTGATTAATGGTTAAGTTCCAGCTCTCGAGTGGTGATCTGCTTTACAAATACAGGCTTCTGAAACCTATTAGCGATGATGGTTGCTTTGGCGATGTTTGGCTCGCAAATGATAACGCGATCAATAAACCTCTTGCGATCAAGATTATTGATACATCAAGAACGTCTATTGATGAAAAGCTGCTTGAGGCACAAATTGGGAACAGGATGGATCACGATAACCTGGTTCGTGTTCATGCTGCAGATGTTGTGACAATTGATGGTAAGAATGCAGTTGTTATCGCGATGGACTATCTGGAAGATGGTTCGATTTGCTCAAAAGCAAATGCGGGAAACTTCGTCGATATACCTATCGCTACTAAAGCTGTAACAGACATTCTGCGAGGGCTTGAATTTCTTCACGACGCCGGATTTTATCATAACGACATTAAGCCGCGGAACATATTGCTAGGGCCCAGAGGGGAAGCGGTTCTAACTGATTATGGTATATCGGAGGCTACTAAAAACGGTCAGGCTATAAAGCCCAAATTCTTTTACTTTCCGCATAAGGCCCCGGAAACTTTTGACCATAATCTAATTGATAGAAGAACTGATATTTATCAGGTTGGGATTACGCTGTTTAGGCTTGTAAACGGGATCAACCTTGTATCCGATACGGTCACATCTTACACCGAAGATCATTGCCGATCTCTCATTAAAGATGGAAATTTGTTGGATGCTGCGGGTTGGCAGCCATTTGTCCCCAACTCTTTAAAGAGAGTGATCAAGAAGGCAACAGATTGCGATATCAGCAAACGTTACAATAGCGCGCTTGAAATGCGTCGTGCTCTCGAGGGACTGCTGTTCCCCGGTGGATGGACTTGTCTGCCAACAGGTGAACTTCTTGGTTGCTGTAGAGGTTATAATTATCGATTTGAAATCATTAGTGCAAAAAAGCACAGATTTGTTGCCTATAAAACAAATTTAAAAAGCGGCAGAGAGACTAAGATTTCTGCTTTTTCCGAGATGAGGTTGACTAAGTCCTCGTTAGAGAATGTAAAAAAGCGCTTTATGAAGGCTGTAGTGGAGGGAAAAGCGTGACGCACGTTATTTCGTTTAATGAAGCTATAGCTGATAGCACTCAGTTTTCTAAACGCCATCTATTGCTCGGGAACGGTTTCAGTATCGCCTGTCGACCAGATATATTTCATTATGGATCACTTTTCGATCAAGCTGATTTTTCTGACATTCCGCAGGCGGCACAAGTTTTTGCTGCTTTAGGAACACAAGATTTTGAAATTGCTATTCAAGCATTGGAAAGCGGTGCAAGGACCGTTCCGATCTATGCTGGGCGCAAAGAAATTGCTGATGAGATGCGTCGCGATTCTCAAGCATTAAAAGATTTGCTTGTGGCAACAGTTGCTGGGAATCATCCAGATATTCCTATCGACATACCGGACGAGCAATTTTGGGCATGTCGTCGATTCCTTGCGAATTTTTTGACAGGGCGATCTGCAGGGTATGTATTTTCACTTAACTACGATTTGCTCCTTTATTGGTCGTTAATGCACGATGACATGCCATTCGATGACCCCATTCGACTAAATACGAATGATGGTTTTGGAAACGACGAGGACGATCCAGAGACCCCCTATGTCGTTTGGCAGGGCGAAGCCGGAGCACATACTGCCAGTATCCATTTTCTTCACGGTGCCTTGCATCTTTTTGATGCAGGATACGAGCTTCAGAAATATACGTGGGTGCGCCGACAAGAGCGTCTTGTCGACCAGGCTCGCGCCGCTATCAACAACAACAAGTTTCCGTTGTTCGTTGCAGAAGGTACAAGTCGCCAAAAATTCTCAAAAATTCGTCATAACGCATATCTTTATCAAGGCCTGAAGGTCCTCGCGTCTAATGCCAACCAAGGGCGTCATTGCTTCTTTATTTTCGGTCATTCTCTAGCGGCTAATGACGATCATATCCTGAAGCGATTGGGGCGTGGAAAGTTCGCAAAGCTATACATAAGCTTGTATGGCGACCCTTCCTCAGAAACAAATGTTGAGATCATTAGAAATGCGATCAAGCTTCAGCGCTTGCGCAATGAACGGTATCCGTTAGAGATCGTTTTTTATGATGCAGCTAGTGCGGATGTTTGGGGGCTTTCATGAGCGAGACACCCAACACGTCAGAACAATATTCCGCCCATATTCCAGCACTTGAAACCTTAATGAGTCTTGGCTGGGACTTCTTGCCCTCTGCCGATTGCTTGCATATGCGAGAAGGCAATAAAACAGTCATTCTAAAAAGTGTTTTGGTTGAGGAGCTCAGAAAGCGCCAGTTTGAGTTCAAGGGGAAGACATATCCACTCTCAACCAACGCAATTGATCAGATCGTTCGTGATCTGGCATCTCCGGGAATGCAAGAAGGGCTGCTAACTGCCAGCGAGCGTCTGTATAACGCTATAACGTTGGGCATCACGGTGACAGAATTTGTTGATGGCAAAAAGCTGTCGACGACAGTTAGGATTGTTGATTGGGAAACTCCCGAAAATAATAGTTTTATCGTTACAGACGAATTCGAGGTTTTGACCGCCGACGGCACGCGGACACGCCGACCCGACATCGTCTGCTTTATCAATGGATTGCCAATTGCTGTTATTGAGGCAAAGCGCCCTGATTCCGGCAACCCAAACAAATCCATGGTCGATGAAGGTATCAGCCAGACCATTCGCAATCAGAAAACAGCCGAAATTCCGCAACTATTTGCCTATGCGCAGCTTTTGCTATCGGTCAGTGGTACTGAGGGGCGCTACGCGACGACAAAAACACCGCGTAAGTTTTGGGCAAAATGGCGCGAAGAGGCTTTTGAGGAAGCGCATTTCAAAGCTGTCAAAAATGCAGCTTTACTGCCTGATCAGCGTGACGCGCTTTTGCGGAACAGACCTGCAAGTGTTCAGAAACATTTTGAGGGGCTTTGGAAAGTCGAACAGTTTGTTACGGATCAAGATAGGTTGCTCATTAGCCTTCTTTCCAAAGAGCGGGTCATTGAGTTTGTTCGCTTCTTCATTTTGTTTGATCGCAAAATCGGAAAGGTTGCGGCGCGTTATCAGCAGGTCTTTGGCATCAAGGCACTGATTGACCGCATTTCAAACCTTCGACCGGATGGTGGTCGCGAAGGCGGTGTGATTTGGCATACAACAGGCTCGGGTAAAAGCCTGACCATGGTGTTCTTGTGCAAGGCATTTTTGCTACATCCAAACTTGGCAGAATGTCGAATTGTCGTTGTAACGGACCGTATTGACCTTGAAAAGCAGCTGTCGCGTACGTTCTTAACAGGCGGTGCCTTGGGGGAGATTCGAGGCGTTAGAAAAGAGGAAAACCGGGCAAAGGCTGCAACGGGACGAGATCTCGCCAAACGTATTGGCCAAGGTACTGAACGTATTATCTTTTCAATTATCAACAAGTTCAGAACCGCTGCCAAACTACCTGAGTGTCATAACCCGAGTGAAAATATCATTGTTCTGGTCGACGAGGGGCACCGAGGCCAAAGTGGCGAAAACCACGAGCGTATGCGTAAAGCGCTGCCAAATGCCTCGTATGTTGCATTTACGGGCACGCCTTTGTTGAAGAACGATAAAACGACGAACAAGTTTGGCCCTATTGTTCATGCTTACTCGATGCAGCGTGCTGTTGATGATGGTGCTGTCACGCCCCTGCTCTATGAGGAACGAAAGCCTGTCCTTGATATCAATGCCAAAGCCATCGACAACTGGTTCGATAAAATTACCGCCGGACTTTCAGATAAACAAAAGAGCGACCTAAAAGAGAAGTGCAGCAAGCGTGGCCAGCTCTATGGGTCTGCTGCGCGCATCCATCTGATCGCTTGGGATATTGCTGTTCACTTCAATGAGAACTTCAAAAAACTTGGCAAGGAGTTGAAGGGGCAACTGGCAACGGATAGCAAATTGTCGGCAATCCGTTACAAAAAGGAACTGGATGCAACCGGTTTGGTAACCAGTGCGGTTGTGATCTCGCCACCCGATACCCGAGAAGGCCATTCAGATGTTGATGAAGCTGAATTGCCTGAGGTCCAGCAATGGTGGAAGGACAATGTTCACGGGGATGTTGAAGAATACGAGCGCAAGGTAATTGAGGATTTCGGTGAGCCTGGAAAGCCGGACATTCTGATTGTCGTTGATAAGCTGCTAACAGGCTTTGACGAACCAAAGAATGCGGTTCTGTATATCGATAAACCGTTGAAACAGCATAACCTTATTCAGGCGATTGCCCGTGTAAACCGTTTGCACGAAGAGAAAAAATTCGGTCTGCTGATCGATTATCGAGGTATTCTTAAAGAACTCGATACTGCAATTGCAAATTACCAGGATCTTGCCGAGCGAACGCAGGGTGGCTTTGATATTGACGACATCAGCGGACTCTATGCCGACGTTTCGACTGAATACAAACGACTGCCAGCGCTTTACTCCAACCTGTGGGCAATATTTGCGGATGTGAAGAACAAGTCAGATCGCGAGCAATTCCGACATGTGCTGGTTCCCGATCTGGAGATTGACGACGATGGTGTTGCGATAGATCGGCGTCAAAAAATTCGCGAAGATTTTTATGAAGCGCTAACTGACTTTGGTATGTGTCTGAAAGTGGCGCTTAGCTCCCGTTCGTTTTTCGACGATGCCTCAATCGGCGAAAAGAAAATCGAGACCTATAAAAAGGATTTGAAGTTCTTCAGCGAGTTGCGCCGTCAGGCGAAAAGGGACGCACAAGAGACGATTGACTACAGTGCCTACGAACAGCAAATCAGACGATTGGTTGACCGGCATGTTGTTGGTGAGGAAGTTTTGGATGCCGAAGGCGTCTATGTGGTCAATGAGCTTGGCTTGAAGGATGAGCCGGAAAAATGGTCGGATGAAAAGCTCAAGAACGAGACAGACATTATTCGATCACGTGTGAAGAAGACGATCGAGCAAGAGCTGGCTGACGACCCCTACGCACAAGCTTACTTTTCCGAACTGTTAAGGCAGGCGATTGCTGAAGCTGAGGCAATGTTTGAGCATCCGTTCAAACAGTATGCGCTGTTTAAGGATTTCGAAGCGCAGGTATTGAACCGAAACGTTGAGGGGATACCTTCTGTTCTGGAAGGGAAAAAGCACGCGTCAGCTTATTTTGGAATATTGAAGCTTGCGTCCAATTCTTCCGAAGATCAGTCAGATTTGCCGGACTTGGCATTCCAGATTGAAGAATTTGTGAATGACGCTGTTGCAGAGAATTCCCTTAATCCTCAGAACATTGAGACAGCAATCCGCAAGAGCCTGCTGCCTCTGCTGTTCAAGAAATTTGGATTGGATCGCGCAAAATCGATCACCAATAAGGTCGTTGAAGTGACCAAGCTGGGCCTGGCACAGGGAGACCGGTGATATGCAGGCATCCATAATTTATGGAGATCGCAAGATCCATTACCAGTTGGTAGAGAACGGCTCGTTAACTTCCAAAATACGTATTCACGTGCACCCCAATGGTAATGTTGAAGTGGAAGTACCTCCATCTACCAAGCATGGTGAGATTACTAGAGCGATCTATAAACGGGCTGCATGGATTTCTACAAGACTGTCAGAAGTCTCTGCTGTACGTGAGCATGTTTTGCCGCGTGAATACGTCAGTGGCGAAACCCACTTTTATCTTGGTCGTAGATACCAGTTAAAGGTTGCAGAAACCTTGGGGCGGCGGGCATCGGTCAAGCTCAAGAGACACCAGATTCTGGTGGAGCTTCCGGAACCTGATAAAGCGTCCGTGAAAAAGCATTTAACGGCATGGTATAAAGAGCGTGCCTCTCACTATTTCGAAAAACGTCTAGAAGAGATTATCCAGACTCTTCCATGGGTAGAGGATGTGCCGCCGGTAAAGCTGATCAGTATGCGCAAGCAGTGGGGAAGTTGTTCGCCCCAGGGTGCTGTTTTGCTGAATCCATGGTTGGTTCGGGCGCCTCGCGAATGCATTGATTACGTTATTCTGCACGAGTTGTGTCACCTCAAGGAGCACAACCACAGCAAACGTTTTTATGAGTTGCTCGACCGCTATTGCGTTAACTGGCGTCATACCAAGGCAAAGCTTGATGGTATGGCTGAATTGCTACTGGCGGCATGATCAATATAGCATGGAGGTTTTCCATGGCAATTAGCCGAATCACAAGGCAAACGATCATTGAGGTTTATAAAGGAAGATATCAGCACTGCAACTGCGATGATGCCGATCAAAGGCGTCATGCAGGCCGCAAATTCCATCACCCATTCGCGATTGACTTACGCTGTTAATTCGCTAGTTTGTCGAGCCGCGTTGAAGGTTTGGTTTTCTCAACTGAGATTTCACGCTGGGCCTGTAGCTCAATTTGGTTAGAGCCGACCGCTCATAACGGTCTGGTTGCGAGTTCAAGTCTCGCCGGGCCCACCACTTTTCTCAAAAATTATACCTCATGTTCCGAATTTTATTCGCTAAATCCTGTTAACCCCCTGTTTGTCATAATTCGGGGTTATGCGACCATTTCACGCAAAAGCTTGATTCTTAACCTCTGTGCGTTTCGGATGTGATATCTAGCATGTTCGTCTGCCTGATCGGCGTTGCCAGATCGGATGCTGTCGATGATGTTCTTGTGTTCCTGATAGGCGCTTTGCGGTCGGTCCGTGTATTGCAGCGTCGTGCCGCCAAGCAGTGCCATCGAGTTCGATAAAGAATTCAGGGCATCAATCAGAAAACGATTGTTCGCCGTTCTATAGAGCGCCTGATGAAACAATCGGTTGGCTTCTGCGACTTTTACCGGGTCATTACCATTTTTCAGCATCAGTTCATTGAGGTCTTCAAGCTCGGCAATTTCGAGCTCCGATGCGTGGCGCGCGGCGTAGCGGGCGGCTGTTCCTTCCAGAACTTCGCGGATTTCATACAGTTCAATCACTTCGCGATGATCCAGTTCCCTGATCACTGCACCGTGTCTTGGCAGGTGGATAAGCAATCCATCGCTTTCTAGGCGCCGGATGGCATCGCGGACCGGGGTGCGGCTAATCCCGAACCTTTCAGCAACCTCCACCTCGCGGATTCGGGTTCCCGGCTTAAGCTCGCCGTGCTGAATCGCTGCCAAAAGCTTCTGGTAGGCAACTTCGCTTCGTGGCTGCTGATCGGCGGAATCTGGGCTCATTGAGCGGCACCTGCTTTGTTTTGTCTGGTTTTAACTTGACACACGCCGTCTGAAATCACAAGTCTTGCGGACAATTGTATACAAGAGTATTCATAAAGATACAAAGAGAGGTGCAAGCGCTGTGAAAACCGAATTTGACCATTATGATGTTCTTGTCGCAGGCGGCGGGCAGGCCGGACTTATTGCAGCAATCGTGGCAGCGGAAAAAGGGGCACGGGTTTGTTTGCTCGAAGGGGCGCCAAGAACCCATCGTGGCGGTAATACCCGCCATACGCGCAATCTGCGTCCGATGCATATCGGCCCCTTGTCGGTGTTAAGCGGCACCTATGACGAGGCCGAGTATTGGGATGATCTGATGCGGGTGACCAAGGGTAAGACCAACGAAACGCTGGCGCGTATGACTTTGCGAAATTCGACAGAGGCGGTTGCCTGGCTTGAACAGCGCGGCGTGCAGTTTCAGCCCCCCCTGGGGGGAACCCTGCATTTGGGACGAACCAACGCCTTCTTTATGGGGGGCGGCAAGCAGCTGTTGAATGCGCTTTATCGCCATGCCGAGAAGCTTGGCGTTGAAGTCCACTACGATGCGATGGTCTCGTCGGTCGATATTGCAGACGGAGAATTCAAAAGCATTCAGGTTGGTGAGCATACCATATCTGCCAGGGCCTTCGTTGCCGCTGCTGGTGGGTTTGAAGCAAACATTGAATGGCTGAAGGAAGCATGGGGTGATATCGCCGAAAACTTCCTGATCCGTGGGACACCGTATAACCGGGGTGACTTACTGCGTATTCTTCTCGACGCCGGGGCCCAACAGATCGGTGAGCCCAATCAATGCCATGCAGTTGCAATTGACGGACGCGCACCAAAGTTTGATGGCGGGATTTGTACGCGGGTTGACTGCGTGTCGCTTGGCATTGTGGTGAACAAGAATGCCGAACGGTTTTACGATGAAGGCGAAGATTTCTGGCCGAAACGCTATGCAATCTGGGGGCGGCTTGTTGCCGATCAGCCCGATCAGGTCGCCCATGTCATCATTGACCAGAAAGCACGCGGTGCCTTCATGCCGCCGGTCTTCCCGCCCGTTGTTGCCGACACAATCGGCGAACTGGCCGAAAAGATTGGTCTGAACCCGGCAATACTTGAGAAAACCGTCGCCGATTATAACGCATCGGTTCAGCCGGGGCAGTTCGACCATACCGAACTTGATGGCGTGCATACCAGCGGGCTTGCGGTAAACAAGACCAACTGGGCGCGCACACTCGATCACCCCCCTTATAGCGCCTATTCGCTCCGCCCTGGCATCACATTCACCTATCTCGGTGTGGAAGTCAGTGACAAGGCACAGA
>Ga0208684_1001418_pt1 | contig 12885 bp, 20 predicted proteins | sample MalvireepMed_b05_FD_184245 | JGI IMG/M metagenome (GOLD analysis project Ga0208684, IMG submission 184245) | Marine viral communities from the Global Malaspina Expedition - Malaspina viral metaG DeepMed_b05 (SPAdes) (version 2) | ecosystem: Environmental > Aquatic > Marine > Oceanic | place... | reverse complement strand
GATTCATACAGCATATCAATCTCAGATTCTGTAAACTTAACTGTTACTATTGCTTCTGCTCTTTCATCCAATATTCTTGCATAAGCTGAATTACCTATACCTGGGTCATTAGGTTCAAGACTTGCAATCATAAACCACTCAGGGTCATCCATTACTTCCTGACTTTCTGGGAATTGTTTTACTTCAAGTATCATTTTATTTCTCCTTTATGTCTGTTACTTCTTCGTCTGTTATCGTAAAACATATTTGGTCATCATATCCACGATAGACTGGATACCCTAATTTATATACTGCCCAAATAAAATCTTGTAATTCTTTATCAGACAAAACCCATTTTGGATTCTTTTCTTCTGTGCTTAATGCTATTTCGTATCTTATTTTATTTCTCCTTTCTTATTTCAAATAAAGTTTCTTCAAGAATTTCATAAACATCTTGATTTATTCCACAAAATCCGTATCCATCTGCTCTTTCAATAATCTTATTCCATTCTTCATTTGTAACAGGGTCATCCCAATTAGTTAAAGCATCAGAATCCCACCACATTACAAGCATTTCATCTTCGGGGTTGTGCTCTTTCATGTATTTAATTACATCTTTTGCTTTCATTTTATTTCTCCTATTTATCTTCTTTAAATTTATCAAGTGTTCCTTTACTACCTATTACCATAAAATCTTCTGAGCCTCCTATTTCAATTTTTCCTTCTTCTGCCATTTTTATTAACATTGGAAGAAATAATAATTCAGCAGAAACATATCCTTTTGCTTTTTCTTCTTCTTCACATGCTTCTTTCCAAATTTTATCTTGTAAATCATTCATGCTATTTTTCCTTTATTAAGTGGCTCGATTGCCAAATGTTAAATCGTCTTTTGGGTATAACAACTTCAGCGTTACATTTACTGCAACATCTACCACTGTTGACTGGCTCAGCATTATGTCCACTTGTCCAGTATACTTTGTTGGTATTTTTAGTTACTTGCTCATCTATCTTTGATTTACAAATAGAACAGTTAAGCACTGCTATTTTCATTGGGTTATCTTTTTTCATTGTTATCCCCTAATCTTTTTATTTTATAGCCGTGAATCTCTAGGTATTTCTTCATGTTCTCAACAGAATCAAGCCTGTCCGTTCTACATGGCAATCCATCATTATTAGCATTACAATCAAGTCCTTGTTTGATTTTACAGCCTAAGTCCACTAGTTGTTTTATCTCTCTATCGCTTAGTACGTTTTGTTTCATTTCTTTTCCTTTGTAAAATTGGGGTAGCACACGTTTTCATCTATTGTGGAAGGAGAGATTCGTTCATGAATGCGCACTACCCCGTAAATCTTGTAATAACCTGCGAGCATGTTTTAGTTCTGTTATCATGTTTTGTATCAATTCCATTTTCTCGCTAATACTTATTTCTTCACTAAATGTTGATAATAGCAAATTCATTCTTATTTCATTCATTCTTATTTCAGAATCTTTTACATCAACCAGTATATTTTTATAGTCTTTTAATTTCATTGTAGCATCAACCAAAGAACTTGTTTAATTTATGTTTAGCTATGCTCATATCACCAAAGCGAATATCTCTCATGATACTTTTTATTCGCTCTCTTTTAATGTTTCTGCTAGACTTTTCAACCTTTACCATTGTTTTGGGGATGAATCGTAAGCTATCATCACGCAAACGTTTCTCTATTGAATTCGACTTCTGGTCTGGGTGTGTATCTAAATTGAATTTAACAGTTATATTTCTTATCGTATCTTTTATACATATTGGAATATCTGTTCTATATAAGTTCTTGCGTAATCGGTCTAAGTATTTTGTAAGAGATAATTTACTAGTAAAGGTTAAAAGCTCAGTTTCTTTTTTATTGTCTGTATAAACATCTATTTGTAACGTTTTATCATTAATTGTGGTTAATTCTGTAAATAAGTCTTGATTCATTTAAATAGTGTTATTTTACTTTTTGTAGCCATGTGTCAAATTCATCACAAGTCATAACTTGAGTTTCAGATGGCTTTGCATATCTATAAATGTGCTGTACTTCTACCATGCCGTTATCAGTCAATTTATAACGGTTGCAGAAATCTTGATTACGACCGCCAAGAAAAATAGATTTTTCATAAGGTAGGTCTGTCCAGTTAGTTAGTTTCATGTTATTTTCTTTTTTTGGTTTGTTAAGTTACTCTGATTTTAGTTAAAAAAAAGTGGGTACAGAACTTAATCCATACCCACTTGTTAGTGTAACTATCCTGTTACTTAGGTTTGTTCTTGTCACCTGAACGACGGAAATACAACATGAAATAAGACTTACGACCCTCAGTATCAAGTATATAATACTTTTTAAGTCCTGTCTTAGTTATGTCGAACCCGTCTGACTGTTCACTACATGAAATATCGAAATTCTTACGGAATTCAATCATCTCTGTAGTATCAGTAGAACTTCCGCCACCTTGACCTGATGTAACTTTACCTTTGTCCTGTAAAGTTTTCATTACATCCTGTATGTTCTTTTGTTCTTGAGGTGTAAATCCATCCAAGTTTCCAAGTAGAGAATTTACAGACTTTAAAGATAGTTTAGATTCTTTAGTCTTAGTTACATCAATAGATGGAACTATTGTAACTTCCTTACTCTTAGTAACTTCAGGAGATTTACTATTAGATTGTTTACCCATAGTTTTAATATCCCTTATGTTGGTTAATGAGGTCTTTATCATGGTTGAGTTTAGTCATATAGGGTGTATTAAACAAAACAATAATGAAAGTAATATAAAATAAGTGTCCTTAGTATCTATTAAAATTTGATGAGGTAATACGATATAGTTTAACTTTCTTTTACTCCGAAAATTGAGACCTTTCTATTATACCGACTATATATTATACATCATTTATATGGTTTTCAACCAAATATAGGTCAAAGGGTAAAATCGGACGGGGGGTCGGTGGGGGGATAAAAGACCCACACTCAAAATAAATAAATTTTCAACGTTTTCTACCTAAACCTGTCCTTCCCTGTAAAAACCTGTATTTCTGTTTCCCATAATTATTTTTATAAATTTCTGGAAGCCTAGCATAGCTTTAGCATAGCCTAGGCCTTATAGCTTATAGCTGTTTAGGCTTTAGCTATATATATATATATTACTCTTATAATTTATATATTCTATATATACTATATATAATGTCAAAATAGTTGAAACTTCTTGTAACCTTTAATCGTATTATGTAAATTATGTACAAGATGGCAAGTAAAATACCAATAGCAAGGAAGAATTGTTGCAATTGGAATAATGGTAAATGTTTAGGATGTATGTTTAAAAGTCGTAATGGCAAATTGATAATGATGATGGACAAGGAATATGCAGGTAAGCCATGTGCTGTTGATGATGGGTGTCAATATTTTGAAGAAATAGTTATGAAAGGGGTAATATGCATGTAACAACCTTTGATGATGAGACCATGCTAATTGATGCTGAGTCTTATTTTTACCTCTGGTGTTGCGATTGCAGTCTTAGACATCTTGTTGTAGTAGAAGCAGTTGGCAATGGAGCTGATAAATTTAAGTCAGCTAATGGTAAGATAGCGATTGCCATGTCAAGAGACCAGGTTGCAACTGAAATGTCAAGAAAAGATAAGAATATAGTCTTGTACACACGAAAACAAAAGAAAAAACATGAAAATAAAAAGAAAACATAGACGAGCTATTGTAATACCTGACCAACATTTCCCTCTGCACGACAAAAAAGCTGTTAATGTTGTTTTAAAAGCGATTGAACTTGTAAAACCGAATATATTTATCAATCTTGGTGATGTAGGAGAGTGGGAGTCGGTTAGTAGCTGGAAATATAAAAAAGTTAAGCAGCCGCCGCTTGAATATCAGCTACCAATAATTGATGAGGAGATATCTGCGGTTAATGATGGGATAGATTTATTCGATAAAGTTCTGGATAAGGTAAAATGCAAGGAAAGATACATTTGTGCGGGTAATCATGATGAATGGTTGGATTCTTTTGTTGAAAGATACCCTTATATGAAGGATTATACATTTAGGAAAGCTTGCAAGTGGGACGAAAGGGGATATAAGTACCTTCCGTACAATTATCCACTTAAAATTGGTAAATTAACATTCATACATGGAGCATTTGCTACTATTAACCATGCAAAGAAGCATCTTGACTCTTATGGTGCAAATATTGTTTATGGTCATACACACGATATACAGCGTATAACCGGAACAAAGCTTGGTGGAACGATTGGCTCTTGGAGCATGGGATGTTTAAAAGATATGTCTAGGGAACAAAACAAGTGGTTGCGTGGTAGATTACATAATTGGGCACATGCATTTGGTATTATAGACTGGTTCCCTACAGGAGATTTTAGAATGGATGTTGTTGACATCCACAACGGGAAGACTTTCGTCTGGGGGCAGACGATAGATGGAAACGAGTAGGAGTAACTATGATTACTGTTTCCTTAACCACCTATACTCGGAGGGGCGGCGTTGGGCTCGTCTAATCAACAGGTTTGGGAGTAGTATAGGTGAGAACAAAGACAATTTCCCGTAATCAGGAGGTTCTGTACGAAAGTGTGGACGAGTTTCGTAATTTCTACCCAGAGAAGAAACTTTCGTCTGACTGGAGAAAAGCTAACGAGGGCGAATGGGTTGTAACTGACGATTTACAAGTTTGTAAGATTCTAAGACGCAGTACCATGAAAACTGCTCATGGCAATGCAATGGGCTACGTTAGAACGATACTTGGTACATACACTACGAATCCGAATGTTGATATGGGTGGTGTACCACCAAAGAACATATATTCGTTCTCAAATAAGAAATTTTGTAAAAAACTTCGTGAAGAACGAGAAAATCCAACAAATAATGAATTCTTGTTTGCAAAGTATGTTGCAAAGGGAATGAATCCAACAGATGCGTATTTACGTGTATTTCCGACAAATAAGTATCAATACGCTAAGGAAACAGCTCGTGGACTGTTAAAAACCGAAAGGATACAAAAATTGGTTACAGAAGAAATTGAAGTAATTTTAAGTGATATTGGAGCGTCTAAACATTATCTGCTAGAAATGACTAAAAATGTTATTGATAACCTTGATGGTAAGGATGGTGACAAGTTAAGGGCTATTGAGCTTTTGATGAAAATAGCAGGAATGTTCCCTAATGAAAAGAAAACAGAGTCTTTAACTGTATTCCAAGGATTCAGCGAAGACCAGCTAAAACGTATAAGTTCAGATAACATAAAAGTAATTGGACATGCAAAAAAAACAATCGATGACAAGACTAACCCTGCGTGATGTGGGAATTCACAGCGAACTGACTGGATGTCTCGTTTGTGACAAACCATTGGTAGATAATCAAAAAGTTGTGTTAATGGACTTATTCAATTCGGTCGCTGGATGGATTTGTCCTAAATGTACCTCATTGTACGATTATGATGATAATTTAATTGATGTTGGAGATTTGGATGTTTATTCCGATGTTAAGGGATATGCTTAGATTGTGGAAAATAAAGAAATAAACATTATACCAGATTTAAAGGAGAAAGATGAAGTTCTTGCACGTTCTTATAGCGACTTGCTTTATTTTGGTCGCGCTTTTTTGCCAGCTGATTTCCTCAATAAAAGCTCTTCTCCCACGTTCCATGAGGAAGTGGGTAAAAAACTTATTGATACAGACCCTGGCGCCCGTATATGTAATATTCTACCGAGGGGCTTTGGGAAGTCCATCCTCTCGAAAGCTGCTATTCTACACAAAATTGTTTTCTCGCCACAAGGGCAAAGACAATTCATGGCGTGGGTAGCTGAAGAACAGGGACAGGCCATTGACCATCTTAAATATGTTAAAAGCCATCTTGAGTATAATGATTCGATAAGATACTACTTTGGAAACCTTGCTGGTGATTCAGTTGGTAATAGATGGACTGAAAAGGACATTGTTACATCAAAAGGTGATAGATTGATTGCTAAGGGTACATCACAGAGACTTCGTGGTCGTACTGAGATTGATGTACGTTATACTGGTATTATTCTTGATGACTTTGAATCTGAACTGAACACTAAGACACCTGAACGTCGTGATGAGATTAAAAAGTGGATTGTTTCGACTGTTTACCCTGCTTTAGAGGAATCTCCTGGTAAAGAGGGATGGATATGGTTATGTGGTACGATTGTCCATTATGACAGTTTTTTACAGATGGTTGTTGATGGGAATAGACTGGCAAATCGTGAAGAACGTAAATATCCTTGGGATGTGACATTTTATCGAGCATTACACGATGGAGAGTCTATTTGGCCTGAACAGTTCCCAGTTTCCAAGTTAGAGTCTAAAAAACGGGAATTTATAGAAGCTGGTCTTGTAAACAAGTTTGCACAGGAATATATGAATGATGCTCGTGATTTATCATCGGCAGCGTTCAAAACAGATAGAATACAGTATCATGACGGAGCATTCAAGTCAATCGATAATTATTCATATCTTGTACTCCGAAATGAAGCAATTCCAATTAATATCTATATCGGAGTTGATATTGCGGCTACTGCAACGAAACAGTCTGATTTTCAGGTTATTATGGTTATAGGAGTTGATGCAAACAAAAATCGATACGTATTGGAATATTATCGTGAAAGAATACCAACATTTGATTTACCACAGAAAATTATCGATATGGCTCGTAAATATAGTCCTGTAAGACGAGTTACCATAGAAACAGTCGCTGCTCAGGAGATGGTACGTGATATGGTTACGAGAATGGCTGCATCTGATAGAAGACTGATACCAGGAATCTTTAAAGGTGTTAAACCACCACCAGGTATAAAAAAAGCAGATAGGTTAGAAACTTCACTTGGCCCGATTGTAAATAGTAAAAAATTGTATATTCGTAGAGAAATGACTGAATTGGTAGATGAGATGTTTGAACATCCCGTTCCTAAGAACGATGACCTTATGGACGGATTGTACTATGCAGACTATTATTCCAAAGCTCCACTTAGCACTGCTATCTCTGTAAGTGAGATGCGTGCTGGTAAGAAAGGTGGTAGCAAATTAAAGGGATATTACAACTGGATGACAGGTGCTAGACGATAAAATGGAACTTTTAGACGATTTTAGCGTTTTTTTCTTTGATTGCAATATATTTATATTTAATTTAACAACAAAGCGTAAGTCACATTAATATGGCATTAGAACAGCATCCATCAGCAAAAGAGAACCAAGAACTGCACAGGCGGTGGCGGGATGCTCGGGCTGATTGGGAAATAGAAGCTCGCAGCGACATAGATTTCTATCATGGAAATCATTTTACTAACGCTGAGTCTGAGGAACTACAATCTCGGAATCAGGCTGATGTAGCAATGGATAGAATATCTCCTGCTATTGAAAAGCTAAAAAGCGTTATTACAGCAAAGCCTCCTGTATTTACAGCAATTCCAAGAGAAGATTCTGATACTAAGGTGGCTTCTGCTTGGAGAACAATATTGGGGTATGTGTGGCAGGTATCGAGTGGAGATGTCCATATGAAGGACGCTATTCATGATTATGCTGTTACAGGACTCGGATACCTATATGTTTACATTGATAATGAAGCGGACTTTGGAAAGGGTGAAGTTAAGTTTACGTCAGTTAATCCGTTCCGTGTTTACGTACCACCATCGTCTCGTGATAGATTTTTTCAGGATGCTGATTCAATTATATTATCGACTATTCTGACTGGTGACCAAATTGTTAATTTATATCCATTCTTAGGGGCTCAGGTAGATGAAGAGACTGGAGAATTAATACCAGGTCTGATTGAGGAAATTTCTCCATATTCAGAGGAAGATTTCCCAGATGCTCAGAATAAGAACAGCATGGTTATTACAACGCCAGCTGAAGCAAAAGATTTAGATACTTTTAGTTCTGAAAAATATCAAATACTTGAAAGGTTCTTTAAGACCAAAGTACCGTTTTATCGTGTAGTGGATTCACGTAGCGGTGAAGAAATGGTTCTTAGTGATGAAGAATTTGCTGTTTTTCTAAAAGAAAATCCCGGTGTGTTTGAGCGTGGGTTAATGAGTTTTGAAGAAGTGCTCCAAACTCGTATTGGTGTTGTCGCGACTGTTGGTGAGGTTGTTCTATACGAAACTGTTCTCAATACTGATGTTTATCCTATTGTTCCTTTACCAAATATATGGTCTGGAACTCCGTATCCGAAATCGGATGTTTCGAGGACACGACCAATGCAAAGACTACTCAATAAGTTGTGGTCTCTCGCTTTGTCACACGCTCAAGCCTCTGCCGGGTTAAAACTTTTAGTTCCTTTGGGAAGTGCTATCAATGGACTTGACCAGTTAGAAAGAGACTGGGCAAACCCAAATGCAGTCATTGAAATTGATACTTCTCAGGGTGAACCACATTATCCAGCTCCAACACCGTTAGCGTCTGAGTTCTATCGGTTGATTGAACAAGCTGAGTTTTATATAGATTTTATCTTTGGTCTTCCTGAGATGATGCATGGATTTTCCGAAAAAGCACCTGATACAGTTCGTGGTACAGAACGTATGGTGATGTTGGGTTCTGAACGTCCAAAGTCAAAACTAAGGGATATTGAATTTAGTGTTAACATTATTGGAAGATTATTGTATTCATTCTCTAAAGGTCATTATACATTCCAAAAGATGTTTCGATTAGTACAACCAAATAACAATATTAACGAAGTATCAGTTAATATGTTGTATAGTGATATGAATCAAACAATAATTGATATTGCAAAAGACAGGAACAATATCGGACAACATGACGTTAGAATTGAACCAGGTTCTACATTACCAACAAGTAAGTGGGCTGAGTATGGTGTATACTTCGAAGCTTATCAGGCTGGGTTGGTTGATAGAACAGAAGTATTGAAGAAGAATCCAGAGATATTCGATAAAGAAAGTATTTTGTCACGAATGAGTGAAATTGCTCAGTTGCAACAAGCCAACGAACAGTTGCAACAGCAAGTTAAAGAATTGCGGGGAGACCTGCAAACGGCACAAAGGGAGTCTGTCCAAGACAAGAAGAGGGTTGCGGTTGAGAAATTCAAACGAGACCTATCTGAAGTACGGTCAGACGCAAAAGCAGAAAAGAAAGTGCAAACAAATAAGTTTGCCGATACAGTGAAGTTCGAGTTGGAGAAATTGAAGCCTATTGTAGAAAATATGCAAGAGGGCCCAGGTTCCGCTCCTGAAGAACTCGAAACATTGTAGAAAGGAAAATAATGGAAGATTATATAGCTGAAGCAAATTCTAGCGAAAGCGTCGTTGATGACGTTGTAGCTGGGACTGATGAAACCAATCCTTTTGTTGATGATAATAGTGCATTTACTGAGTCGGGATACGAAGGTGTCGCTCAACCTGTTTCGGATAGCGAGACTTCACACGTAGACTGGGAAGATGAAAGCAAAAAGTGGCAATCATTATATGATAAGTCACAGTCAAGTTTGACTAAGCTTGAAGACGCCCTTGGTACTGCGGTGGAGATGCAGCAGAACAATCAGGCCGCAACTGTTAATCAGCAGAAAGAACAAGTTCCACAGGTATCCGAGGAAGAATTTAATCCTTGGGACGCCTATTACAAGCCGGATTCACCGTCTTATCAAATGAGAGTAGCTCAGGAGAATCAGTCGGTGTCACGTGCTATTGAAGGTCATATGTCTCAAATGAATGAGTCTATTGCCTTGAATAACACGATAAATGAGTTAAAGAACGTTCATAGGATGCCCGATGACGATGTTAAAGAATTTTTACAGTTCGTTACCCAACCGAAAGAAAATGTCGGTTTGGATAACCTTGTAAAGCTTTGGCAGGATGTTAACGGTAAAAAAGCATCTCAAGGCGTTTACGACTCACTTGAAGCGGTAAGAGCTTCCAAGAAAGCTCCTCCAAGTCCTGGGGCCATACAAGGCCAAGACCCAAGAACTCGTCCTAAAAATGAGGAAGAGTCAGCTTGGGATGGAATTATGGGAGCAAATGTTCATGGAAGATTACCGTAAATCTTAAACAATAAAGGAGTGTAAAATGGCAATTACTCAAGGTGGAGTAAAAACTACAGATGTTGTCCAAGCTTCGTCTAATAGTCATGCGTCAATACATGGGACTACCCCAGACGTAAGACGGTTATACAATTTTGGAGACAGAGTAGCAGACCTCTCACCAGAAGAATCGCCCTTTTTCGTATACTTAAGCAAAGTAAGCAAAGTACCTACTGATGATTCAGTCTTTCGTTTCTTGGAAGACCGTTCCAAGATTGATTGGACTAGTCGTAGCTTTGTGTTGGGAGCCGCTGTTAATGGTGGTTCTGCTGTTGCGGCTGGTGAGAGTCATACTTTCACAGTAGCTGACGCGGCAACACCAACAGCATCTATTGATTGGCTAATCAAAGGAATGGTATTTTCAGTTGAAACGGCTCCAGGAGCTAGCGCTCTTGTTAGAGTAGAGACATCACCTGTAGACGCTGGTACAACAACCACATTTACTGGTAAAGTTATTAGTCTTTCTGCTAGTGGAGTTAGTGGATATAATGTTTTAGCTGATGATGATGCTTGTCAAGTTATTGGTACTGCTTTTGCTGAAGGTACTGGTTCTCCTGATGTTTGGTCAAGTGAAATAGAAGACAATTATGGTTACACGCAGATTTTTAAAACTGCGGCTGAGATGACAAATACAGCAATTGCTACAAAATATCGCGGATATGCGAATGAGTGGCAACGTATTTGGGCAATGAAGCTTCGTGAACATAAGGTTGATATTGAACGAGCCATGCTTTTTTCACAAAAAGCACGTCAGGGAAGTGTACAGCATACGGAAGGGCTCGCTGGTCATATTCTAAAGAATTCGACAGCGCAAGCAACACATACTACTGCACTTAGTTATACATCTGGTAAAGCATATTTGCGTGTGGAAACAGCTGCAAATCTTACCTACGATTTATTACTTGGTGATTTAGAAGTGTTGTTCGACCCAGCAAGGGGTGGAAGTGGGGACAGACTTGTTCTCGCTAGTCTACCAATAATTACTTTCTTTAATAAACTCGGTGATGGTGCATTCATGGATGCTTCTATTGGATATGGTGGTGCCAGTAGGTACAACTTTGATTCTAAACAAGGAGCATTTGGACATAAAGTAATGACAATCGAGACTATTCATGGAACTTTGCATCTTGTAAAAGAACCTTTGTTCCGTGGTATTTCAAGTGGATTTATGCTTTTTGCTGATATGAGCAAAGTTGCGTATCGTCCTCTCGTTGGTAATGGAGTTAATCGTGATACTTATATTACGACTAATGTACAGAGCGACGATGAAGACCTTCGTAAAGACATGATTCTTACTGAAGCTGGTCTTGAAGTGACGTTACCTGAGTCTCACATGATGTACGAAATCTCGGACTTGTAAGGAGGATAATTATGAGAGCTGATGTTTTAAATACAAATAGTGGTGCTTATGATGGCAAAACTAGAGCTGAAACTATTTTTGAATGGGATTACATTAATTGTGCGCCACCCGTGGTTCATGCTTTTGGTAATTCCGCAACTGATGTTTACGCAGATGGGGATAAGTTTGGTATAATTTGGCCTGGGCCAGGTGGACAAATGTATCCAAGTGTAGCGTCTTGTATAGGTGCTTTTACAGCAGTAGGAACAATTCCTAATGTTGATGGAGCAGTTCCCGCAACGGATACAAATAGTACCGTAGCAGGTTTAAATATGCAGATGGATGCTGAAACTGCAGATAACACTGGTGTCGAAATAGTTTTTAGTGGTAGTCAATATGGTAGTGCAAGTAACAAGATTGTTGCTGGTACTCATTCTGCAGTTATAGATGTAACATGGAATAATGTTGACTGGTCTGATTATGATGCTTGTGTAATAGGACTTAGAAAAGTTGAGGAGTTTGAAACAGGACATGGTGGTATACTAGCAGCAGCTAGTGGAGACCCTCTGTATACTGACTTCGTAGCTTTTGGTTGTCAGTCTGCTGATGATGTTCAAATCGCTAGTGCGTTGAATGACGCTGCCCGTACTTATACGGATAGTGGGGATGCCACAGCGGCAAACCATAATCATAGATTCCAAATTATTTTGGATTCTGATGGTGCTGTTACATATAAGCATATTGGGGCTGCGGCCATGAGGGAAGGAGCTTTAGCAGCTCCAAGTACGACTGCGGCTTACACTTTCGATAGTGGAGATACTCTTGTACCGTATATGGTGGTGCAAGGTACGAATCAGAATAGTGCGATTTATTTGAAGGATTTGAAAATAACTCGTTCACCATCTGTCAAAGGACATAGTGTAGCTTAATACGAATCCGTAAGGGTTGACAGTTTTGTAGAACTGTGGGGTAGGTCGTATAAAGGGTCTACCCCAAATCTACTAAGAATTTTAAAATTGGAGAAATTATGGCTGTATATGGTAATGTAAAAGTAAAGGTATTTATTCATGATGCTGTCCCTAATATAGAGACTGCTGCCGTTGGGTCAATGGCAAGAGATATAAAAGACCATATAGATACTTTAGATTCAACTAGTAATAAAGTTTTATCTATTACGCATACTCAATTACGTGGTGATAGAATACTTACTGTAGTTATTGGCGGAGCTTAATGTCTGAATGTCAGCATTGTAACCATCCAAACGATGGTGGTTGGTTCTTTTGTAGAAATTGTGGTGAGAGAGCTCATCCTCCAATGTTTACTACAAACTCTTGGATGCGTGGGAGTGTTTCCAGTAGAACAGATATTGAATTTAACGAAATATCATTAGAAGCCAGTGCGAGTAGTATGGCTGATAATACTATGAATCAAAGACTAAAAGATTTAGGAGTCAGACCATTATGAGATTTGGTAAGGGATTAAGTACATTTAAGAA
>Ga0208684_1001417_pt1 | contig 12888 bp, 14 predicted proteins | sample MalvireepMed_b05_FD_184245 | JGI IMG/M metagenome (GOLD analysis project Ga0208684, IMG submission 184245) | Marine viral communities from the Global Malaspina Expedition - Malaspina viral metaG DeepMed_b05 (SPAdes) (version 2) | ecosystem: Environmental > Aquatic > Marine > Oceanic | place... | reverse complement strand
TTTCGTATGGATTTTCTCGATACTCTTGTTTAGCCAATGAATCAGCAATCTCTTCATGCATTGTTTCTGGCACTTCATCCCAAGATTTTTTGTTTACATCCCATGCTTCATTGTAATGATCCAATAACTCTTTTTTAGCCGCATCTTGTACTCTCTTATACTCAGGTATCATTTTTTTTCCATCTGCAACAGGAAAATCTAGGTCGTCTAAAATCTCATCGGCTCTATACTGCCAAAAATTTGAGCCATCCAAAGGATCGGTATCGGGAGTGCTTTCTAAAAATTCTAATACTGGACTGTCATCGCCTGATATAACATTTTTTCTAATCTTTATTTGATTATCACTAACCCCACGCACAACTTCATCAATGCTTGCGTTTGGATTTGCTTCAATAAATTCATCAATGCCTAAATATTGAAGCTCTTTTGGTTTTACTCCTTTGTTTGCAGAAGCATTAACCCACTCTGTAATCTGTTTTCCTTTTAAGTCTTTAGGTGCTCTATTTATCAAAGTCTCAATGGTGGGCGAAACAAAGTCCTCATCTCTTGCATATTTATTAACCAAGTCTGCTTGTTCAGACAAAGATGCAATCCCTTTTGATTTACTTGCTTTACCAGCAGCTCCAACGCCTTTCAATGTTGTTCCTGCTATAAGCCCTGCTGGTCCTGTAAATGGAGTAGAAGCATAAGCCGCATCCCCCAGAACGCCCATCGTTTGATACAAGGCATCCATGTATCTTTTGTTTTCTATGTTCTCCGAAAAACTTGGCAGTCTTTCAGTCGGAATCATATTCTCTTCAGTCGGTATCTGTGGATATAAACCAAAATAATCAGTCAATCCAGAACTCGGAGCCATCAATCCGCCCATCCAACCAGCTTGAGCACCTAATGTTGGGAGCTTCTCTTTTATCTGTTGCTCTCTTGCTTGACGATCTAAATCTCTTTGCAGAAATCTTTGCTGTCTTTGTTCTCTTGTTTCTGCCATTAGTAATACTCTGCTTTACCTGCGTAAAAAGGTTCATCTTCTTCATCGGAGTAAAGACTGACAAAACCACCTTGTCTAAATCTTAACAAAGCCTGAGTGCTTGAATCCACTAAATCGTCATGCTCTGCATTCGGAAAAGCCGCAAACTCTTCAATGACCTCATCTGCCCATCGGGTTTCCGGTGCCCAGACTATTCCAGTTGCAAACAAATCTGCAACCGCATTCACTCTTGCTATTTTATCGTTCCCTCTCGATGGGCTAAATTCTGATACAGGAATCCCCATTGATCTTAATTCAAAGATTAACGGTGTTCCTGCGGCTTTCGACTCGACAATGAACGCATCGGGTTCATACTTCTGCCATGTCTTATAAGCCACTTTCTTCAGTTCTGGAAACTCCAATCGTTCTTTAAACGCATCGAGCAAAATCAAATTGGGAGCCATTCTCCCATCTTCATCGTCTGTGTAAAAGACTCCCCATGTCGTGCAAGCCGAATAGTCGGCACGCTCTGTTTTAAGAAATGCGGTGTCCCAAGACTGAATTAAAAACTCACAATGCGGTGGTCGATCTTCTTCCCATCGATTCCACCACTCTCTTTTAACCAATGCACCTTCTTCACTGGTTGGGTCTTGCTGATATTGTGCAGACCATTTTGAAACAGGAAGCTCTTCTTTAAGGGCTTCAAGTTCTTCTATCTTCCAAAAGCCGGGCCAAAGTGACTTGCCTGAAGGCAGGATTGCAGGAAACTCAATGACTCTCCACTCTTCTCCGCCACGCTTCATACTGGTTTTCAATAGGTTTCCAGTTAAATCTCGTTTGTGCCATCGGGTCATTACCACCACAATCGCACCGCCCGGTTGTAAACGCTGACGAGGACCTGAGGTGTACCACTCAAAAGTCTTATCAAATACTTTGGGATCGGCACTTGCGCCTTCCTGCTCTGAGTGTGGATCATCAATGATTAATAAATCCGCACCTTTACCAGTTACAGCACCGCCAACACCAATCGCAAAATACTCACCGCCTTTGTTGGTATTCCATCGACCCGCAGCTTTACTATCGGCTTGCAGGTTTACAGTATCAAATATCTTTTGGTAATCCTTTGAACCGACCAAGTTACGCACCTTTCTACCGAAACCCACTGAGAGTTCTGCGGTGTGTGCAGTCTGAATCACCTTTCCTTCTGGCTTATGTCCTAGAAACCACGCAGGCAACAAATAAGACGCAAACTCACTTTTGGTATGTCTAGGGGGCATATTGATAATCAAACGCTTTAAATCGCCATTGACAACACGACCAAACTCTTCAGCCATGATCTTGTGGTGATCCCCTTCTATAAATGCGGGCCAAACCGACTTTACAAAAGTAATAAAGTCACCCTGACAATCTTCTCTAAACTTGGCTTTTTGTAATTCTTCGAGTTGTTTAAGCAACTCCAGTTTCTCATCGTAAGAAAGATTGCTGATGTTCTGTATCGTTTGTGAATTAATCTGCATTACAACTGAGAAACATCCATTCCAAATGGTGTCATACCACCTTCTCTGTATTGATATGGAGCTTTCTTAGATACCACTTTGCCATCTTTAATACTGGCTACCAATAAATCTTCGCCTGTTACTTTGCGACCCGATCTAACAATCTCTTCGATCTTGCCGGGTTTGATATACATATTTCTAATCGAACCCATCGCTTCTTCTACGCTCATCGATGATGGCGTGTCTGGAGAAATATTAATTCTTACATCCGCTTCTCTAAATCGTTTGTCTCCGCGACCACCTGATCTCTCTTTACCCAAACCCTTTAGTCTCGGTGGGTGATCGGAAACCCTGACAGTGACCCTTGCTGGATTATCCATACCAAGTCCCACATCTTTCTGTAGCGTAAAATACTTAGAGCCAGAACCCGATGCACTTGGCGCACCAGCAATACTTCTGTCTCTTTTAAACATTTGAGTCAACACATCCGATGTGGCTTCAATGTTTTGTTTGTCTCCTGCTTTCTTGGGAGTCAACAAATTCATCAGTCTTGAGTTAAAAGGAAGTTCCTTACCCATAACATTGACGAGTTCATCCGATTCAAAAATTGGGTTGTTTGTAATATCGTCACGATGCTTTCTACCACGAAAGATTGTTCCTTTCTGTGCTCGACCCAGTTTGCCTGCTTTCGATACCGTTTTCAGTCCCAGACCCAAAGGCGCACCCACACCAGTTAGCATCAGTGCATCCCCTAAAGCACCCAAGCCTTGCATTCCTGCTCGACCGAACTCACCTGCCTTTAGATTCGCTAACATACTCTGGCTGTTCTCATCAGGGTACATCCCCAATGCATCCAAAACACCAGCACCGGGTGCAAAATAGCCCGCAGTGGTTGCTAACGATTTAATTCCTTCACTCATGAAGCTCCCGCATTTGTTCTAATAAGTCCATTTCCTTACCATAGCGTTTTTGAAACTCAGCTTTGTAAGGGTGGCGGGAAACACATTCAGTGGTATTGTAGCCAGAGCGATGATGTCCCCAGCATAGTGGTATTGTCAAGAAGTGCGCTCCCGCCTTCGTCTTGCCTTCGATATGGTGTGGTTCACAAGGAGTAAATACACTCATTTCATTTCGGCAGACGATACATCCGTGTTGACAGATGAAATCCATCCACTGCTTTTCTTCACTATTGGGGTTCCTTCCTTTCACCTGAACTCAAACCCAATGTAAAACAGCAGGGCAAACAATATTCTCCATACCACTTTCCAAATCACTAATACCACCTAGTATATTACCAGCTATATCTATACCAATCTCTTAACTATCTAGTATTTAACCAGTTGGTAACTTACTAGAGACGGTATATCCACTGGATTATAGTATTTAACACCTCTTCACAGTTTCTTGTCAAGGCTTTTCTGCGTGAGGTGCGCTGGTCGGAGGGTTCGATGCCCCTTTTTTAGTAAAATGCCCTTAGAAACAAGCTCATTGACCAAAGAATGCACCCATCCCACGCTTTTTACACCCAAATTCTCCGCAATTTCCTTGTATGTAGGCGCACAGTAGCGTTCAAGCCAGTAATTTTCCACAAACTCCAGTAAATCCGCCTGTTTTTTTGTTAAATTTTTTTCCACACTAGGATTCCTTGAGCTAATTCCTGATTAATAAGGGTAAATGGTATCAAAATGGTAGACCAAAGAAAAGAAGAAGGGGGGGGTCATAAAAATTGGGAATCTCTTGTGCAAAACTCTATTTACAATGAGTTAGGAGTCCCTAGTGCGTGATAGGGGGGGTGTGGGGGTCGTATCTTCTTGATTTATGCGTGTACGCAAGGGGGGGTCTTTCTACTGGTGCGGATCGTTCTACTCAGAGATGACTAGTTTCAGTTTCTCTTTGATCTCTGCTTCGAGTTCTGAAGTGGTCTTGTTGTTATTGACTGTGACATTTACCTTAGACTCAGGATTAAATATATCGATCTCTCTGTGCTTGCCTAAGAGTTCGAGTGCCTTCAGCCTACTGCTAGGGTTATCGCCTTTGGTTTCTTCTACCAGTCGCTCCACAATGTAGCGAGAGAGAGAGTGGACAGAGGTCTGTAAATTCTGTTCTTTTCTAGCGGTTAGTGTTTGTACCCTTGAGGATATCTTGGGGTTGTTTAGCAGTTCATGTGCTGATCTGTGAACGCTACTATCTTTTGTACCTTGCTTGACGTTGTATATCTTCCTGTATGCATCTGATGCTGAATTGCCTTTGATGTATTCTTGACAGAATAGTTCTTGCTTACTGGTTAGAGTAGGGATTGATTTCAGTTTAGGTCGATCAGTCATAGACTGATTATATGATGCTCAGCTCCCCCCGATCAAGATTACAAAATGCTACCTTTATGCAGTCCTAATATTGACCAGTCATTATTTACTTTCCGATCTATGGATAAGTGATATCAATTAGATATATTAATGCTTGTATGAATATACCCATTTGCTATAATTCTTATGTTGAATATCGTTTATATTTAGAGTCTGATTCAACTGGATGATAGAGGGACAAGTCCAACAGGTTAATACCGACAAGTAGATAAGATCAAGTCCTGAAGAAAGTCAGAATTTCTTGACCGAGTCGATGCGGTGGTATCGATAAAGTGAGCGCCTCTTAGGTATAAGTTTCACTGGGTAAAAAATGAGTTTGTAGATTTCTCGTTACTGACAATTCAAATCTAGGGCTGAAACAAATGCCAACAGCAAGGATGGGAATCCGAAAATGTAAGTCTCTAAAGGGGGACTTGGAAGCATCTTCGAGATAAGTGAGATTCTTGAACCCGATAGCCAGTAAATTTTTTAGGAAATTTTTAGCAGTCGATGAAAGCAGATTGATAGCGATATCATGGTTGCCGATTCAAATATCGGGATGACTTAGATCATATCAAGAGCGACAAATATCTTTATCTCGAAAGACAAGCACCAAGAAAGCCAAGATGAAAATCATAATGAGCATTGTGAGGTCTATATGAATAGTCCTAAGAATTTATTTATAACTGGCGAGAGTGGGGTTTCTCCCCCCGCTTTCGCAATACAGTTTAGTTCGCCTTAATCATATTCATAACGAGTGTGATTAATGGGAATTATCCCAATTCTTAATAGGAGAAAAAGTTATGAAAAAACACGCGAAAAAAGCATACGATGAATTGGAAGCAAAAGGTGTTCATGTGATCCCGCCTGAAAATGGTTGGGGCGGTCACTTTGCGATTTCTACTGAGCTGTATGGTGATGGTTCGAGAGGTGATGACTCAGACAAAAAAATAAACTATTACGTCTCACCAGATGGAAACAATACGATTATCCCAAAGATACTTGAGAAACATGGATTGTATTTCGAGTGGGAAAATGGTGCTGTTGTTGGAGTCTATGATCACTAAGCCAACTGATGATTAGCTGAGATGCTATGAAACCCAATCGCAAGGTTGGGTATTGGTAATTAAGCCAACTCAAATAAGGAGAATCAAATGAGTGAAGTAAATTACATCGAAGAAATAGGTCGATACCGAGCATATAGCATGTGGGTCGGTATTGATGTTCGAGAAAGATACCAATGGCGACTTGAATTCAGTTCCAATGATCCACAATCAGCCCATAACTGGGTTGATGTATTTATGGATGAGGAAATCGAAAAAGCCACACAGGAAAAAAGAGCATTAAACAGAGTGTGGAAATTTGTCGATGGTGGATTAGAAGAAACCATTGAAAGAAAAATAGGGCTGAATGAAGTTCTCAAAAGAGAGGATTGGTAGAACCTACTGAGGAGTCTGTGAAACTCAGACGAAACCTGATCGCAAGATCAGGTCTAGGTAAATTTTTTATATAGGAGAAAAATTATGAGAAAAATTACTAAAGAAAGTTCGGAAGCATTTGTGAATTTCGATCAATACAGGAAGTCTAATACTGAAGTAGCATCCTTAGATACAATCGCTAGATTTTATTTGCATGGGAATTGTATAGCTGAAATCAATAGAGGGAAACTTCCTCATCGCGAATTAACATCTGTGAAGATTGATCTGTGTGGATGGCATACACCAACCACTAGAGAAAGAATCAATGGCATTCTTGATGCACTAGGTTATGACTTTGGGATTGCTCAGAGAAATTATGAGCAAGTCTTGGTTAAACGAGTTCCAAATTTTATTTTTAACCCTGATGGTGAAAGTTCAAAAACTTATTCTCAAGATATATTGAAACTATCTGACGATAGTTTTGATCCCGATTTTGCTGAGAAAGTTTTCCTTTCTAGCGAGTTCGTTAGTGGCACTGATCTGAATGCAATAGCTGACTTTTAAATAACCAAAGGGGTTGAATATTGACCAGTCAATATTTGACCCCTTGCTGTATAGGAATGTAATTCCTACTGATGATTGCAAAAGCATGAAACAGCACCAATCTAATTTACATAACATAGGAGAAAATTATGAGTAAATTAAAAGCTAGTGAACTAGTCGAAGTAATCTTACATAACTTAGAGAATGCATCGAGCAGTGTGCCTTTCATAAAAGGAAGTCCCGCTATCGGTAAATCTTCTCTAGTCTTTGAGATTGCTCAGACTATTGCTGACAAATCTAAACTGAAACTGTTAAGGGATCATAAGGATCGACCAATCTATAATGTGAAGCCAAAGAAAAATGAATTTGGTTTCGCTGATTTTAGGGTCGCTATGTATGAGCCAATAGACTTTTCAGGGTTGCCATATATCGATGATAAAACTGGCAGTCAGAAAAGAGCATTACTGGATAATCTGCCTACAGATAAAAACAGTAAAGGTCTTTTGTTTTTGGATGAAGTAGCCCAAGCAACTCCCGCACTACAGAACACAATTCGCCAACTGACTTTTGAAGGTCGCATTGGCACTGATTATGTTTTGCCTACTGGTTGGAAAATTATCCTTGCGGGTAATCATTCAACCGATAGAGCGGGTGCACAAAGAATCTTGACTCACTTTCAATCTGCTTGTTTAACTTTGGAATTAGTTCCTGATACGAACGAGTGGTTAGAGTGGGGATATGGGAATAATATTAATGCTGACATACTGGCATTCTTAACTTTCCAACCTCAAGAATTGCATCAATTTGATGCTAAGAAAGAGGGTGGATTTCCCGCACCAAGAATTTGGCATCAAGTAAGTGAGATGTTGAATGGTGATCTTAGACGATCACTGATACAGCCAGTCTTAGAATCTTACTTGGGTGAAAGGGTTGCTAGAGAATTTGAAACTTTTTGTGCATTCCAAAATGAATTGGAATCGCCAACCAAAATTCTCAAGAGTCCAAAAACAGCAAAACTACCTGAAAGGACAGAGTTGCAATATGCAAGTGTCGCATCTCTGATCAATGCGGTTGAAACTCCAAAGCAATTTGAAAATGCTCTGACTTATATAGAGCGTTTTAATTCTAAAGAGTATTCAGTTTTGTTTGTCAAAGCACTCACAACTAAAGAATCAAAATTCAAAGAGACTTCGGTCTTTATTGATTGGCACATTAAAAACCAAGACATCTTGGTTTAAGTGGTCTGATCAAAACTTGATACACAATGGCACTACCTGATTTTTATCAGGGGATAAGGGTCTTTTTTGATTCTCCTATACCTTATTCGCCATTGTGTAATCCTCGTATGACATTAGTAGTCATGCCTGATGAGATACTTCGAAAGGATTATGAATCAGTTAATTAACTTTTACTTATAGGAGAATAAATATGAGTAAGAAAAATGATGACAAGAAAACTGCATTAGCAGATTCTTGTGTGAAAGTTCAGGTCACTATAAAAACTTATAGTGGGATAAAAGCTGATACCAGTGCTAGAAATGAATTGGCAGATATTAAAAATGCCAACTCTGATTTAGTAAAGGTATCTAAGCATTTATTAAATCCTGATTTTCTCAAACCGCCTGTTCAAATTGGCAAACAATTTAGGAATCAAGTTATCTATAAGAAAACTTTACCTTGGATTGATGCTGATGATAAAGTTTTGGGTGGTGGCAAGTCATATGTCTCAGGAAACCGACAGGTGAAAAAAGGCGAATGGCGATTGCTACCCGCAACTGAAGTGGAAGCGTTTGAGAAAGAAGTTAAGCGATATAAGAAAAACTTCTACGATGAGGTTGAAAAAATATTGCGAGACTACGAAAAGGAAATTGAAGATGCCAAGCAGAATCATGTTGGATTGGGTGATCTATTCAAAGAATATGAATACCCTCATCCTGATGATCTGCGAGATAGGTATATCTTTGATTATGATATGGGAATCGTAAACGAGTTCAATCACAAAGATATTAGAGTGGCAATATCTGAAGTCGCCAAATCTAATATCATTGCCAATCATATAGAGGGCGAAGAAACTGTTAAGCAGAATGCCGATAAGCATACTGCAAAACAACTTGTTTCTAGCATCGAAAGGTTGGCAAGCGGATTGGAAAAGTTTGATCCCAAAAACAAAACCAAGAATCCATTAAGGGATAGTAGCTATAACGAACTTAGAGACATGCTTGATTCAATAGATCAATATCTATTGGGTGATGATGATGATCTAAGATCAACTGTAGCTGACTTGAGAAAAGACATCATAGGTGCAAAATCTCAAGACAATCTCAAGAAGGATGACAAAGCTAGAAAATCCACAGCTAAGAAACTGAGACAGGCTGAAAAGAAGGTCAAAGTTTCTGACACTGCTAAAGGATTATTTTAGTTTGGTGGGGAGTCGCAAGACTCCCCAACACCAACATCTCAGCTCCCTGAGAAATAAAAATATTTTTAGAAGGTTTAAATCAAAGCAAGTATTGACCAGTCAATATTTGTTTTGATGTAGGCATTCTGTCTGCAAAATTTGTTTATATATAGGAGAAAATTATGGATAAGCAAACAACTGCCAGTAAAGTGGCAGAACACAACATCGTCAAAGCTAGAACATCGATCATCCAAAATGGTCATCTTGGTATGGCTTCGATGATTACTCCTTTGATTCTGAAAGAAGTTTCAAAGGATGTATGTTCTACAATGGCAACCGATGGCACTCATATCTTTTGGTGTGAATCCTTTGTCAATGAATCGAGTCATGAAGAATTAGAATTTGTTCTAATGCATGAAGCGTTGCATTGCACTTGGGCGCATCATCTCAGAAGAAATGATAGGAATCCTGAGTTATGGAATATCGCAACTGATTATGCAATCAATGGCGAGTTAAATAGATCAGGTTCAATATCCTATTGGAAGATGCCAAAGGATGCATTGTATGACAGCAAATATGATGGCAAAACTGCTGACGAAATCTACGCTATATTGCTTCAGGAAAAAGATCAGAAAGATCAAGAAAATGATCAGGCTGATAATTCTTCTGACGATGGCGATCAATCCGATGGATCATCCGATGGTGATTCTGATGATCAAGATCAAAGCAATGGCGGTGATAAAAAAGATGGTGATGATTTGGCGAATGCTAATGAAGGTAAACCATCTAACACTAGCCAAGCGGGTGGTGTTTGGGATGCAGTGAGCCAAGATGGAAAACCATTAACCAAGCAAGAAAATATTGATGCTCAAAGAGAATTGGCTAACAAAGTCCGATTAGCTGACAGCATGAGTCGATCTTGCGGTAGTGGTTATGACAACTCATTCAACCGAAGGGTGAATGAAATTGATGTGGAAACTGCCAACTATCTTGAGAAAATTCAGGATTGGTTGGTCAGCGTTTTCCCTGATCAAACATCTTGGAATCGACCACATAGAAACCATATATGGAAAGACAAAACTTACAAGAAAGGAAACTATCTTCCGAGTAGGGTCAGTTCAGTTATGGGTGGCACTTTGGCAATCGGTGTTGATGTATCAGGATCAACTTCTTATTACATGGATGGATTCATGTCTCAGATACAGGGGTTGGTTGAGCAATGCAACATTGAGAAGGTCAAAGTTTGTTGGTGTAGCACCATAGTTCATCATGACGAAGAAGGGAATTATTGGGATGAAGTTGACATTTCTGCGGGTGAATCTTTATTAGATATCACTCCTAGAGGTGGCGGTGGAACCGAATTAACTCCTATCTTTGAATTGGTGAATAACTATACCGATGATGTTGCTGATCTTCAGGGTCTAATTGTTTTTACTGATGGAGAATTTTACCCAGTAAAAACAAAACATGAGCCTGATATACCAGTCCTATGGGCGACAATCGACATGACATGGGGTGTGGATGAAAGCGAGTTTGGTGAAGCAATTCATCTTCCGCCACATTGTCTGCGATCTGATTTAGATTTAGCTAGTTAGGATTGGTGCAAAAAGGGGGGTTTTAAGGGTATGTCATACCCTTACTACCCCTCTAACTTTGCATTAGACGAGCAATGGTGAAGCCATTTTTTGTGAGATTCGCCTTAATAGCATCATTTGGTGTTATTAATGGGAATTATCCCGAATCATAATAGGAGAAAAAATTATGAAATATTACAAAACAACAGATAACAATGGTAATGAATGGGCAACGTCAAGAAAGAATCCTGATGCTGTCGTTAATTATTTTTATTTGACCGAGTGGCATCCTTTCGTTTCGTGGACAGCCAATGAATCAACGAGTCAATGGATTGTTGAAGTTCAAACAAACATTGTTGAAATCGATGCTAAAGAGTATCGAGAGATAATGAAGAACAGAGACAGCTTAATTGAAGAACAAAGGATCGCATTGGAAGAAAGGATCGCATTGGAAGAAATTAACTTTCATAAGAAAACCAACTGATGAGACTCAGTGAAAATCTGAGCGAAACCCAATCGAAAGATTGGGTCTTGGTGTCAGTGTAATGCTGACTAAATTAACTTTCATAATAGGAGATAAAATTATGAAATATCATTCTAAAAATGTTGATAGCCCTAAGAACCTCGCAAGGCTAATGATTCTTAACAAGCTGTATGATCTTGTTGAGAACATTTACGAAACCGAGTTTCATGGTTTAGACATAAGAAGTGAAACTGCTCAATCTATCTTAAAGAAAGAAGGAGTTATTGAAGTATCAAATATCGAAGCGGATTTGTTTATGAGAAATCTTAGCTTTGAGGTGGCAAAACTGATTGGAAAATTAGAATTGCAGAGTGGTACTTTTGATACAGTTAAAAGAACAACTAATGGTGCAGTCTGTAAGACTCCTTTCTTTGGTAGTTCATTTACTGGAGAGCCATCATAGGTTTGGATTGCTTTGGGGATAAGTGATGATATTGACTGGTTGTTTTAATTTTGACCAGTCAATATTTGATTTCCTCTATGGTTTCCCTATTTACGTTTTGATAAACACTCATTTTGGGTGATGTCTAGGCATTACCCGACATGAGAAAATGCATTAGAACGTAAATAAGGAGTCCATTTTTCCTAGAATTAGTATGAAAATGCTAGTTTTGGGTGGATTTCTATTAATGGGCGATTCATTCGCCTTAATTTAATCTTACTATATAGGAGACAAATTATGAGTAAGAAAGATAAAACCTTTGTCGCAACTATTTATGGCTACGACACCATGAACCATGAAAAGTATTGCTTTTCTGTAGATCACTTTATAGATAACTATAAAGAATTTGCTAAAGATGATTTCTTTTGGATATTTCATTCCAAAGAAGAAAGAGATTCTTTTGCTTTAGATTCTTACAGAGAAGAATTAAATTGCGATTTTACTTATGGAGAAGCCAAAGAATATTTAGATGGCTTGAAAGAAATCAATCTTGATAAGGCGGTGTCATCATGAGTGCCGAAATTTTGATAGACGAACAAGATCAAGAAAATTGGAATGTAATTTTAGATGATCTTAGAGAGTCGGGAATGATAAATATGTTCGGTGCTCCATCTTGGTTGCAAGATAATTTTTGTGTTTCTAAAAAAGAATCGCAAAAAATCTTCAGCAACTGGACAGAAACTTACAATCGCTAGTTATAAATAAATAAAATTTGACCCTATCGGTCTATGTCTTTTTAGATGTGGATCGGTAGGGTCTTTTTTTTTGGTCTAAATTTTGTGATCTTGGAGATTGAGCGAAAACAGTGTCCGAGTCTAAAATATTTTATTTTTGGTGTGGGAGCTGACGGTTTTTTTGCCAGAGCCGGGTAAAACTAAAAATATTTTTGTTTCACTGGGAAAAAATCTGCGTGGTTTGGTCGGTATGTATTCCAACACTACCTTTAACTAAATATTGACCAGTCAATATTACACGCACTAAGATACCAAGAAGTTATTGTCATACTTATTTGGAGTTAGTCTTTTGATATCTTTATGATTGCATTATTTGGTTAAATCATTATAATTTGTATTAAATATAAACGCATTCAGAGTAATTATCATGAGCAAAGAAAAAGACATCCTAACACCATCACAGATTGAGCCTAATCTTCCTACAGATTATTCAACTCCTAGTGCTCACTGCAATC
>Ga0208684_1001399_pt1 | contig 12970 bp, 10 predicted proteins | sample MalvireepMed_b05_FD_184245 | JGI IMG/M metagenome (GOLD analysis project Ga0208684, IMG submission 184245) | Marine viral communities from the Global Malaspina Expedition - Malaspina viral metaG DeepMed_b05 (SPAdes) (version 2) | ecosystem: Environmental > Aquatic > Marine > Oceanic | place... | reverse complement strand
CCAGGCTGCCGCCCACGTAAGCCACGCTCCCCGCACCGTACAGCGCTGACAGCTCGCCTAATGTGTCGCCCAAATACACTTGAGTGGAAGGCGTGACAGGCTGTTGCTGGCTACGGCGACTGACCTCCCAGCCGTCACGCTCACAAAGTTGAGCCACGTCGTCAAAGCGCTGGGGGTGGCGTGGAACAAGCACTAAAAGCGCCTCTGGAAAGTGTTTAAGCAGTTGACGGTGTGCCGACAGCAGTAGCGCCTCTTCCCCTTCACGGGTGGACCCCGCTACCCAAACGGGCCGCCCATCCCATGCCTGTAGTAAGCACTCACTCTCTTTTAGTGCCTTGGTCGGCAAGGGTTGCTCAAACTTCAGCGAACCCACCACGCTGGTAGTGCTAGGCGCGCAGCCCAATGCCTGGAAACGCTCGGCATCCTGTGACGACTTGGCAGCCAGCCACGTCACATTGGCGAGGGCGCTTTCCATCAGCGGGCGCAGCCGTTGGTAACGGCTAAACGCACGGGGCGATAGCCTGCCGTTGACCACTGCCACCGGCACTGCCTGCCGTCGACAGGCATAGAGCAGGTTAGGCCACAGCTCGGTTTCAAACAGGATGGCCAGGGCAGGTCTTACGCGGGCCACAAAGCGCTTGGCCGCGCCGGGGAAATCCAGCGGAAGAAACCGATGGGCAAGACGAGGCTGATCGGTAGCGCCCTGTTCTGCTATCAGCGCCAACGCCTGCTGGGCACCGGTGGCGGTCATGGTGGTCAACAGCAGGCTATAGTGGGGAAAGCGCGCCAGCAGCCCTTCGATCAGCGGGCGGGCAGCGCGTACCTCGCCTACCGAGGCACAGTGCAACCAAATGCGCGGTGGGGGCGGCAGCGGTTCGAGGCACAACCCCAGCCGCTGGAGCCGTGAGTAAGTGGGCACTTGCTCACGCCAGATGCGCCAGCCAATCAGCGGCGCTAAGCCATACAGCGCCGCTGAGTAGGCCAGCCGTGGCCAGCGGGGGGCTGCCATTAACTTTCGCGGTCCAGAATGGAGCTGATCATCGCCGTGGTGGAAACGCCATCTTCAAAGCCCAGCACTTTCACCTCGCCACCGTTGGCAATCACGGCGCAGCCTCCAGCGATATCCTCGGGGCGGTAGTCGCCGCCTTTAACCAGGATATCCGGCAGTACTTGCTCAATCAGGGCGGCGGGCGTGTCGTCACTGAACGGCACCACCCAATCCACCGCACCGAGCCCGGCCAGCACTTGCATCCGTCGGTTCAACGGGTTGATGGGGCGCTTCGGCCCTTTCAACCGGCCAATGGACGCATCATCGTTCACCGCCACGACCAGCCGGTCACCCAGGCGCTTGGCCTGCTCCAGGTAGGCCACATGGCCTGCGTGGAGAATATCGAAGCAGCCATTGGTCATCACCACCCGCTCACCGCGCAGCTGCGCAGCGCGAACGGCATCGACCAGAGGCGCTGGCTCGATCACGCCGAACTCGGCCAGCTTGTCGCCATGCAGCGCGGTGTAAAGCTCGGCAATGGAGAGCGTGGCGGTACCCGGCTTGGCCACCACCAGGCCCGCGCCCAAGTTGGCCAACATCATGGCTTCCGGCAGCGCATGGTTAGCGGCCAGGGCCAGACCCATCAGGCCAATCACGGTATCGCCGGCCCCCGTGACATCAAACACTTCCTGGGCACGGGTGGGCAGGTGCAGTGGTGCTTGGCCTTCACGAATCAGCGTCATGCCCTTCTCACTGCGGGTAATCAGCAGCGCTTCTAACTCAAGTTCAGCACGCAGCGCTTCGCCTCGCTCGGCCAGTATGGCGTCGGTGGCGCATGGGCCCGCCACGGCTTCAAACTCGGTTAAGTTGGGGGTAATCAAGCTGGCCCCCCGGTACTTGGTGAAGTCTTGGCCCTTGGGGTCGATCAGCACTCGCTTGCCGTGGTAGCGAGCCATCTCGATCAGCCGCTCCACTTGGTTGAGCGTGCCCTTGCCGTAGTCCGATAAAATCACCACGTCGCACTCAGGCAGGGCTTGCTCAACCTGTGTCAGCAGGCCGCTAGTATCCACACTGTCGAGGCGCTGCTCAAAGTCCAAGCGCAGCAACTGCTGGTTACGGCTCATCACTCGCAGCTTGGTGATCGTGGGAATCTCGGCACTGCGCTGAAAGTAAGTGCTTACATCAGATGCAGCCAGGCGTTTGGTGAGCAGCTCGGCATTCTCATCCTCGCCCACCACACCCGCCAGTGCCGCATGGCCGCCTAATGACGCCACGTTGAGCGCTACGTTGGCTGCGCCACCGGGGCGGTCGTCGGCATCTTCCACGCGTACCACGGGCACCGGCGCTTCTGGGGAGATCCGCGAGGTGCCGCCGTGCCAGTAGCGGTCGAGCATGACGTCGCCTACCACCAGTACGCGGGCATGTTCCAGGGCGGTTAAATCAACTTTCATCCGAGGGTCCTGTTGTGGTCTGCGCTGCGGTGTGCGCCAACAGCGCGTCTAGCTTGGCAATCACATCGTCAGCCTTGATCAAGTCCATGGCATCGGCATGGCGTACTCGCTGCCCCCAGCTCACCTCGTCCACCGATTTATGCAGGTAGGTGCGTACCGCATCGGGGTAGGCATTGACGGCAAAATCGCGCCACAAGTAGGGGGCGGCCCGCTGAGGGTTGGTGGTGGCATAGAGGCCAAGCGTCGGCGTGCCCATGGCGTTGCCCATATGCGCAGGACCCGTATCCGGGGCAATCACCGCGCGGGCGTTATCGATCAGCGCCAATACGCCTTTCAACGAGGTGCCGCCAATGGCGTTGATCACACTACCTGACTGGCAGAGCGCTTCGATATGGTCACCCATTTCCCGCTCAAGCGGGCTGCCGCCACCGGTGAGTACGCTCTTAAGACCGTGCTGCACCCACGCGTGTTCAATCACGCTGGCGTAGCCTTCCACCGACCAGTTGCGGAAGTTGCGCAACCGCGCGTTGCTACAAGGGTTAATCACCAAATAAGGCGCATCGCCACTAATAGCGCGGGCTTCCTCATAGGCCACTGCGGGCACCGCGAGATTCCACTCTAGGCGGTCGTCTTCGACGCCCAGCAGACGCGCAAAATCCATGAACGACTCCAGCACATGGGCGTTCTCGTGGGGGGCTAGCTGGTGTTGGGTAAACCAGTGCTGGGCGTCCTTGGCACGGGCTTTGTCATAGCCGACGCGCACATTGGCTTTAAGCCCGAGCGAGAGCACGCTGGCGCGAATGGCCTGCTGCATATGCAGCAGCACATCGAAGCGGGTATCCGCCAGTTCGCGCCAGATAGCGCGCATGCCGGAGAGCCCCGTCGATTTGTCGTACACGACGAACTCGACCCCGGAAAGCCCGGCCAGTAAACTGTGCTCCCCCTTGCCGATAATCCAGGTAATGCGCGCGTTCGGCCACTGGCGCTGCAACGCTCGCACCGTGGGCACGAGATTGCACACATCTCCCAGAGCGGAGAGGCGCAAAATAGCAATATGGTTTGGTTGAGCAGGCAGAGAGGGCTTCATGCGCTTAGCGGCACTCCAGCAGAAAAATGGGCTGATTCTACATGATGCAGACAGTTTAAGTGACGCATCCGCATCACACCAACTGTCCTCCCCGACTCACCCACTGAGCACGGCGCTGTTCGAGTCAGATTACTGGCAAGCGCAAGGCCTGGTAGTCGGCGAAGCACCTGGCCGGGGCAGCAGCCTGTTCCTGCAAGCACGCGACCACGAGCAGTGGGTGCTGCGCCCTTACCAGCGCGGCGGGCTCATCGCCAAGGTCAGCAAGCAACGCTATGTCTGGCTGGGGGCAGAGCGCACACGAGCGTTTCGTGAAGTGCGCTTGACCGCCGCGCTGTATGAGCAAGGGCTTCCCGTGCCTCGCCCAGTGGCCTGCTGCGTCACTCGGTTCGGTTTGACCTATGAGGCGGCCCTGCTGACCGTACGCATCCCGGGCGCCCGAGCGCTCGCCTCCTTACTGAGCGCCGAAGAGGCAGACGAGGCGCTGTTGATGCGCGTAGGCGCCATGATCAAGCGGTTTCACCAGGCAGGGCTCGATCATGTGGATCTCAACGCCCGCAATATTCTGGTGGATGAGGCTGGCAAGCCCTGGCTCATCGATCTCGACCGCTGCCGACTGCGCCCGCCGGGCAAATGGCAAGCGGGCAACTTGCAGCGGCTGGAACGGTCTGTGGTGAAGTTTGCCCCTAGCCAAGTGGAAAATCTGATGGCGCCGCTTTACGCAGGCTATGCCGACACTGAGTAGATCTCCATTAAGCGCTTCACGTGCTGCTTGTTACTGAAGTGCTCCTCGACTCGCCGCCGCGCGGCAAGCCCCATGGCCTTTCGTGTGGCCGCATCACGAATCAGGTTATCCATAGCCTCTCGCCAGGCGGGCACATCAAACGGCCCTACCAGCACGCCAGCATCAGCACTGAGCAGCTCCGGCAGCGACCCGGTATTCGAGCCAATAATAGGCATCCCGCAGGCCATGGATTCGATAATGGTGAGGCCAAAGGCTTCGTTCTCTGACGGAATGCACACCACGTCTAACACCGGCAAAATATCCGTGAGGTCACTGCGATGCCCTAAAAAGGTGATTTTATCTGCCAACGGGTTACCCGCGATAAGGCGCTGCAGCTCAGCATAAAACGCTTCCACACCTCCGGAGGCATAGTCTGTGCCACCAATTGAGAGCGCATAGAAGTTAAGCGATGGGTCTAATTCCAACAGCGCTTTCACCCATATGTCCTGGCCTTTACCCGGTGTGACGCGCCCTGGCAACCCAATCATCACCGCATCCGCCGGAACATCCAGCGCTTCGCGTTTGGCCGCAATGGCAGCAGAGTCACTCGTGGGCTGGTACTTCTCGATATCGACCCCGTGGGGCAAGCAAACCACACGCTCCTGGGAAAGCGGTAAATTGCGGACATTACGCTGATGCGTTGCTTGGCTGATAGAGAGCACAAGATCCACACTGCCATAGGCAACACGATGATAAGGGCTTTTTTTGGGGCGCTGCCCACCCACGTGATCAGTGTAAATTATTCTTAGTTTTGGTAGCAGTGCTTTTAACAGCGTGGTGAGGCGTAAATCACTGGATTTATGGCAGTGAATAACAGAGATATTCTGTTCGATCAGCCAGCGGCGTATGGAGAATACGTGGGAGAGCGCCTGGCTGTTGCTAGCAAAGGCCTTATAAGGAATCCCATTGCGCTGCATATAGGTGGCTACCTTGGTATCTTTCAGGCAGATGCCGAAGACTTCCCACCCTTCTGACTGCAGGTCTTCAATAATACGGTCTACGTATAACTCCATCCCGCCTTTGCCATCTGAAAGACACAGTTGCAGTACCTTATTTGCCATCGTATTCCCTACCCAGCCGCGCACCGTTAAACAATCAATACAATCTCTTGTAGTATACAGGCTGCTATTAACGGGGCCTAAAATCATGGCGCAGAAACTGCTTGTCGTGCGTAACGATAAAATCGGCGATTTTATGCTGGCGTGGCCAGCTTTGGCGTGTTTGAAACAGGCATCGCCTGCGCCCCACGTGACGGTACTGGTGCCTGCCTATACGGCCCCGTTAGCCAATGCGTGCCCATGGGTGGACGAGGTCATTATCGACCCTGGCAGCCAGGCCGATAAAGCGGCGCAGCAGGCGCTATTGTTTCACGTGAAACAATCGAAATTCGATGCACTGCTAACGCTGTTCTCGACACCGCGCATTGGTTGGCTAGGCATGAAAGCAGGCATTCCGCTGCGCGTTGCCCCGGCGACCAAGTGGGCGCAGGTGTTCTATAACGTACGGGTACGCCAGCGCCGCTCGCAATCAGCAAAGCCGGAGTACCAGTACAACGTCGATTTGGCCTGTGAACTGCTGGCTCGCCTTTCGCTAACGCTTTCCACCCTGCCCTCGCCCCCCTTCTGGCCGATGGATTTCGCGCAGCGTTATGAACAGCGACAAACGTTGGTCAACGACGCTTCAGAGCACGTGGTGGTGGTTCATCCTGGCAGCGGCGGCTCGGCTGTGAATCTATCGGTAGCGCAGTACGCCGCGCTGATCACTCAAGTGCACCAGCAGTGCCAGCACCTACCACTACGCTGGCTGATCAGCGCTGGCCCCAGTGAGCAGCCCCAGGCACAAGAGTTGAGGGAGCAGCTTGCCACAAATGGTGTTGTAGCAGACCACTTCCCCGACACCGCAGGTGTCGACGACTTTGCCCTACAGCTTGGCGGAGCGGATATGCTGATTGCCGGCTCAACCGGGCCGCTGCATATCGCAGGCTGCCTGGACATTGCCACGGCGGGGTTTTATCCGGCCAAGCGCTCAGCCACGCCGCTGCGCTGGCAAACCTGCAACCGGGCGGAAAAGCGCCTGGCGTTTAGCCCGCCTTCAGGCGCTGACACACAGGACATGACTGCCATCGATCTCGACGCGGCAGCCCACCAGATCTCAGCGCTGCTTCTCGGAGGTCTGCGTACGAACCCAGAGATCCGCGTACTTAGCGAAGGTTGAGTGAGCGGACAGCAGGGCTAACAACAGCCCCTGCTTGCCATCTTTAAACCCCGCCTTAAGCACATACATTTTGAGAAAGCAGGCCAGTCCGTGGCTAATGCCCTGCCACAGCGTGGCCGTTTTCCCCTGTGCGGCGCGCTGCTCTGCCCAGGCCTGGGCGTAATGCGCAGATTTTTCAAGATAGTGGCGCAGGTCGCGGTAGGTGTAGTGAAGCAGGTCGCCGGATAACGGCTTTTCAGCCAGCCCGGCTTCTACCACCAGCTTTTCATGCACCAGCGCAGCGTTATAGCCCGCCTGGTGTTTCGGGTAGAGGCGCAGCACGCGGTCTGGGTACCAGCCAGAGTGGCGAATAAAGCGGCCAAAGCACCACGACAGGCGGCTCACGCTATAGGCAGCAGGCGGCTGCTGAACAGCATCTTTAATGCTGTCGCGCAGTTCAGGCGTTACGCGCTCATCAGCATCAACCATCAAAATCCACTCACTGCTTGCCAGGGCTTCCGCCCTCTGGCGCTGAATACCAAAGCCTTGCCAATCGGCATTAACGCTCACATGGTCGGTAAATTCACGCGCAATCGCGCAGGTGTCATCCTGGCTACCCGCATCCAGCACCACGATTTCGTCGGCCCAGGTCAGCGTTTCCAGGCACTCACGTAAATGGTGCGCTTCGTTTTTGACAATTAACACAGCGGAAATAGACATAAAAAGTCCTATCAAAAACAAATAAAATTAAGCCGTCTATAAAATCACGCCTCTCTCTCATGCCAGCACTTAAAATCAATCTTTTTTTATTACCTGCTTGTACCTCAAGCTATCCTTTTTAGCAAACCCACCCAACATAGACGCAAAAACCCTTAATCCATTTCTACGTTTAAACACTCTAAAGAACAGCTTGAAAAAGAGAGCTAACTTTAGCAGCCCTCTTCCCAGCCTATTATAATGCTTATCTAGCAAGTGAAAATACGATATGTAGTACTCTTTTTCTAAAGAAGCTTCTTGACTAGAGCTCCCGCCTGAAGCGTGAAAAACCCGTGCAGAAGGAACAAAATAAACCTCACTACCTTGATCCCACACTCTCTTAGAAATATCCTCTTCCTCACAGTAAAGAAAGAAAACTGTATCAAAACCACCAATTTTGCAAAAAACTTTAGCATCAAAAAACATGCAGGCTCCACTAACAACTTCAACTTTTGCAGGGTGCTCAAGCTTCACTTTGTTGCTAGGAAATTTTCTCTTTGAAAAAATCCTCTGTATGCTATTTCCAAACAACTGCTTTGCTATATGCGGAAACTGCTTGTAAGAAGACGAGAACCGATTCTCTTTATCTAGTACACTCCCTGTTACCAACGCTGTTGTTGGATGGGTAATCAAAAATTTTTTAAAAATGCTCGCCGCATCATTAAGAACTTCACAATCATTATTTATAAAAAAATAGTAACGCCCCTTCGCAGCAGACACACCAAGCATATTTCCACCGGCAAAACCAAGATTTATAGGGCTTCTGATTATTTTAATATTTTCACCACTAAAAAAGTCGACATTCAAATTTTCAAAATCCTTCTCCTCTGAGGCATTATCTATAATTATAACTTCATAAGAAACATCCTTCGTATTTAATAAAATACTGCTCACCAAAGATTTTGTATAATTTGATGAATTATAATTAATTGTTATAAAAGAAACTTCAATATTTTCCATAGGAAATACCTAGTAATTAATAAGTGTCTATGTGGGTAGCTGGACGCAAAATATCTTATCATCCATAATCACACCATGAGTTAAAAGATATTTTTTTCGCAAACTGTATTCATACTTAATTTCTTAATGAACCAAGGATACGGCATGCCCGCCTTAAGGTCACTCAAGCTTACCCCCTGGCTGCCTCTGGTTGTGATTGGCCTCAGCCTCGGCTATGCCGTTACTGTGCTAACTCGCCTGCCCTGGTGGACACTCTTTTTGACCGCAGCCGTATGGATTGGGGTCGGCCTAAAACTGCGTTGGGGTGCACCGCTCAATGCTCGCTACCGGGCTATGTGGCCGTGGTCGCTTGCGCCACTTAGCCTATTTAGCATCTATGTTTATTTGGCCGACAGCTTCGGAAACGTCGACCTCGGGGCGGTGTTTTTTCATTTACAGGCGGGCATGGCGGAGCATGGCGGGGCAGGTAAAATGCTGCTGGCACTGTCCTACACGCTCACCGTACTGGCGGTGCTGGCATCCGTAACGTGGTTGTCGCGCCACGATCAGCGCTGGCGATTAACCGAGCGCTTCTTTGCCATTGCGCTGCTGGCGGCTAACCCGCTGCTCTATGGCATTGGCCAGCGCAGTGCCGCCATTGTGACTGACGACGGCGCGTGGTTAGACCGCCGCTATGTGCCACCGCCTACCGGCGACCAGCCCGATGCCCCCAACCTACTGCTGATGTATTTAGAGAGCATAGAGCGCACCTACAGCAATGAGCTGTTTGGTGATGCGTATGCGGACTTAACCGCGCTAGGCGAACGCGGGCTGGTGTTTGAGGGCATTCACCAGATGGAGAATACCGGCTGGACAATGGCCGGGATGATCGCCAGCCAGTGCGGCGTGCCGCTTATGCCTGCGGGGCTTCTACACGATAGCCAGTTTGAACCGCTTTCCAAGGTAGTACCTGGCGTTGACTGCTTGGGAGATGTGCTGGCTGAACAAGGCTATCGGCTTAGCTTTTTGGGCGGTGCCAGCACGCAGTTTGCCGGGAAGGGGCTTTTCTATCGCGGCCACCAGTTCAATACCGTGAAAGGCAAAGAGGAGCTGCTGCCTGAACTCGATGACCCAGAGTATGTGAATAGCTGGGGGCTGTATGACGATACGCTATACGACTTTACTGCTGACGAAATACGCCGCCTGAACGAAGAAGATAACGGTCCCTGGGCGGTGGTGAACTTGAGCATCGCGGGGCACGCGCCTAGTGGGTTCCCCTCACAAACCTGCCAGGACCGCCAGGGCGAATTCGATGGTCAGGATATTCTCTACTCGGTGGAGTGCTCTGCGCGCCAAGCGCGTGATTTTATCGAACAGTTAGAGCAAGAGGGGCTGCTGGAGAATACGCTGGTCGTAGTGTTAAGTGATCATCTCACCATGCGCGTATCGGTATGGGATCAACTCACCGCGCTGGATCGCGACAATACGCTCATCATGCTAGGTGATGGCATTAGGCCACAGCGGGTGCGTCGAAGCGCTACCATGCTGGATGTGTTTCCCACTATTTTGGATGCCATGGGCCTGCCGCTAAACGATAACCGTGCCGGGTTAGGTGCGTCACTGCTGAGCAGTCAGCCCACGCTGGTCGAAACCCATGGGCTTGAGACGCTGAATGAGCGGCTACGGGAGGAGACAGCCCTCCAGCATCGACTCTGGGAAGGGCTCGCCCCACAGCGGCGTGAAAGCGAAGAGAGCATCGCTGAACAGGTCACAGAGACACCCGCCGATCTCGCCGACGAAGTAGAGATTATGCACTAACGATCACCCCGTTAGCGTTCTGCCGGTCAGCACGCATGGCTTGGTAAACGCGCTCTACGTCTAGCTCATTTAAGCAGTTGGTGTGGCCCAGGGGGCAAGTTCGCTGAAAGCACGGAGAGCAGGAGAGCCCCAGGTAGTGAATTACCGCATTGTTCGTGAGCGGTGGCGTGTAGGCAGGTGAGGAGGAGCCATAAAGCGCATGGATTCTTACGCCCACGGCGGCTGCCACATGCATCAGGCCCGAATCGTTGGTCACAACCTGACGGCAGTCGGCCAGCAAATCCACCGCATCCGCTAGCTGCGTTTTTCCACATAGGTTATGCGCGTGAGGTAAGCCCTGCACAATGGCTTGCCCCGCCGCCTGATCTTTGGCCCCGCCCAGTACGCGCACCTCAAAGCCATCTTTGATCAGCCTTGCTGCCAGTTGGTGGAAGTACTCAAGCGGCCACTGTTTGGCCGGGCCATACTCTGCGCCCGGCATCATGCCTATGGCGGGGCGTGATGACAGTGCGTGGGTAAGACGCAGGTTCACCAAATTATCCCGATCAATGGTGAGCCGTGGTTTGGGGATCGCAAACTGACCGGTTTGCGCCTCCTCCAAAGGCAGCCCTAGTGACACAAAGCGTTTAACGGTTTGGTCCAGCACCTGCTTGTCTAGCTTGCGGCGCTCTTTTAACAGCCCGTAGCGGTGCTCACCTAAAAAACCCACCCGCTCGGGAATGCGCGCCATAAAGGGCACCAGCGCTGCTTTCCAGGAGCGCGGCAGCACGATGGCGCGGTCAAAGCGGCCGCGTAATCTGGCCGCCAGCTCGCGGCGGCTTGCCAGCCCAAACTCACCGTGGCCCACCGCCAATGGCAACACCTCATCTACTTCTGGCATACGCTCAAGAATCGGCTGAGACCAAGCGGGGGCGACCACCCCAAGGGTGGCACCCGGGTAGCGCGCTTTTAAGGTCATAAACAGGCTCTGTGCCATGACCATATCGCCTACCCAGGAGGGGCCTACTACCAGCAGTCGCTTGGCAGAGTTAGCCATTTAGCCACTCCAAGTACGCCTTAACGCCCTGGGCGACAGTTTTGAATTCCACGTCACAACCTGCCGCACGCAGTTGGCTAATATCGGCACGCGTGTAGCTTTGGTAGCGCCCTTTCAACTCTTGGGGGAAGGGAATGTAGTCGATTTCGCCCTGGCCATAGAAGTCGATGACCGCTTCGCCAATCGCCTTGAACGGCTCCGCACGGCCAGTGCCCAAATTGAAGATGCCCGAGGCGCTGGGGTTGTCCAGGAACCAGAGATTTACATCGACCACGTCACCCACATAGACAAAATCGCGGCTCTGCATACCGGCCTCATAGCCGCCGTAAGCACCGAACAGCTTCAGCGTTTCGCCGTTACGGATCTGCAGGTGGTTGTGGTACGCCACGCTGGCCATCTTGCCTTTATGCTGCTCTCGCGGCCCGTAAACGTTGAAGTAGCGGAAGCCCACCACCTGCGTGGTCAGCTCGTTCCAGCGCGAGCGAACGTGCTGATCGAACAGCAGTTTGGAGTAGCCGTAGACGTTGAGCGGCTTTTCATACTCTGGCGCTTCCTTGAACACCTCGCTGCCGCCGTAGGTCGCCGCTGACGACGCGTACAGAAAAGGAATACCCAGTTTTTCACAGTAGTTGAGCAGCACTTTGGAGTACTCGAAGTTATTTTCCATCATGTAGTGCCCATCCCACTCGGTTGTATCCGAACAGGCCCCTTCATGGAAAATCGCATCGATGGTGGGCAAGTCCACCGTTTCACCACGTAGCGCGGCTTTCACGCGGGCGATGAAATCGTCTTTATCCAAGTAGTCAGCCAGCGTGCAGTCCGCCAAATTGACGAATTTGGTGCCATCGCGCAGGTCGTCGACCACCATCACATCGTCACGGCCGCGAGCATTTAGCGCTTTGACAATATTGGCGCCGATAAACCCGGCACCGCCTGTTACCACGATCATCTCGTTCTCCTTACCAAAAGCGGCTCTTTGGCTAACGTGCCTATAACCCATCTGCCTGTGATTGTATACTTGACGGCTTATGAATTCATGGCCAACGGTGCTTTCCGCGATGAGTGTTTCGACAAACCAATCGACACCCGATGTGTCGACCTTTCAAGGCTTGATCCTTGCTCTGCAACAGTACTGGGCAGAACAGGGCTGCGTCATCCTCCAGCCCCTCGATATGGAAGTCGGCGCGGGCACCTTCCACCCCGCCACCTTCCTGCGGGCGATTGGCCCAGAAACTTGGAACGCTGCCTACGTTCAGCCTTCCCGCCGTCCAACCGACGGCCGCTACGGCGAAAACCCCAACCGCCTGCAGCACTACTACCAGTTTCAGGTGGTGATGAAGCCCTCCCCCAGCAACCTACAGGATCTTTACCTAGGCTCGTTGAAGCGTTTGGGGCTCGACCCGCTGATCCACGACGTGCGCTTCGTGGAAGACAACTGGGAGTCCCCCACGTTAGGTGCCTGGGGCCTTGGTTGGGAAGTATGGCTCAACGGCATGGAAGTGACTCAGTTCACCTACTTCCAGCAGGCGGGCGGCATCGAGTGCTACCCCGTCACCGGCGAGCTGACCTATGGGCTTGAGCGTATCGCCATGTACCTGCAGAACGTCGATAGCGTTTACGACCTGGTATGGGCCATCGCGCCGGACGGCAGCAAAGTGAGTTATGGCGATGTCTACCTGCAAAACGAGCGCGAGCAGTCTGCGTATAACTTTGAGCACGCAGATGTGGATCAGCTCTTCGCGGCGTTTGATCACCAGGAAAAAGAGTGCAGCAAACTCTTGGCCGCAAGCCTGCCGCTGCCCGCTTACGAGCAGGTGCTGAAAGCGTCCCATACGTTTAACCTGCTGGACGCACGCCACGCGATCTCCGTCACGGAACGTCAGCGCTTCATCCTGCGCGTACGCACCATGGCGCGTGACGT
>Ga0208684_1001393_pt1 | contig 13014 bp, 11 predicted proteins | sample MalvireepMed_b05_FD_184245 | JGI IMG/M metagenome (GOLD analysis project Ga0208684, IMG submission 184245) | Marine viral communities from the Global Malaspina Expedition - Malaspina viral metaG DeepMed_b05 (SPAdes) (version 2) | ecosystem: Environmental > Aquatic > Marine > Oceanic | place... | reverse complement strand
CAGCCATCTCCGAAAGAATCTGAACAATCATATAGAGTGCTTGCTCGCGCGTGGGTATCGCCTCATGAGCGGCCACGGAATCGGGCATCTGCGTAGTAAATGCTGTATCGACTTCGGTGTTTATTTGCGCCTTCATGGTCGAGGACATACCACCCAGGTCTGTAAGTCCCGCTCCCGCTGCACCGATTACCGCTGTGTCCACTAGGATATCGTTTATGTCTGCACCATTGTCGTTAGCGGTTTGCGCGGTTCCGTTGACTTCTTTCACGTTAACGTGGAATCCAGTCGGGTCGGCTTGGCTCTGGCTTTCCCACTCATTGACAATGGCGGCAACAGTTGGCGGCGTCGTTGTGTTCCAGTCACCCTTGCCGTTCAGTGAGGAGGATGCGAATGTACCGGCAACAAGTGCATTAGATGCAAAAGCGTCGGCTGTAAATGCTCCCGTTGCAAATGTGGCAGCAACCAGAGCGTCCGCAGCAAACGCATCGGCTGTTAGGCAACCCGTGGCAAAGTTGGCAGCAACCAAAGCATCATCCGCAATCTTTGCCGCAGTAATACAATCCGCTGCCAAAGTTGCCGCAACAATCGTATTTGATGCGATATGTTCCGCTGCAATTGCGTCGTCTGCAATCTTCGCAGCAGTGATACAATCCGATGCTAGCGTGGCCGCGACGATAGTGTTCGCCGCAATGTGTTCCGCTGCAATCGCGTCATCGGCTATCTTTGCTTCTGTAATGCAATCCGCTGCCAATGTAGCCGCGACAATAGCACCAGCCGCAATATGTTCCGCCGCGATGGCGTCATCCGCTATTTTTGCTTCTGTAATGCAATCCGCTGCCAGTGTAGCCGCGACAATCGTATTCGATGCAATATGTTCCGCTGCGATGGCGTCGTCTGCAATTTTTGCCGCCGTGATACAGTCGGCTCCCAACTGTGCGGCGTCGATTGTTCCTGTTGTATTGCCAAAATCCAGTCCCGCTTCGCCGTTGGCCGTAACGTCCAGCTTTCGTCCCGCAGTAGTGGATTGCAGCGGCCCCGCAGCAGTCCCACCATACATCGCGTCATAGACTGCTTCCTCGACAACGTGATAGTCGAGTCGCACCGGCAACGCGCCAGATTCATGTATCGAAATAGTTAGCTGACCCACGGTATCGGTATCTGTCTCGTCGAGTTCGCAGTTGTACATTCCCAACTCGTCATGTTGGCATGTCGTGTTATCCGATTTCTGCGCCATGTTCTGCCCATTCTTGCTCAGTCGTACATCGGCCTGGGCAATCGTCAACCCTGTCTCTGCCGTTTTGCCATCGCCGTCATCGACGAACGGGCCAATGAGTACATCAACCACCTGGGACTGCCTTAAAAACCCTTGAAACGCCACTACAACCCTCCTGCCATTTGGTATTGGTGGATCGCCAGCGGCACTACGCTTGACGCCGCGCCCAGGTCTTCAATCAAGACTGCGTCGGCAATGACGTAGCCGTTTGCGTTATCTGTAATCGTGACCGTAAGCGTAGTACCATCCGCCTCGTAAGTACCGAGTGTCTTGAATGCACGGGGGCAGTATGAAGCGTTATAGTTTCTCACGAAATCATCGGGCGGCGCTTCTTGGTCAACGTCCACCGTTTGATTGCCACCGGCTATACCGCTCACCGTGTACGGAGTATCAGTAGCGCGGTTTGAGTGAGCCGTCCAGGTCGCTGACACTTTGTAGTTGTTACCGGAAGTGACAGTGAAAACGAACGCCGCCGAATACATGCCCGATCCAGACGCTTGAAAGTGGCCGGTAGTGCTGTAGGCATTGGTCTGCGTGAAAGAAGTCCAGCTAGGGGTAAAGCTCGCACTGTCGTCCACAGTTTCATCACCGCCAATTCCATCAAGCGGGTCACCAGCTTCAAACCCACTATCCAAAACCGCTGTAGCGGAATCATAATACTGTGCCACTCCAACATAATCGCCTGACGTAATTGAAGTGTCGGTCGTTTGAACGGTGACCGTGTAACGCCATGCGCGAATGTCTGAACTGTCTGCCCTGACTGCCAGCGCGCCATGCGCTGCCATGCTGCTGCTAGTTAAGTCGGTTCGAGAGCCGCTAACTATTTTTGACAGGTAAACGTAGTACGTTGAACCAGATTTATATTCAAAGCACCAGTACCCCGTGTTCGCATTGCCTGGATGCCTTACCATCGGCCCAGATACCAAAGTCGTTCCGGTGGTTGATGCGTTGCCACCGACGACGCAGTATTGATTGGCAGACGACAGTGCTTGGTTGTGATGAATCGTGTCGTAGGCGTCACCTGCTCCAGTCTTCTTAAGCAGACCACCTGACGCAGACCACGTTCCGCTTTGAGTGGAGAAATCGCCAAGGCTATTTAACTTGTCCGAGATCACAGTAGTGGGGGGCAGTGGTGATTCGTGGTGATCCCTGATATCTGGCAAGAGAAGAGTTCGCCAATCGTCGATGCCGTGCTTATTACAGTATGCGCCCAACCTTTTTCTACACTTGGTCTGGTCTGATCCAGATTCCTGATCTTTCAAAAATCCCTCACGGATGTCGTACCGAACAACATCTAGTATGCGGGCAGTGGTGTTAGATATCGGCTCACCCTCAAACACTGATGTCGTCAGTGGCCGATGATTCTCTCCCCCGCTAGGATCGCCCCTCTGCATTACATCTACGATGCCCTGAAACAGCGTGTCTCCAGTAGCGGTGACCCCTAGTCTCTGGGAGATTACGTCTTTGGTGGACTGGGTCAGCAAACAATCCTGTAGACTACTGCCTTCCCCTAGAAGTTCGTACTCACTATCAAGCGCATCGGCAGCGAATACGGCGTATGGCCGGTCGCGATAGGTGTAGTCGGATTGCGACGGCAACGGGCGAAAATCGAAGATAAGACGAGCGCCGGACGGGGCTGTCCATCGCTCCCCCACTTCATCGTTCAGATGCTCAAATGGGCCTAGATAATACTTCATTACTACGGAACCATTTTCATCGCTAGGTAAGTGGCAATACTTCCGGTCGTAGCACCGACGATCCCAGCCATTATTGCGTGAATCCTCCACAGGATATTAACCTTCTGGGCCATCCCCAGCCTACCGTCTTCGCCGTCTAGCATGTCTTTCACTTCATCGATAGCCTTCTTGGTCTGGAGTACAGATTCCTTAAGCCACTTCAATTCGGTTTGGATCGCCGCCGCATCTTCGTTGCTCATTTTTTCGCACCGTATTTATCCGTAACCATTTCTTTCAGTTCCTGCGGATGCTTTCCCGCCAGACCTGGATCGCGGCTAACTTCGCGAGCCACCATCTCACCGGCTAAATCATCGGCCAATGCCTTGCTGGGCGGTCGCGGAACTGGAGTGGCTTTATTCTTAACGTGACCGTTTATCGTCACCGTCTTGTTCTTCTCGCGGGCAACCCGAACAACGTCGCCAATGCCGTCCACCCATGCGGAAGGATCGGTGACTGGGCCAAGTCCACTAACGTGCTTCTTGCCGCTGATCGAAGTCCCTGCGGCGCGGGCGGCGCGCATGGCAACAATGCGGGCGACCGGCGACATCTGCGAAAGGCTCTTACCGTTCATGTAGCCATCCATGAACGTGCGGTCGGTATCACCCAGACCAAACGAAAAGTATTCGCCGTAAGGAAGATCCTGCTGGGGTTCTTCCAGCATTTCCTCGCGGCTGACCGTCTTGCCATTCTTCTTATAGACGATTCCCATTACCCACCTCCCTGGCGAGCCGCTACCTCTGCCAGCGCCTGCTTAAGTAGCGACTCTTCTGTGCGGCCCTGGTTCTTGACCTGCTGTTCCTCTGCGCGACCTTGGTTCTTTATCTGTTGCTCCATGACGCGACCCTGGTTCTTAACCTGCTGCTCTTCAGCCTTACGCCGCAGACCGCCTTGATGCTCTTCTTCCAGTCGCCTTTGCTCTTCCATTTGAGCATTGACCGCTTGCTGCTGCTGCTGCTGACTGCGATCCGGCACTAGGAATTGATCAATGTTTTCGTAGTCGTAAGCCTTGCCCCAGAACTTCAGTAGTTCGTTCATCGGGCCAGGATCGCCAAATGCCTGATAGTAGCCCTGGAAGATGGGCAGCATGACCTGCATCGATGCATTCGCCTGCTCCTGCAAGCGGGCCTTATTCGGCTTGCGGGTCGATCCCGCCTCGACGCGAAAATCAAATTCGCGGACAACCTCTTCGACTTCAGTGCTGGAAATAAGTTTCTCCCAGACGAAGCCACCTATCGGCCCGACAACTGGTTCAATGTCCTTGCGTTCCAGCAGCCAGCGCATAGCGAAGGCTTCCTTGGTGATCATCTTCGACAGGGCATCTTCGACCTTGGCGCTGAAGTCGGCTGGGCGGGTCGTTGCATGCTGATGGCGAATCTCCGCTTCGGCGGCACTACGCATCTGGCGGTTCGCTTCAGCACCCTGAATCATCTCATTGAGGCCAAGCCGCTTGTCTGCCGCAGCATCAATCGAAGTGACCATTTTGTAAATATCGTGATTGAAAGCGGGCGGGTCTAGGAATTGAACGATTTCGTTCAGCTTCTTGCCCAGCACCTCTTCCAGTTCGACATAGGAATAGCCGCCCTCGGCTTTCTGTAGCGCGTGCTTGATCTCGTCACCAGCAGCCTTGACCACGCCGACTACCGTATTGCAGCTTGTCGCCGTCTTGGTTGCCAGGAATGACATGCCCCAGTTGACGAACTCCATTTCCGCACGGGCGAACTTGAAGTGAGCCATCGGCCAAGTCTGCGTCGGATGTTCGTGGAAATACAGCGGCGTAAAGGGCCAGCAATCCTTCTCGGCCCAGAACGGGATGGGCCACTGCACCCGCATGAACAGGTCGTCTTCCTGCTCCATGTACGGACCCTGCGTTGTCCACGAAGGAACATTCAGCGGATAGGGACACTTCTGGCAGACCGCGATATAGCAATATTCACCAAGTGCATCGTATTTGTCATGATCGTCTGGATTCTTGGAGAGCTTGCCGCCGAAGCCAAGTTTGGAATAGATTTCGTAGTATTCCAGCAGATGGTTCTGCTTGCCGTGAGTCCTGTCGGATGCATTCTTTTTCGTCTTCTTGCTGTCCTTGTCGTGTGCAGATTCCTTGTAGGCGTATTTCTCCAGCGCCCCTCTTGGTATGTTGAATCGCTTCTCGATTTCGTAGACATGCTGCACTCGACGGCGGGCAACCCAGCGGATGTCAGACCACTCATCCGCATCTGGATCGAATATCAGATTATCGACCGTATCGTAAAACGATCCGATCATCGAATACTCCATCCCAGGCGGCTGGTAAAGTTCCGTCCAGCAGACCCCCATTCCCTTGAGGATCGCCTCCGTAATCCACTTGCGGCAATGCCGCTTCTTGTCTAGCTCGAATTGCGAATAGTTAATGTAATGCTCAAATATGCCAGCGGCGGATGTCAGCAGATTATCGCGGAGTCCCTGCTGCTGCATCATCATTTGATACTGCTGAAGAATCATCGGGTCGGCCATTTGACCGGCAAGGATTTCCGGCCCAACCATAGGACGACGACTGTGGGAAACCACCACGGTCGGGTTCTGAACGTACAGGGCTGGCCCGAATAACTGGTTGACTTCCGCCAGCTTGTTCACCTGCACCAAGAAGGCAGGCGGGGTCATCTTGGCCCCCTCGAAGGAGGCCATCTTGTTTTCCCAGTATTTATCGACATCATTGCCGTCGAACAGACGCATGGCCCATTCGGCATCATCACCGAACGCCTTCTCCTTGTACTTGCGCGCAGTGTTGATTTGCGTCTGCCAGCCCTTAACGATTGACAGCATTTCGTGATTGAACTGGGCGTCGTCGAATTTGTCGGCGGGCATTATTTACCGTCCTGGTTTTGCCGTGGTTGCTGCGGTCGCGCCGCCCTGCTCTGCTGCTTTCGGGGGGAGTCAAGTTCTTCAACCGACTTTTTGGGCCTTTTGCCGCTAAGTTCCCCGACCGCCTTTTCGAGCTTTGTCAGCCGCTCGTCCAGGTCTTTCTCCTTCTTCATTTTCGCTTTTGCGCCGTCCGTATAGTCCCACGCGCCGAACTTGCGGTAGTTCGTATTGAGGATCAGCTTCGGATCATCCACATGGCGAACCGAATCGTATTCCTGTCCGACCGGCCCTCGCGTCGTCACCTCGATCTGCTGGTGGTAGTTTGCGCGGACAACCGCAATGTGCGGCGGCTTGTTTCTGTCGGCAAGCGGAAACCACAGAACTTCGTCGCCTGGATCTACCGGCGGCATGACGAATGTGCGGGCAAGGTCTTCCGTTTTTTGCTTGGCGGATTTCTGGATGTCCGCAATGGTTTGAGTCGTTGAGTTTTCATGTACTGGCGATTCGGTAGGCATTATCTGTCTCTCCAAAGTTAATTAAGGACAATGTGTCCAGGTTCCCGATTCTCTTCCCTCCTCTTTTTCTTCTCCTCCATCCTTCTAGCCGCCCAAGATTTTGGCTTTCTCGATTTACGCACGGGAGGATGATAGCGAGGATTGCGAGCGGCTAAGTATTCCAGGCAATTCATCAATTCCTGCATGCGACCGTACTGTGGGCGATCCATGACCAAGCCGGTTCGCTGATCGACCTTCTTGCGGTACTTGCGGATCTCACGCTGGAACTCAGGCAATGCCCCCCGCAGCACCCGCAACTTGGTTGTTCCGTCTGGGCGGATGGTCAGCCACGATGCAACCGCCTCAACGCGAGCTTCGATGTCATCGCAGCCAGGAACAAAGTTAGCACCAATCGACTGCGAAAGCATACCCTTTTTCTTTAGCTCATCGGCGTAGTACCACTTGACCGGCTTGCTGCGCGGTCCCATATCCCGAATGCGACCGCCGTGTTCATCGATAATCCACTCCCAGAATATATCGTCTCCGCACTTCCGCTTGACCGCCGAAGCGTACTTGGCGGCATTGCAGTCCTTGAGGATGACTTCCCCGTAGACAACAATGCAGTTGCCGTACTTTTTAGCGAACTTGCTGTCAGGCGGCGGCAACGCCGCAAGCAGCACACCGGCTCGCGTGCGGCCAGGATCGGTTATCTTGTAGCGACACCAATCATGGGGAATGCCCCGCTTGGGCAATTCATCGCGATCTATCCCGTGCGTATCAATTGAGAACTCTGGATACATCAACCAATGATTGGCCTGGGGATCGCCGTAGATACGCAGCCGCAAGTGTTCCTGACCGCGAGCGGAAAGCTCCTTAACCCGCTTGGCCTTCTCTTCGGCTGCAATATGCGGGTTATCGAGAAAGCTCCAGCGGTAGGCAACGCAGTTGGGATTCTTTGCTTTCTCTTCCGTTTCGGCTAGCTCCATCATGTCGATGAGCGCCGTGTTCTTGGACTTCGGCAACGCCGACCAGATGAAGAGTCCGCTGCGCTTTGAAAGACGCTGGTGAGCCTCGTCTACCCAATCATCATATTCGATGTCTTCGTCAATCCAGTACAGATCGACCTGATCCCCCTGCGGCGGTTCGCCCTTAGATGGAAAGGCGAATATCTCAGCACCGTTGTGCAGCGTAACGCTATCGAAGACCTTGGCAGCTTTATTGGCCCAGGCTATCGATTTGATCATGCGTGGCGGAATCAACGGCGGCGCAGGCTTGCGTAGGTGGGCAATCTTCTTGTCCTTGAGTGGATTGAATGCCCGCCATTCCCGTGTCTTAGGATCGCGGATAATGTCGAACGCACCGGCACGAAAGAGATAGCGGTGCAGGCGGCGACCCACATGCTTTTGATCGTAACCGACTATGAAGATGATAAAGTCGGACTCGACTTCCGGCTTGCGGTATTTATTGTAGGGGTCGCGACCAAGCGCGGCACGGGCGACCTCAACAGCCGCCCACAGGGACTTGCCGCACTGGTTGCCACCGGAAACGATGCGGTTCGTCACCCCGCATTTATGCGCTTCGTCCTGGTACAGGGTAGGTACATAGAGCCTCAAAGATTCAATCTTGCGGAGATTGATCTCTTCAGCGAGCCGCACAACATCTTGCAATTCCTGCGTAGTAGCAGAACCCTCGAATGTGCTACGAAGGTGCTGGACTATCTGCTGTGCCTTCAGTTTTTTCTTGTTCTGAGCCATCCGTGCCATCCACTGGATTAACCACGATCCGCAGACCGTTCCGCTGTGCCAGTAGTAATAACTTTTCCTCAAGCATGCGGTGAAGATCGCCTTCGTCCTTAACCGCAAGCGGCTCCGCTTCTTCCTCGGATTTGGTGTGCTTGTCCACCAAGCGAGTCATCACATCAATCGCACGCCCCTTCTGGACACTGCCATCCGGTGCGTTCTTTAAGTGGTCGCTGACGATACCGGCAAACTCTCGCAGCCCGCCGACATCCTCCATGACCGCTTCCAACAGTTCCGTCGTGCGGGGAGCAAAGCTTTCGCCTTCCGTACCGTCGTTCACTGCGACTGTATGGAAGTCGTTGACCCGCTCCTCCTTCTTTTCCTTGACCTTCTTGTTTTTCGCATTAACCTTAAGCTGCTTTCGATCCGCAGTCTTGGCCTTTTCGCAAGCCGTACATTCGGAGCGAAGACCATCCGCCTTCCCCTTAGCCTTACGAAACTCCTTGCGGTCTATAAGATCAGGCGAGTGCGTCCCTGGATGACCGGCGCACCATTTCTTGCCTTCTGCACTGTCCAGTTCAGGAAGTTCAGGAGCTTTTTCCATTGCCACCATGTCCAATGCAAACCAATTTTTCATCGCGGCGACCGCTTGCAAACGCCCGCTTCAGCTTCATGTTGATCTGGTCTTCGCGGAACATTACCGGCGCGCCGACATTCTCCACCTTCAGGTGACCGGCCCAGGCATCCCAGTTGCAATGCACCGGATTGTACCCCAGGCTCGCAATGCCGATCTGCGACATATCGCGGGTAGCCGTGACATCTTCCGTGGATGCCTTGTATGCACGGTCGCCCAGGATTGGGTTGTGGCTTTCGTCGTAATGCGAAAACGTCTGCCCGCACTCCCTGCACCTTTCGTCTTCGCCCTTCCATTCGTAATAGAAGTAGGGTGTCTCAACAATGTCGAATATCCGCATGTCGTACATGATCAGGCCGGTCGGCAATGCCGCAACTTCCTGAATACCGCCCAGCATATTGGCTTCCGTGCGGGTATACTGACCCAGCTTCCATGTATCATCTGCACCATCATCGTCGGTATTTTCCCAGCGGAAAACATAGATATTGCGATGAGGTGGCGGGCCGCAGTAGGGCGCACCAATAACAACCGGCCCGCGCTCGTAGTGGTCGTAAAGAAAATCGAAGCTGGAAGAAAAGAACGGCTTCGCGCCTGGGCGATCCGTAAGGTGGAGATCGGGCCAATTGTCCGAATCGATCATAATCAATACATCGACGCCCTGCTTCTTGGCTTGTTCCACCGCCTGATTACGGCTCATCGTGATGGGCGTGTCGGCTATATCGAACCAGGAAACATCCTTGATCCTCTCATTGCCTGTAGCCGAAAGTATCGTATTCAAATACCAATGCCGAATGCTCGGATGTTCGGCTGGCACTCCACCGTTGCCGCCGTAGGGAAACGAAGCGAAGCAAACATTTAGCTTTCTAGGTTCCATTCTTTTCCTCTCAAAAATGGGCGAGCCGCCCCGAAGAACGGCCCGCCCCTACCGCGCCAGCAGTAGTTGAGCGGTTACAAAATTACTGCGTGGCGCTGGAATACATACGACATCGCCCGAAAGAGAAGAGGATAAGTCCCGCAGGACAGCCAAATCTCTTTCGGGCGTGTGTATGCCGAAATTTTCAAACTGCTTCAACTTGTCTGGCGCGGACGGCATGGCGGCTTAATAATCGGTGTAGAACCCAGATTTCCTGACGACGTTAACAAGAACGTCCTGGTCGGTTTCATCTGTAGTGCTTGCGGTCATTGCAGCACCGACTTGGGCCAGCAAGTTGAGCGCCCTGGTCGCACCTTGATCGCCGCTACTAATCTTCTTCACGAGGCGACCGGCATTGGCCGCAGCGGTGGAGGTTTCTTCCGCCGTAGTAGCAGTGATGGCAATCAGCGGAGTCCCTGCTGGTATGCTGGTTGCTTCGCTTCCTGTAGCACCAGTCAGGCAAATCGCATTGCCCTGAACGACAACGTATCCCCAGTCACCATTGCCAAGTCCGGCAGAGGGGAGGTATTCATCGAGCGGGAAGCATATCTGCGCACCGGCAACGGCTGAACCTCTTCGGGAATAGCCGGTAATCTCCGTGCCAGCGCCGTTCAGTACGACGCACCGCTTTCCTCTTAGGGCAGATCCGCTGCTGTTCTTGACGATGCGGCGAACAACGTCCTTGTAGGATCGCTTCGCGCCGGTCGTTTCATTAACGTCGGCAAATACAAATTCCCGACCCTCGAATTGTTCGCCATCGTGACTGGCAGAAGAATCAAAGAACTCGCCTGGGGCCAGGGGCGGCGGGGATGTGTCTGACATTTTTAACTCCTGCGAGCTACATACTCGTTAACGATTAAACGGATTACGCAACACCGTACAACTTACCGAAGTTGCGAGGTGACTTGAATTTGATGTTCGCCAAGCAGTCCACGACGTACTTCATGGATTGGCTATCGATGTCCCACTCGTTTTCGTCCGAGTTGAGGAAGGTAGCCTGCATCGAACGAACGTCCATCTGGTCTACGTTGAACACATAGCCAACATTGACCGGAACGCCATAATCGTGCGTCCACTCAACACCGTCGATTTCGACGACGTTCTTGAAGCCGAAGCTGCGAAGACCGGCATCGTTCGTTACCAAGACCCGCTCTTTGTCGTCGAGCAGATTAAGCAAGTCGCGATACAGCGAACGATCAAGTACGCCGAAGTCGGCGGCATTGTTCTGACCACCGTTACGGTGAACGGCAATCTGCAACGCGCGAATAGCCTCAATGCCCTGAGCAGCCCAAGTATCAGACGATCCAGGCAGGGCCGTGCTTGTGTAGTTCGCAACAACAGGCGACCAGAAGTCGTATGCCGGTTGCGCCTGACCATCGGGCCAAACGCCGGAAGTCTGCGATCCGCCGTAGTCGCCCAGGCCGGTTGTCAGGTTGGCATAGGTATCGGATGCCCAGCCGTACAAGTCGGCAGCACGCGCTGACGATTCCTGCGCGCCGGTCGTAATGTTTACCGAACCATCGATGCCCATCATGGACTCAAAGCCGTGCAGCGAGTTTTCGTTGCCAGCCAGATTGCCATCGACGTACCACTGATCGCCAATGTGTTCATCGAGGCTCTCGGTCAGATCCTCGACCATATCGCCCGCCAGATCAATGATCTGCTCCGGCCCGCGATTTTCGAGCATCTCCTTCTTGTAGATTGCATCCACGACTTGGTAGCCACGGTATTCCAGTTCGGCAATCTGATAGCGGTTGGTTCGTGTGAAGTTACGAGCCGTTTCACCGGTGTTGCCCTGGACAGTATGCAGCTTGTATTTGATTCGCCAGTCGAATCCGTTGCCGCCCTGATTAAACAGGAAGCGACCACGATCCTTCAGGTAGGCGGAAACCGGACGGTTGCGGAGAACTTCGTCCTCAACATCCGGCAGATGCTTGACGATACTGGCAGCTAATGAGCGACCCCAGGTGGTTGTCGAAGGCATAATGCACCTCAGTTAGTAAGCGTTGACAATTCAGCGGCGAGGCTTTCACGCACGCGATTAGCGACATTTCCAAAGCCTTGACGCGACGAACTATTGCTTGGCGCATTTCGACCAGGAGGAGTTTCCGTCCCAGCCCTGTTTCCTTCTTTGCTGGCGAGATTACGATTCTTCTTCAGTAGCTTGAGCTTCTTGTTAACTGCCTGATCCGTTGGCGATTGCTCTTCAGCCTGCTGTTCGCCAGCGGCCTGCTGCTGCTGAGATTGCTGGTAGGCTCGCTGCTGCTGTGCGTCCTGAACCTCGCGGCTCAGTTGCTGATATGCAGCGTTCCAGCGTGCGCGGGGATCGGTGATCCCGTATCCGCCCTGTTCCGGCGGCGCAGACACTGCGGCAATCAATTGATGCATCCGCTGACCCAAGGCCGATGGCGCTGCACCCTGACCGCTGGGATCTGGCACAAAATTGCCGCCGCTGTCCTTCATGTACATCCAGTCCTTGTGCTGATGCTCAAGGTTCTGGATGTAGCTGGCTTCAGTCCGCTGGTTCATTTCCACCGAAAGCTCTTCTTTCGCCTGATCGCGGGCGCGTCGAACAGCCTCTTCTATCATCGGAGACATGAACTCATACGGATTGGACGCCATCTTTTGCAGGGTTTCCCGCTGCTGAACCATATGCTGGATATACGCCTGCTGAACCTCCGCTGGCGTATTGGGGCCGAATTGCTCCTCCCCATTTTCGTCCTTGACCATGAAATGTTGCCAGTTCGGATTGAAGGCCGCTGGCTTGAAGTGTTCATTCCACCAAGGCTTTTCTGGCTCGGAAGCCGTGTCCGCAGACGTATCAGCAACCGGCACGGGCGGCTGTACGTTGCCTTGAATGAATTGCGTGGCAAGCTGGGCTAACTGCTCATTCTGCCGCGCTTGAGCTTCATAGAGTGATCGCTGGCGGTAGCCATCGACTAACTGACCGGCAATCTGCTCATCGTCCAGGCCATCAAACTCGTTCATGCCCTGAACAAAGGAAGAAAACGAACCACCAGGACTTTCATCCTCGCCACCCGTACCAGTGCTTTGTTCCTGCTGCTCGACCTGGGTAGACTCGCTAACCTGATCGACTACCTGCTCCTGCGACTCTTGCGCTTCGGACTCAGGCGTTTGGACGCTTTCACTGGAAATGTCTGCTGGCGTTTGGTCTGTGGACATATTCTTTCCTCTCTATAGGGTTAATCGCCTTGAAGTCGGCCCGTACATGCAATTGGCCTGCATTCGCACATAGCTGGGGTTGCTAAACCCAGGGAAAGCGAAGATAATCGGGGCATGAAGGATATTGCTAGCAAGGATGCAAGCACGAAGAAGATTATCCTCACTCTGCGCGGTACGCAGCACGAAAGGAATCTGCTGCAT
>Ga0208684_1001391_pt1 | contig 13022 bp, 21 predicted proteins | sample MalvireepMed_b05_FD_184245 | JGI IMG/M metagenome (GOLD analysis project Ga0208684, IMG submission 184245) | Marine viral communities from the Global Malaspina Expedition - Malaspina viral metaG DeepMed_b05 (SPAdes) (version 2) | ecosystem: Environmental > Aquatic > Marine > Oceanic | place... | reverse complement strand
TTGTTTTTATGAACTAATGCCTAAATTCTTTTTAGAAGATTTAGCCAAAGTCAAAAACAAGATATGTAATTTTGTTTTTGACCAATATGAAAAACCAAAGAATTATGATTTTACATTAAATCTTTTAAAGATTTTAACAGAGATAAAAAACACAAAGCTTAATGTTAATTATTCCGAACTAACCTCGCGCATGCATGAATTTAAAGTTAGAAAATTTAGATCAAACAACAAGAACACAATGCCTTATATCAATTATGATTCTTTTAAAACAAAAACAGGAAGATTAACAACTAAAACGAACTCTTTTCCTATTTTAACCATGGATAAAACCTATAGAAAGATAATGAAACCAAACAATGATTGGTTTATAGAATTTGATTTTAATGCTGCTGAGTTGCGAGTGCTATTGGGCCTTTTAGGAAAAGAACAGCCGCAAGAAGATATCCACGATTGGAATGTAAAAAATGTATATCGTGGAATAGTTACACGGGAAGAGGCTAAAAAAAGGACATTCGCATGGCTTTATAATCCAAACTCAAAAGATTATCTTTCAAACAGGGCTTATGATCGAGACTCTATAATTGAAAAGTATTATAATGGGACGCACGCGACTACTTTTTTTAATAGAATGATTGAGGCCGATGAATATCATGCATTAAATTATATAATACAATCGACTGCGGCGGATTTGTTTTTTAGGCAAATGATTAAAGTTTGGGAGATGCTTAAAAAAAGGAATTCTAAAATAGCTTTTTGCATGCATGATTCACTTATTATAGATTATTGTGAAAAAGATAACGATATTTTAATAAAATTAAAGAAAGCATTTTCAAATACTGACCTAGGAAATTTTATGGTTAATGTGTCGGTTGGTAAAAACTATGGGGAAATGGGTAGGTTAAATATAAGATGAATATAATTGGCTTAGGACAGGCGGGATGTAATGTTGCTGAATGTTTTAAACAATATTCACAATATAAGATTTTTAAAATAGATACTGATTTGAAAAAAGCAAAAGGTATCTATGCATTGGAGCACCAGGATAAACCAGAAGCTTATGAAAATAAATTTCCAAACTTAAAACGAACATTGTTAAAGGGGGTGAAAGGCCAGACTTTGTTTATAACAAGTTGCGGCTTTATTTCTGGTGCTTCTTTGCGCTTGTTAGAACAAATAAAAGATAAATGTCAAATAAGCGTGCTTTATGTTAAACCTGATATTAATAATTTATCGAAAGAAAAATCCTTGCAGGAAAATTTAATGTTTAATGTGTTACAAGAATATGCTCGCTCAGGTATGGTTGAGAGACTCTATGTTGTAGATAATTTAAAAATTGCAGATATTATTGGAGATATGACTGTGCGAGAATACTATAATCAAATCAATCAGTTGATAAGCTCCACAATTCACATGATAAACGTTTTTGATCGTTCCGAAGCAATAATGAGCACCTTTGCAGAACCAATTAATATTGCAAGGATATCAACTTTTGGTTTAGTTGACTATGAAACTGGTGAAGAAAAAATGTTTTTTGATCTTGATATGTCAAGAGAAAAACGATATTATTATGCAATACCAGAAAAGACAATTGAATCGGATGGTACGCTTATTAAAAAAATTAAAAAACAAGTTAAAAATAATATAGAGCATGATAGAATGAAGAACAGTTATCAGATACACTCTACAGATTATGATAAACCATACGTGTATTTTGTATCAAATAGCAATTTTATTCAAAAAAATGAAAAAAATACTTGACATCAATAAAACAATAATGTATTATATTAATAACAATCAGCAATGTGAGAGAGTTATCACATTGACTTTAAAAAGGAGAAAATAAATATGGGAATTGATATGAAAAAAATGCGTGAACGTCTTATCACGCTTAAAAGCAAAGGAGGGTCTAATAATTTTTGGCGTCCTCAAGACGGCGAACAAACTATTCGAATTGTTCCAACTAATGACGGTGATCCTTTCAAGGATTACTGGTTTCATTATAACGTTGGAGACAATCCTGGCTTTCTTAGCCCAAAGAGGAACTTTGGCGAAGACTGTCCACTAGACTCTTTTGTACGTCAACTTTGGCAAGAAGGTACAGAGGATAGTAAAAAGATGGCTAAAAAGCTACAAGCTCGTCAGCGTTTCTTTACTCCAGTCATTGTACGAGGAGAAGAAGACCAAGGCGTACGGGTTTGGGGTTTTGGAAAACAAGTGTATGAAACACTTTTGAATCTGGTGCTGAACCCGGAATACGGTGATATTACGGATACCGAGGCCGGTACAGATTTAACCATTATTTATGGAAAGCCAACTGGAGCTTCATTTCCAGTAACAAATATCACTCCCCGCCGACAAAGTTCCCCGCTTTGTCAAGATGGCCCTGAAAAGTGTCGTGAACTTTTGGAAACTATTCCAGATTTCGAGGACCTTTTTGCAGGAAGTCGCAAGACTTTTGCAGAAGTCCAATCGATGCTAGATGAATTTCTCTTGGGAGACAGTAACCCAGAAGAAATTTCGTCGGAAACAACCAAATACAAAGATGGCAAGACTGGAGGCTCCGGAAATTCCGTTGACAAAGCTTTTGCTGATTTGTTAGGTTAGTTGATTTTGTGTTATGGCGAGGGAGTTCCCGCTCCCTCGCTATTTTTAAGAGGAAATTATGGCAAAAACTAAAATAAAAAAGACCGGTAAGATTTCAATTGCTGACATGCGCAGCTTGATTAATAAAAAAGCTGGTATGAATGTAGCACACAATCTCAACGAAGACAGCCCAACTGTCGTTAAAGATTGGATTCCTACTGGCTCTCGTTGGCTTGATTCGATTGTTTGTCGAGGCAAACTAGCTGGAATTCCGATGGGCAAAATTGTAGAAATTGCAGGCCTTGAGTCTACGGGTAAGTCATTTTTAGCTGCACAAGTTGCAGCAAATGCACAAAAAAAAGGTATCGACGTTATTTATTTCGATTCGGAATCTGCAATCGATCCAAATTTTTTAGAAAAAACTGGATGCAATGTAGATAATCTTTTATATGTACAAGCTACTTCTGTAGAATTTGTATTAGAAACAATTGAAGAACTACTTGGTTCAAATGAAAATAGGATGCTTTTTATCTGGGATTCGTTGGCTTTAACTCCAGCAATTTCAGACATTGAAGGGGATTTTAATCCTCTTTCTTCAATGGCAGTTAAAGCAAGAATTCTTGCAAAAGGGATGTCAAAACTTACAGTTCCCATTGCAAATAGTCAATCGACATTTTTGGTATTAAACCAGCTTAAAACTAACATCACTAGGAGCCCTTCAGAGGCCCTTACAACGCCTTATATGACTCCTGGCGGCAAAGCTATGATTTATGCCTACTCGCTGCGTGTGTGGCTTACAGGGCGAAAAGCAAAGGCTTCTTTTGTCTTGGATGACAAAGGATATAGAATCGGCTCAGAAGTCAAGGTAAAGCTTGAAAAATCTCGCTTTGGAACACAAGGTCGCCAATGTAATTTTAAAATTTTATGGGGCGATAAAATCGGCGTACAAGATGAAGAAAGTTGGCTAGATGCAATCAAGAGTTCAAGCGCACTTAAGCAAAGCGGTGCTTGGTATGAACTTTACTATGATGACGGCACGTGTGAAAAATTTCAAGGCTCTGGTTGGCTTGACAAACTTCAAAATGAAAAGTTTCGTGCTCGTGCGTTGGAGGTAATGGACGAAGAAATAATTCTTAAATTTGACGAGCGTACAGGCAATGCTGAAGATTTTTACGAGAAGGAAGTGGCTTAATTAAACTTTAACAACTAATTATAATAAATCCAAGGAGGATATTTTGTTATGAACACCACAGGTGAAAGACTCAAACAAATTATCAAAGAAGAAGTTGATAGATATGTTTTTCAAGAAAAATTAAAAGCAAAAGAGAAAGCAAAGAAAAAAGCCCTCTCAGCAAAAGGTGACAAAAGATCAGATGACGAAGATGAAGAACTTGAAGTACTTCAACACAAATGAATGAAAGAAGGAAAGCTGAGTTCAGTTTTACAAGAACGCTACGGTATTAGCAAAAAAAATGCTGTCGGCAAAGTATTGTGGCACTCATTAAACGAAAGCGGCCAAATTGGCGTATATGATATGAAGTTTGGTGATACAATTATTCGCAATTTGACAGAAGTTGATTTGATAGAAAAGAAACAGAAGACACATTCAGTAAAAGAAGCTCACGGCGCGCAAGAAGTAACTGATCCAAAGAGAAGAAAAAGATAAATCATGAACCTCACAAAAAAATACATTTAAACTTGACAAATAAGTTTCAATGTAATAGTATTACCCTATGAGCAAATCAGTTCAAATTATAATGAAAGGAAAAAGTAATGAAGCTTAAGGCAATTCACTGTAAGAATTGCAACGACGTAGTATACTCAAGAACACAGCGTGATTTTAGAGAGTGTTCTTGTGGTTATGTATTTGTGAATGGCGGTTTTCATCATTTTAAATGTGGCGCCCTACCTGGCGCAGAGTTCAAAACAACGACAATTGATGTCGATGTGACTCTCCAAGTACTTCACGAAGATTGGAACACAATGGCTGACAATTATGGCATTGTTTAGTGTTAATTCCCTTGACATGTAACTAAAAGCATGTTAGCATGAATAAGTAATTTGGTTAGATAGTGGAACTATTAAAATTCGCTATCTATATTAGAATAAGGGCACAAGCCTCTTCAGCTACTTTAGGAGGTAGAAAAATATTATGAGTCATAAAGCTGCGCATTCAAAATCGAGACGACGTAGAAAGTTCGGTTCTACAAAAAGACGAAATCGTAGATTAGCTAAAAAAGGGAAGAAATAAATGTCGCGAGTTATGGTTATTGATGCCCTTAATCAATTTTTAAGAGGATATATCGTTAATCCAACTTTAACTCCGAATGGAGACCCCATTGGTGGAGCAGCAGGATTTCTTAAGATTTTACAAAAACTTTGTAGGGACATAAAACCTGACAAAGTTGTCATTTGTTGGGACGGCAAAGGCGGCAGCAGAAAACGCAGACTTGTAAACAAAAATTACAAAGAAGGTCGCAAACCTATACGTTTAAATCGAGATGTTAAAAATCTCACCGAAGAACAAGAACTTCAAAACAAAGTATGGCAACAAATACGGCTGATTGAATATTTAAATAACTTTCCAGTCACACAATTAATGCTTGATGAGGTGGAAGCTGATGATGTCATTGCTCTTATTACACAATTGCCTGATTTCAAAGGTTGGCAAAAAGTAATTGTTTCGAGCGATAAAGACTTTTTTCAATTGCTCGACAATGAAACAGTTGTGCTACGGCCAACTCAAAATGAAATTTTGAACAAACACATGATTGTAGAAAAGTTTGGCATTCACCCGACTAATTTTGCATTAGCACGTGCAATAGTCGGAGATAAAAGCGATAATTTAGAAGGAGTACCAGGCGTTGGCTTACCTACAGTTGCGAAAAGGTTGCCATTTTTAGCTGAAGAAAAAACGTATACTATCAGCGAAGTTAACGAATATTGTAAGCTTGCAGAATCAAGCTTGAAGGCATACCAAAATATTGTTGTAAATAAAAAACTTATAAAAGAAAACTACAAATTGATGCAATTATATAGTCCTAGTATTTCTGTACAAAACAAAGAAAAGATTAAATACGCCATCAGAAATTCAGAATCGGCCTTTAATAAAACTTCAACAAATGGTATGATGTTAGAAGACGGAATTGGCAACACAAGCTGGATTGATTTATTTACAACTTTTAGGAGAATTGTGTTGAGTTCTAAATAATAGACACATGCCCTCGTGGCTCAGTTGGATAGAGCATGCGCATGAAAGAAGAAAAAGGTGCTACGAGTTTTTCGTTGAACAGCGATAGAACATCAAAGTATAATGTTTGGTTTAATCAAGAAGGTTTTGCCTTCACAAACGAAAAATACGAACCGCACGAATTTGACGATTTGGTCGTCATAACTTATTAAGGAAGAGGAATGAACATCACACAAACAATTGATGATAGCATAAAAAAAGAAATTGAAGTTATTGATGGCGGGAAGAAGGATGGTGGGAAGAAGGAAGAGAAATGAATAAAGACACAAAAGGTAATCACTCAACCTATTTATGATACCATCATTTTACAGGAGAACACAAAATGAAAATCACAAAGACACAATTAAAGAAGATCATCAAAGAAGAGGTTGAAGAGGTGAATAGTGCCATGCCCTATACTGGACCGGATAGTATCAAGGAAGAGATTGCCACGCTTGATAGAGTGTATAATCAGATACGAATCGCGACCCATTCGGCACCAGAGGATGAGAGTACTATGGAAGGGCTTTGGCATCTTGAGAAGGCGATTGATTTACTGTCCAGATAGGGCTAATATAGTGATTATTACGGAGAAGAGAAATGAGTAAAGATACAAAAGGTAACCACTCATCTCCAAGTGGAGTATTGTCGTGGCGGGAAAAACAAGCTAACGAAATCAAAGATCTCAAAAAAGAAAACGTAGCTTTGCAACGCAAGTTGGCAGTTCATGATTTTCTTGATACGGGTGTTCCACAAGAACGACTTGATTATCAGAGAGAGCTAAAAAAAGAGATCATTAGGTTGAAATCTTTATGTAGGCGAAGTGCTGACGAGATCAGAGATCTTGACGATATGATAATCAAAAGTATCGAGGACAATAAAGTAATAGAATATCCAGAAGAAGATAAGGCATACTTCGCAGGTTTCTCATCTATCAATCTTCTAAACCGACTTGAAGGCAGAACCAATGGCGGATATATTGAGAACTATGATGATCTAAATCTGGAAATGAAAATGACCACCGACAATAAATACAGGCATATTAAAGAAGACTGTGTTGCCTACCAAGAAGGTGGAATGGGATGCCCAGATTGTTACTGTGACTCATCTTGTAAAGATGATTCTTGCCATATTTGTGGCGGCAACACAACAGAAAGAGTTGAAGAACAAGCAGCGAGACTAGAAAAGATCGCAGAACAGAAAGAAATAAATAAGGTGGTAGACCAAGTTGAGTCCGCCGCTATTAAAGCAGTACACAAAGTGATGGAACAACACAGCAAAACACTTGATGATCACACACCAGAATGCAAATGGCACAAAGATTGGCACGCTTGTGATTGTGGGGCGTTTGATAAATGAAAATAAACAATCCTTTACCAACAACAAAACAAAATAAAGGATTGTTTATTTTGGACAAAAGGTTGACACTTAGAGCCAAGTGGAGTAAGTTTGGCACAGGACGGACAAAAAGAATGAAAGTCGGTGATCTAGTGAGATTACAAAAGAAAATACATCATGAGTCTGGGGTCTATAAACCAGGCATTACTGGTATAGTTGTGGCATTAAGGCATCCGGTCCCATGTGATCCAACTTCAATTATCACAGTTTGCTGGTCCGCAAATATTTGCTTCGGCTGCCATCAGGAAGAACTGGAGGTGATCAGTGAAAGTCGGTGATATTGTTTCACGTAAAACCCTGCTGTCCATTGAGTACAAGGGTTTCAGCGGTATTAGCGGCTGGAGAACTATTATTCGTACATGTACATCAGAAACACTTGAAGTTGATTCTTATAATATCAGTATTAAGGTATTGAATGATGATAAATTTTGTATTGTATTATTAAATGAAGAAGCGGAATATGATGATTATGTAGAAGCATTTTTAATTCGTGAACTCAAATATTCTTTAAAGAGAGCAGAAGAAAAACAAAAAAGGGAAAAGTCATTATCTACTATTACGTTTTGTGGCCTTTTTGTCAACGTTGCCTTTTTTACCGTAATACTGCTAAATTTCCTATACCAACTATTCAAAGATTTTAATATTATTGAGATACCATAATGAAAGTCGGTGATCTAGTAACGTTTTCAGTATACGGATTAAACCTCAGTGCTGTCCGGTGGTCTGGTTTTCCGCGTCCAGATTGTAAAAGTCTGGTTGGTATTATTTATAAAATCACGCCTAAAGACTCGGCACCCTACCGTCCTAAAACTCGATATTATGTTAAATGGTCTTTGGAGGGTGTCCCAGAGGGTAGAGATCGGTGGCGGTCGAGCAGTTACTTCCATAGAAAAGATCTCAAGAAAGTCAGGCTGAAAAAAAAGTCTTGACTTTGAGTTCTTTTTTTGGTATGATGTATATAGAAACTCAAAAAAGAGAAAAAGATGTCTCAACTATTTGTACCATCATCGCTGGCTCAGCCCAGCCAACAAGAACAGATTGCTCAGATTCTAGCAGCGTTCGGCGCTTCCCAACAAAAATCTGTGAAGGAAAAGCCGAAGCGGAAGATCGGTTTCGTTGAAGCTGCTGCCAGAGCCAGCAGCATTAAGTGTGGCGATAGCTATGTACCAGTGCTGGAAATTTGCGCTTAAGCACAACTCTTCAACAACCCAAACACAACTTAATCGAGAGAAAAAATTATGGGATATCGTTCTGAAGTCGTGCTAGCAGTTAGCAAGGAGATGTTGCCTCACTTTTTGGTCACGTTCGCAAGATCTGAGGGTATAAGAAGTATGGTCTTGAGGGACCATGACCATCTGGATCAAGACTATGGTGATGAAGGTGGTTGGTTGATCCACTGGGAAGGCATCAAGTGGTATGGTTCATACCCAGAGGTTCAGATACTTAACGAGTTCATAGATAATTGCGATGGTGATTGTCTGGAAGGTTGGGATGAAGAGAAACATGGTTCCGTATATGAACATTTCCGCTTCGTTCGCCTCGGCGAAGACTTCGATGACGTAGCGCAGAAGGGTGAGTTTTGCTGGTCCGATATCCACCTTAACAGAGCCATAAGTTTCTGATGAAGGTCGGCGACTTGGTTCAGTTTAGGAGTTCTAAAACAGTAGGAATTATAGTCAAAATAGACTTTGGCCACGTTGTAATAAAAGCTCATAACGTAGAAAAGAGATACCCATATTGTGTCGAGTGGCCCGACTTTTTTGGCAGTCCCTCCTGGTACTCAGACGATGAGTTGTCCTTGGTGAGCAGCAAAGAAAGTTCTTGAGATCATTGAAGAAATTATTTACTTGACAATCGACACAAAATTTGCTATTATAGAACTACCATTTAAGAAAAGAGGATTTTAAATGTCGTACACCGGAACAGTAAGATGCCGCTATTGCTATAATAATGGTCATAATCGGAGAAGTTGCCCGACGTTGAAAGCGGAGGCCGAAAAGCTGATCGCGGAAGGCCGCGAGGATCATTATGTTGTTCGTGACTACCAGCGCCGAGAGCACCAAAAGGCTAATCAAAAGCGTCAATGTTCTTACTGCAAGCATCTGGACTATGATAGGCGGGCAGAGCAGGATGGCGATGTGCGTGAAGAGTCGTTTAAGCATAACAAGCGTACTTGCACCGTTAGGAAGAAGGACATCGCAGAGTTCCACCATAAGAATATTGAGTATCGTAAGGGAGTTGTAGAACAGTTTAATGAAATTGGGTTTGCCCCTGGTGCGCTAGTTAAGCACCAGCGATATTCTGACGCGGATCCTACATTTTATTTTGTTTCTCGTATTGATTGGAAAGACATCATATTCGAGCATCATCGCAACGTAATTTGGTGCTCTCCAATCGCCGAGCTTGGGCATGAAGGATATCGCTTTCCCATTCCAGCAAACCTGGCAGACGAAACCGAAAATCGCTATGGGATTTCACTTGTGTCCCCCATAAAAAGTACGGTGACTCCTCCTGCCGGCTGGGTCGAAGACATTGAATGCGTCAAGGGACTTCCTCAGTTCTAGGTTCCTGAGATCATTAAAGAAAAAAAAACACTTGACAAACAAGAAAATCTTTGGTACTATTAAGGTACACTTGAAAAAGGGATGAATTTCAAATGGCAGTAGATTTCAAAACGTTTCTTGAGGTAACTCCTTACGTGACCGCTATTCATAAGCCGGTCTTGCTCCGTGGTCGTCATGGGGTTGGAAAATCTCAGGTTGTATATCAATTCGCAGAATCTATTGGACTTCCCGTCGTTGAGCGTCGGGCCAGTCAGATGACTGAAGGCGACCTTGTTGGTTTGCCTAAGACTGATGGAGATGTCACTTCCTTTTGTCCTCCTGATTGGTTTAAGGCTGCATGCGATGAGCCTGTAATTCTATTCCTTGACGAAGTTGACCGTGCCACTATCGAGGTACGTCAAGGCATTTTCGAGCTTACTGACTCGCGTAAGTTGAATGGTCATCGCCTTCATACTGGTACTCTTATCTTTGCTGCTATTAACGGTGGCGAGCATGGAGAGCAGTATCAAGTTGGTGAGATGGACCCTGCCGAGCTTGATCGCTGGACTGTGTTCGATGTTGAGCCTACCGTCGAAGATTGGCTCAATTGGGCACAGGGCACTGTAGATACCGTGGTTTGGGACTTCATTAACCAGAATCGCAATCATCTTGAGCATACTAGCGATTTTGAGCCTAATAAGGTATATCCTTCGCGTCGTTCCTGGGATCGGCTTAATGAGTGCTTGTCCACGTTGGTTGATGAGCAGGAGAAGACTGTTCTAGAGCATGGTCATGGCAGCACCCTCTTTAACCTTGCATCTTCTTTCGTAGGGTTTGAAGCTGCCGTAGCTTTTAACGACTTCGTTCAGAATTATGATCGTCAAGTTACAGTTGGCGACATTCTTGTGGATGGCAAGCTGGAAAAGGTTAAGGACTGGGAGATCAACGATCATAATGCCCTGGTAGAAAAGCTCGAAGCTGGCAAGACCTTTGCGGAGGCACTGCCCGATGAGCAGATTCAAAATCTTGCCGAGTACTTTATGCTTCTTCCTTCTGAAGTCGCAATGAAATTGTGGACTGTCATGGGTGCTAGCGATAACGAGATTAGCAACACCATCCGCCTGCATCAGTCTAAGGTAGGCGGCGAAGATGTAGCGCATCGTATGGTCAGCATGCTCCGCGCTGATGACGAAGAAAGTTCTTGACAAACAGTCAAAAATAGCGTATGATGGTAGTAGTTACTTAAGAAGGGTGAATAATGGACTTCGACCTTAACATTCATGTTGCGCGCCTGCTCATGAGCGAGCCTTTCTTTGCCGCGCTTAGTCGCAGGGTTAACAAAAGAGCAAATAGGTCCATCCCAACAGCAGCAGTCATGGTCAACCCTAAAACTGCTCAGTTTGAGATGATTTACAATCCTGAGTTCTTTGAGGGTCTTAGTGATGCTGCTCGTAGAGATGTTATTAAGCATGAGCTTTATCATCTAATCTTTGAGCACTTGACTGGTCGCCTCCCTGATGGGGAGAACTCTAGGCTGTGGAACTTTGCAACTGATCTTGCGATCAACTCTCATCTTAATAATCTTCCTGAGAATTGTCTTAAGCCGGGTCAAGGTAAGTTTAAGGATCTTCCTCCTGGTAAGGCTTCGGAATGGTATTTGGATACCTTGAAGAAGCAAGGTTTTGATCCTGATGAGCCCGGACCCAAAGGTGAGAATGGTTCTGGCGAAGGCGAGGGCGAAGGTGGCTCCGGTGAAGCTGGCGAAGGCGATGCCGAGGGCGAGGGCGAAGGTTTGGGCGATAATGGTCAGTTTGACTCCCATGAACATTGGGGAGATGCAGATCAGACCACAAAGGAGATTGCAAAGGAACGCTTGAAGAATACTCTTCGCAAGGCATCAGAAGAGGCAAGCAAAAGTAATTCTTGGGGTAGCGTGCCTAGTGAAGTGCGGAAGGATATTCTGGAACGCATTTCTGGCGTAGTAGACTGGAAGAAAGTATTGAGGTACTTTGTTAAGACTTCACAAAAGGCTAATAAGTCTACGTCTATCAAGCGTATCAACCGGCGTTATCCGTATATCCACCCTGGACGTAAAACCAGTCGTCAAGCTAAAATTGCTATTAGTATTGATCAGTCCGGGTCTGTTTCTGACGGTATGCTAGTTGCTTTCTTTTCAGAACTTAATAAGCTAGCTGATATCGCAGAGTTTACGGTGATCCCTTTTGATAGCGAAGTAGCAAAGGATAAAATCTTCGTATGGAAGAAAGGTGAAAAGCGTAAGTGGGAGCGTGTTCGTTGTGGTGGTACGGATTTTGATCCTCCGACTGAGTATGTTAACACTCAGAAGTTTGATGGTCATATCGTATTGACTGATCTGTGCGCGCCCAAGCCTAAGTCGAGCAAGTGTCAGCGTATGTGGTTGACGACTGAATATTACGCTCGCAATCCATATTTTCAAACAAACGAAAGGGTTATCGCAATCCCTGAAAGGAGTTAAAAAATGAAAGCGAATAAAGTTATTGTTACATTATCATTTCCCGTAGAGATAAAGAAAGCTGCTCAGTCAGACGTTGCTTCTCTAGTCGATAAGCATCTCCATAAATGGTTTGACAATCTCAATGAGAACTTAACAGGTGATGAGGTTTTTGGCGAACTAACGGTGGAGAAGGTTGAACTTGAAGGTGTAGAGAACGTCCGTCAACGTGAACTTGATTTTCAAGATTAGTTCTTGACAATCCAACCTAAATTTGCTATAATAGGGTCATGAGTAAAAACGGAAAAATAATTGGTGCTCACCATCAGTGTGGAGGAAATGTAAAATACTTCGTTACACTGTCAGGTCTGATGTCTTGGCGAAAGTGTGACAAGTGCGGCACTAGCACTAAAAATGGAGATGCAGTCTTCACTAAACAAGAAGCTGCATATTGGAAGTAATGGGCAATTCGCCATTCAAAGATGCGATTGAAGCGTTGAAGGGCATTAGGGACTTTTGCAATAGACGCGAGCGAGCCTACCGAGGTTGGGGCGCACAGTCTAAAGCTCATGATTTAAGGCGAATTCGGGGAAAAGCTGAGAGGGCTATTAAAGAACTAACCCAAAACCACCACGGTTGAAATGAATATTGGTGATCTCGTGGTTTTCGTTGAAGATGATCGGTGGGTCGATCCACCTTCCAACTTTGATTCTTCTCCGTCGATTGTACTTGACATATCTGATCTTTACGACTCAGTTTTGGTTTGCCACCCTCCGACTGGCTGGGAGGGCTGGGT
>Ga0208684_1001387_pt1 | contig 13036 bp, 13 predicted proteins | sample MalvireepMed_b05_FD_184245 | JGI IMG/M metagenome (GOLD analysis project Ga0208684, IMG submission 184245) | Marine viral communities from the Global Malaspina Expedition - Malaspina viral metaG DeepMed_b05 (SPAdes) (version 2) | ecosystem: Environmental > Aquatic > Marine > Oceanic | place... | reverse complement strand
AAGGTTTCCACTAACTCTAACTTTATTTTCTAAAAGTAACTCTTTTGTAGTAATATAAAAAGCACCATTTTCCACATAGACTCCTTTACGATCTTGTCTCCTTGGTCGGTTATTATTATCAAAATTTAAAGGATTTAAATCTAAAGACCATCGAGGAAGCCAATGCTCTTTATACACACTAAACACGGAATCAAATTTTTCCATTTTTTCTAAACCATTATCAATATGTTGTGGCGTAATTAATGGAGATGTTGGTTGAATAAATACTAATCTATCGAAATCAACATTCTCTGCAAAGTGTAGTAGTGCATCCTCACTTGGTGATTTGTCGTGAGCCAATTTAGGAGGACGATCTAAAACAGAGGCCCCGTGTTGCTTTGTAATAGTTTTTATGTGGGAAGAGTCAGTGCTTACCCAAATATCATCTACATTTGACCACTTCGCGGCGTTTATTGAATATACAATTAAAGGCATACCCCCCAACATTTGAATGTTTTTATTTGGTATTCCTTTACTACCACCCCTTGCTAATATCAACGCTACAGTTTTCATCTTTAACCCCTTAGTGTTTCTCTTTTTTCTATCTCCGAATCCAAAACTGCTCTTGGGCCAAACTTACCCAACGCCTTATCAATATTTCTAATTCCATTTACAAGTTTCATCAGTCCTATAGGTTCAATAGATGCCATTTGATCTGATCCCCACATTGTCCTGTCTAGTGTTATATGTCTTTCTGCCCAAGTTGCTCCCATTGCTACAGCAGCAAATGTTGTAACTAACCCATATTCATGTCCACTGTAACCAATTTCTCTTGTTGGGTAATGTTCTCGTAACCATTCTATATACCTTAAATTTAATTCTTCTGTGGGTGATGGATATGTTGAATTTGTATGGAAAATCAAATCAGGATCTCCGATCTTTATTGCATGACGTACTTCTTCCTCTGTACTCATACCAGTAGAAATCATTAAATATTCAGAATTGTATCTTGTATAGCCCAACAATTCATCATTAGTAACAAGTGCTGATGGAACTTTCATCATCGGGGTATACTCTTTCATAAAATCTACAGAATCTTTATCCCATACCGATGCAAAAATCCCTATATCTTTGCTCTCTGCATATGAAAATAATTCATCATATTCTTCTTTACCAAATTCAATTCTGTGTTTATATTCGAGATATGTCATATCTCCCCACGGAGTATTTTTGTTTTTATTTTTTTGATTTTCTGGAACACACACATCAGGATTTCGTTTTTGGAATTTAACAAAATCACACCCAGATACTGCTGCAACATCAATCAATTTCTTTGCTGTCTCAACACTACCATTATGGTTGATACCAATTTCTGCAATAATTTTTGTATTCATAATCATTTAACCTTTTCAAACACAACCACAGTGTTGTGTAAATTCCAATTGTCAAAAGCAGGTGGTTCTTTCATCCAATAAACTTCATATTTAATTTCATCCCAAACTTCTGGAGTTGTTGTATAAATTATCTTCCAATTTTCAAGATTTAAAGATTTAAAAAACTCCATCCACCTCGGTTGTGTCCAACATGTTAAATGTAATCTTTTACCTGCAAATTTATTTCCTTCAGGTGTATTTGATATTTTATGTGCAACATATTTCTTTGATGTTCTAAAACATTCCCTATGCGCCTTCTCTTGATCTTCGGGTTTCAGGTGTTCAATTACATCAGTTGAACATACCAAATCAAAAGAATTATCATCAAACGGAATATCTGTAACGGAAGCAACCTGTGCAGATACCCCGCGTTCTGTTGCTCGATCTATAGCAGTTTTGGAAACATCTATACCTTCACACCTTTTACCTAAAGGTTCGAAAAAAGATTTTATACCAATACCAGTAGAACATCCAATATCTAAGACAGATTCATATTCTATATTCGATGGATTTAAGCAACAATTAAAGAAAGAGGGATAATGGGTTGAATTTAATTCTTCACTAGAATGATACCTATGTCTACTGTATAATCTTTCATATAGTTCTTCATAAAAGTTAGTCATCGATTCGCTCTTTCATAAATTGGAAACTCTGACAAATCTTTATGCATACCAGAAGTTTCTAAGTCTTCATTATAATCATCAATTTCCTTAAACAATTCTAATCCCTCTGCTGCTTGCTCGGGAGGCATGTACATGTTCCAACCGATCATATCAAAGGAATCATCTTTGTATAGTTTATCCATATGTCTTCCTTCATAACGAGCAACCTTGAACCACTCGTATGCGTCCTTATCGTTTGTTAAGATCATTCCACCCTTTCCGATTGGGATATGCTTTCTTCTATGAAAGGACAAACAATAATATGAATCCTGAACATACATTCCTTTCTGCATTCTTGTGGCGCCATCCCAAACGGGATATGGGTTTAATTGATATGCTCCACTCCACTCTACATCTTCAAACTTTACCTGACACCCTGCATGAATAACAGTACAGGGAACTGAAACATATGTTCTTTTAGGTAGGACAATTTCCCCATCTGCTTTCAAATATTTCAAACACAAAAACATCGCATCTGTGCAATTATCTACAGCAACAGCATACTTGCTACCTGCATATTCCGCAAGTGTTTTTTCAAATAATTCAACCACATCCCAAGGATCTGACAGATTATAAAAATTTATGTATTCGTTTACTAGCACGCCGCACCTAACTTTGAATTTTCCTCTGGGTCATATGTGTCGGGTGTTTTTGGTCTTTCTATCATCTCATAATACTCGCCAATAATTAATGGTTGTTTGGTAGTGCATGTTTTTTGTTTACACTGAGAATCGTATGCAAAGCCAGGGATAACTCTAAAGTCAAAACTTACTCTAGTCTTTCCTGTCTCGTTTGTCTTATTTCCATGACGACATTGATTAAGATAACCCAAAAGATATTGACCATACTCCAAATTCACTGGATGAAAATCACCAAGGCCTGGAATGCTTTCTACCCAAACTGAGTTTGTATCAAAAGATCTGGTAAGAGGAAGATAAACATTCACTTCACCCGAAGGATGTTTGTGATCATGATCTCCATCAGAATGCCACTTATAAACTGCTTTCGCGCCTGGGCGGTTGAAACGGATGCCTGGAGTCTTTTGATATACAAGTATGTCATCTTCAAACAAAGGATGAATGACTTCTTGAACAAAGGAAAGATAAAGATTGTCAAACTCAGGCCAACCAGAATCTAAACGACTGTAAAATACCTTATGAAATTCTGTATGAGTATCTTTCCCCAGTGTAAGATTTGATTTATTATCCTCGTTATCCAATTCTGATAAATCAACATCAAACAAACCTTCAACTAATCCCGCAAAATCATATTTACTTGTATCATATTCTAAAATCTTCATGTATTCTCCTAAACAAACTTCCACACTTTGTAATATTCATTACCGCCATTATACAATTCTACCCAAAATTCATCAAAACTCAACTGCCATTTTCTAATATTTTCAGAATCTTCTTCCTTATGCCATAAGGTATGATCCAAATTTTTCTGTATCCATTCCATCGAGTGTATTATTTTCTTGTTCTCTTTCCCAGTAAATCCAGCAGCGATAGCAAAGGTGCTAGAAGAAGCAACCAACACATCACATTCAGAGAGAATTGCAAAGTCTGAAAAATGATTTGGAGTTCCTATCTCATATGGTCTTTTCAACGAATCTATATGAAGCATAGTGTACACAAAACTTATGAAACTGGGATCGTCTGTGCAAACATAATACTTTGTATTTTCAAAATTTGCTTCTATTTCATTTATGGCATTTTGATAATATTCAGGAAGATGTATTTCTCTACCTTGATTTCCGTCTGCCCCTAAAATATCTGTACCTCTAATATGAATTCCCACACTCACTTCATCTTCGGGAAATGATCTCTTATAAGTATCGTTGATTTGTAGAAATTTTCTAGGATTGTTTTTACAAAGTTTCCAAAACACATTATGCAAACAATACTCACCAACCACATAATCTTTATCTTTACTCAAGAATGAAAAATCTGTTTCTAATATTTCGTCCCAATCCAACAATTGTTTTTCGTTGGATGATTCTTTATGTGGTGCTAAGGAATCAAAACACTCTTCCCCTTCCCATGAAACACAAGATGCTTCAGTATTCATAACATCTGCTAACTGTACTAGATTTATATAATGTAGTATTCTGTTACCAAATCTTCCTCTTGTCATATTATCAATTCGGATCATCACAAACTTCCATAATATAATCTTCTGAATCTTTCTTATATCCTTCTATTCCTTGTCGGGTATGTTTTTGAAATGTTATACTATCATACCCTAACTCTTTACATCTATTTATACAGAAAGTAAAAGACTCTTGAATGTCTTCAAAAGAAGGAACGTCTTCTCCCATAATTCTTATATGAACATCATCATTGGTTCTTGAACCAATTGTATGAGAATCTGAATCACTATCCAACTCTTCTTTATATGCTAATATACTTTTTAGTTTTCTTATATGAACTCTGTTGGGATGCTTACTCAAACAATAATTAAAATATAATTCATATTCTGATGCTCTTCCCTGACCGTCATGACTTTGATCGCCCACAACAGTATGGAAATGTCCCGTAGTGGTTTCTAAAAATGCTTTCCAGAAAGGCATATTGAATCTTTCTTCTACATCATTTTTAATTTCATCCAATATGTCTTTTGAAAATAACATATGATGTGTAATACCAGAATCACTAGTTTGTCTTGTCAATCCTGGCATTAATTTTCCCATATGTTCAAAGTATGGTGAATAGTTTTCTGCTCCTATATTAAAATAAGTTTTATCACCATCTACAAATTTTGTGGGTGAAAGAAAAATTGTATCAGAATCTACCACCAAATAATTATCACATAAATCCTCTGCTACTTCGTGTGCAGAAAGTTTTAGTACTTGCTGATAATACCAACAAGTTCTCCAATGCTTACCAACAATATTAGAAACATCTTCTAACGTAAATGGAAAATCTTTTTCTGGAATCCATTCAGCATTTTTTGTAAGTCTATCTCTTGATATTACAAAAACTCTACCAACGTCAATAATATTTTCTTTAATATTACTGATGCATAATTCTAAAGTATCAATATCTTTTATGTGTGCTGGTATCACTACATCTATCATTTTACATCTCCACTGTATTCCCAAATCCAATCAGGATTTATTTTTTCTAGAGTAAGAGTCTCTTCTGATCTAGCATTTTCATGATGTTTAATTCTATCGTCTAAATTAAAACCCAAAATATGAGATCGCATCACAGAATACGCATGATCCTTTTCTCCTGAAAGAAAATAATTAGATAGTTTTCCATAGTGTAATATTCCAGTCTCATAAGAAACTTCGTGTGGAGTCGGTACATTATGTGGTTCCATTGGTAATAGATGTTTATCTAAACGATATTGATAATCAAATCCATCTATCCATTTGAATAAAGAACCCTTGAGTGGTCCTCCATTGAAAGCATCATAATTTACATTTGTACCATCATGCATTACAAAACTATCAGTTCTGTGATGAAATTCATCACCCCACAATTGAACAAAAGGCAACTTCCACAAATTAACAGAATCATCCAGATTGTCAATAAAATCTGGCATATTTTTGAAAGGAATTTCATCTGCATCGAGAGATAAAACATAATCTGGATTATGAAGTTTAATTGCTTCGATTGCAATCATGTGCTGTTGTCCATCACACCTAACCTTCCAATCATGTTCTATATTCTTATACCATTCAACTTTGTCATAACTTCTACATATCTCTTCTGTTGAGTCAGTGCTTCCGTCATCTACTATAATAATTTTTTCGCAAAATTGATCAAGAGCAGATAGAAGTCTATCTATTATCTTCTCTTCATTTTTAACCCCAACTTTTGCTATGACTGATTTCTTCATATCATCTTCCCATTAAATCATTTAAGTTTATAAACTCACAACCTGCATCAATCAAATCTTTGTTCTGTTCTTTGATGTAGTCAAAGAAATTCCATGCCAAGACTATTATAGCATCTGGTGTGTTTTCTGTACAATAATTTTTATTTTTAATTGGAATATTTACACAGGGAATAAACTTATTATGTTTCAATTCATTATCTTCTATGACATATTCAATATCATTATTATCAATTCCAAAGAAATTCAATGCAGTAGTTGCTTTTGCTGGTGCAGCATACCCAATAATTTTGCTGTATTTTTCCTTTAATTTATCAATATTCTTCCTTACATTACTCTTCATTCTATAAACTTCTTTACCAAAATTCTTATATGTAGAGAGATTTAGTATACCACAATCTTCTTCTCTTAACAAATATTCTTTAACACTAGAATCAACAATACATTTACCTTTTCTTTTCACATAAACTCGAATAGATCCACCATGAGTATCCACATACTTTACCTTATAAACACAAAGTCCCATATTATCAAAGAAATTATTAATAGATGTCACAGACCAATAATTAGTATGTTCATGATAAATGTTATCAAATGTCAGATCCTCTATTGTAGAAAGTAGATATTGAACCTCTACTATAAATGTTCCATCTTCGGTTAGAAAATCGAACGCATTTAGTGCCATATTATACAACTCATCTGAGTGTGCAAACACATTAGAAGCAGTCACGATGTTTGCTCTTCCATGATCTTTAATCATTTCTTGAACTACATCTTTTGTGAAGTAACCAGCATAGGTTCGTATTCCCTTTTCATTTGCAATTTTTGCAATGTTCTTAGCGGGATCAATTCCGAGAACTTTAATTCCATTATCTTTAAAAGTACTCAATGCTATACCATCATTACTACCAACATCAACCACAAGACTATTTTCGTCTAAGTTAAATTCTTGAATGTATTTTTCGGCAGCATCTTCAAAGTGTTTCACAAACTTAGAGGAAGTAGAAGAAACGTAAAGATAATTATCAAACATTTCCTCTGGAGGAACAACAACGGACAATTGACAGTTGTGACACTTAGGACAATAGTTCATTTCTAATGGATGTGTGACTACTTGTTCATCTGTAGAATCTACAAGATTGTTTGCAAGAGGAGAAGTCCCCAATGACACACATCTCTCTAGATGAAGATTACCACAAGAACGACAAGAAGTTTTGTATGTGGATAGGAGTCTATCTCTCATCTCATCATCGACCAACTGATAAGGAATGGTATGTGTTATACCATAATTTTCGTGTTCTCTTTCTCCTCTAACCAAATTCAAGAATACAGAATCTTCTGTGAACACCATAGTGTGTGCAACATTAGGTTTAATGATAGCAATATCACCCTTGTTTATAACTCTAGTTTCAATCGGTGCATTTGGAATAGATAAGTCTTTGATTACACTGATGTATTGTCCTTCAACCAAAAGACATTTCTGTTCTTGAATTGGGTGGTAGTGATTTGCTCTTACAGTTCCTTTCTTCGAATCAATCATCCCAATCAAATTGATTGGTTCGGTCAATTCATAATTTAAAATTCGTCCACGGTCATCAACATATTCCTTACCGCCCTTATCAATATACTCTAGGCCTGGATTAGTTTTTTTTTCTGACCAACTCTGAATCATCTCTTTGATACACTCTTCAATGTTGTATTTAAATTTGAATCCAGTAGACAATAGTTTCTTATTTGAAATTGTATAACCAAGGTTTGGAATTTCATCATCCGTTTCTATTATGCTTAAATCTGGTTTAAATTTCTTACAGATTTCGGCAACATCTTTAACAGTCATACTCTCTTTCGAAAGATGGAATGTTTCTCTGCTGATATCTTTGTTGTCTGCCATGAACTTAATACAATGGACAACATCCAAAAGCGGAACTAAACTTTTCAGTTGAACACCACCCGAAAATAATTTGATAGTTCCTTGTTGCGATGCAATCTTAGAAAACAGATTAGGCATAATGTTTATACGCATTGTATCTGTTGAGAAACCACAAACAGTTGCCAGTCTAAGAATGACATAATTTTTGTCAGAGTTGCTTAAGTCAATTTCAGATTGTACCTTGCCCTTTGCATAAGAAAGAACAGGACACGGTTCTTCCGTTTCCGAAATATCAAGTTTTGTTTCTTCGAAACCTTCGTAGACCACATGCGTGGAAGGAAAGATTAATTTACATTCATCTGTAATATTGTTGATGATGTTTCTGGTGCCATCAATTGCGGTGGCTTTAATCAGTGCATCTTGCTCTGGATTGGATTCGGTCTTAGTGTACGCAACATCTGTTACCCCTGCAAGATGAATAACAACATCGGCATCAGAGACTATATCCTTTATACACTCTTCGTCTAAGATGGAACATTGAATGAAATCAATACCCCAATCCCTAAGTTGCTTAACTCTTTCTGATACAAATCTAGTATCAACTGCTACAACATTTTTAAATCGTGATTCACCCGAATATACTTTACAGAGTTCTGTTCCAATATATCCAAGTGCGCCTGTGATAACCACTTTGTTTACTTCATTCTTATCTTTCATATCAAATTCTTACATTCAAATTCATATTTAACTAAGTTACCAACACCACTCAGAAGTGCGTGGTGTACATATAATATGTATTTACCATCTTCTTCCCTGAATGAGCATACATGAGGTTGGTGCATGTGCTGTCCTGTATTTGATTCGAGTATCTTACCCTTTGTCTCCCAATTAACCCCATCATTAGAAATCATAACTACTGTATGTTCATTGTGGTACGTTCTGTGCATTCCATCTTTGTCATGAATTGTATTTGTGAAGTGTGGTGGAAATGCGATATACTTATCACCAAAAGGATAAACAGCAGGATAGTAGAAATTTTGTTTACCTTTCACATCAAACTCAGGATTACATTTTATTAGTTTGGGTTTTGTCCATTTAATCAAGTCTTTAGATTTGCTATACATTATGTGTCTAGAACCTAATTCCATGTTTGCTCTGAGGTACATAACGTATTCGTTAATATTATGATCGAAGAATATACTAGGCATCCAATCTAATCCCAAAATTCCTATGGGCAAATCTTCGCACTCAGTTAATATACTCATCACTGGTTTATCATGATACTCTTTCCAGTTTATTCCATCTGGAGAAACAAAAACATAAAGTCCATTTGCATGTCGAGGGTGGTAAAAATCATCCTTGAAAATCTTTTTTATATAGTCAGGCCACACTGGGTCAACTACATCAACAACTTCCAAATCTTTGCTGATTGGACAATCCAGCAAACTCTCATATAATTTTGCTGTGTGTAATCCTTTAGCAGCAGGAGTATTTTGTTCGCTACCTCTGCCAACATGATAACCACCAACTGCTTTATATTTTTCTTCTGGTGGTATGTTTGGATTGGTGTCCAGAAAAACTCTAAAATTTTCTGCTGCAAGAGATTTTCTGAGACACACACGATTTGTTGGCAATTCATATCCATTATCTGTTTTGACTGCATATTGAATTTCATGATTCCTACCAAACGCCTGCACCCTTCCTTCCCAGTATAACTTGTCCTCTACCACATGTGGGTAGTATCCATACAGTTGATGTTTAGCAAATTTTTCTGGAACGCCTTTGAAATCAAAGACTTCTTCTATCTTTGTAATATGCATTGTCACTCCTTTATGAACTTTGCAAATAATGTGTCACACGACCCTACCTTTGCTAGTGCAGAAGAATAGGCATCATTAAGATCTTGGTTATTTAGAAAATCATACTTTACTTGACCAAGAGGTTTATTATCTTGAAGCCATACCATATGATTTGCGAGGGGATATCTTTGAATTTGCTTTACATATCCGACTTGCAACCCCGACTTAATACCAACACTCTTTAGATTTTCTGAATTAAACGTATAAAGATGTTCTGGGTTTGCATTGAATTCTTTGAATTCCTTTGAATTATAAATGCTCAATAGTGCATCATTAGAGTTAGGAACTTCAATGTATATCGATCCCCCTGACTTTATTTTTTTCTGCAATATTTTCAACTGCTCGATTGGATCGGGTATATGCTCCAGAACATGAAATGATACGATTGAATCAAAAGAATTATCCTCTAGATCATCCAAATGCTGAAAGAACGGTATATTGTTTTCTTCATAGAATTTTTTAGACTGTGGATCTAAATCGATACCAACAACTTGATTTACATACTTCTGTATCCTGTAACAAAAACCACCTAGACCTGAACCAAATTCAAGAACATCTTTCTCTAGTAATACGTCCTTTAATTCATCAACTCTTCTATCGTCATCCAACACACACTTCCGTGGATACGTCATCGTTGATGTTTCATAATACTCATCTTTCATATGCTCAAATGAGTCTAGTTGTTCTAGACCACAACACGAACACTTGAGTATGTTCACATCAACATTGCTTCGAGTTCCTATCTTCAAAATCTCTAACTTATCAGAAGAACACAGATAACACTTATTGTTTTTCATATTATGCTCTCTTAATTTTGTAAATAATTTCTGCACCAGAACTTTGTGTTCTTGCAAAATATGAATTTGATTCCTTTAGCCACTTCAATAGTTTACCAACATTATCATTTGGTAAGTTTGCATCTCTCAATGCATTGACTAGTCTTTTCTCGAAATCAACTATTAGACCATCTCCAGATGCCCAGTCGTGGTGAATAGATCTCCAATCCAAAGATAGTTTGTTCTTAGCACAGAATTTTTTGAAGTCTTCTATGTCAAGAAAATGTAAATCTGTAAGGGACATTGGAACATCCAACAACAAGGCGAGAGTCATCCACACATATCCTCTAGGATTATAAAAGGCGGGACAACTATTAATTAACACACCGTCTTCCACTAAATATTTATTTATGATTTCACCCAGTGATGTAAAGGGGTCATCAAAATGCTCTAGTGTTCCTTGCATAACGACAACATCAAACTTTTCATTGAACTTTAAATTATGTGAATCATCACAAATGAATTCTAAATTTTCTAGGTTATGATAAGTATTATTTGCCTTACTTATTGATTCTTTAGAATAATCACAACCAATCACTTTTTTTGCACCAGACTCTGCGATCATCGCTGCCAAGTCACCCACTCCACATCCTATCTCCAATACAGTTAGACCATTCCAATCAGGTATTTCTTTAAATATTTCAATTGACTCTATTATGGGTGGTACAGTAAAGAATTGTGTTTCAGTAGAGTGTACTGAATTGTATATCTCCTTTAAATCATAATTAGTTTTCTCTTTAATCATAGGTGCTTAATCTCTTTTTTATATTTTTTAGACTGAGTTAAAATATACTTTTCAGATTTTTCAGAATCATGAGGATTTTCTTGTACTCGTATTCCACTCGAATTAAAAGGTCTAGAACCATCAGAAGTATAAAGATATTTCAATGACTCTTGTACCTCTTCTGTTCCATAGTAATATCCCTTTTCGTTTACTTTGAAAAAATCAAATCCTACCAAACCTATAGTAGTATATTTTTCTCTTTTAACAAAAAAATCAAAAGCAATAATTCCCGTCGAAGGAGGAAATTTATAATACTCTTTGAATAGGGGAATCATATTTTCTCCATAACTCCCATCATAATAAACAGGATGGTCTGGAAATATTTCTGAAGATCCTTTGGTTGAAGCATAACTGGTATTATACATCTCAACCAAACCCAAAGAATTTATTCTTTCTTTACTATATGGATCAGGATCGTGTGCATTTAAAAAATGATAGTTTGCTCGATTACCAATATGCTGTTCATAACCATCCATTGGAGGGAAGTTACATATTGCAACTTCATCAAAAGAATCAACAAATTCTTTTGTGCTTTTCAAAACACTTGGTCCTTTTCCAATTATGACAACAGATTTACTCATACTAAAATTCCAGTCCTCACACACTCAGGAAGAATTGGATCTTCCGTTTCTAATTCTCTAATTGTAAACTCTGTTCCATCATCAAATGGATATTGTTTATTCTCAATTGCTTCTTTTAATAAATCTACATCAGCACAAAAACGGTATTTAGGATGACTATATGTGTGTAATTTATATACCATCTCTTCTGGAGTCATGCACCAAGAAAAATGACAACCCACCTTTTTAGAAACTATCGGTCCAACATCTCTCCAATTACATGGGTAGTGTCTCTTAAATACTTTATATTTTGATGCAATAGGAGACACAAAATCCTTTCCTTCCCAAAGATAGTTTGTTTTGTAAAAAAACTGATATAAGTTTAACCGAACACAATTCTTATTTTCTACTTCTGAAAATATATAAGGATATGCTTCACGATAAATAATCTCATCAGCATCTATTGAGACAATTATATCCTCATCATCGAAACTCAATTCTTTCATAAAGGCACTTCGCATCACGGGTTCGTTTATTGCATGAATTGCATCTTCATTTTCGTAAGCCTCTACTGCTTCTTCGCTGATATCTTGAGGAAGATATATGACCTTATCCATTAATTTTTGGGGAAATTTATGTTTATGTTCCTCAAAAATAAAACTTCTGGGCTGTCCTGTGTGTGTTCGGTTGTGTTCGCATATTATGAATTTATCGATATGATTATATGCCTCAATCAAATTCATAATTAAAAACCTAATCTCATGTTCAACATAAAAATATGTTTTAAGATACTTCATAATTAACCTCGCATCAACACAGACTCACCTAAAATATCGTATCTGCTGTGCCTCTTAATCATACCAATCTCCATATCGAATAATCATCATTTCCACCATCATATAAATCAACCCAAAATTTATCGTCTGCTTCTATTCTATTATTAATCCAATCAAGTGAATGAATTATCTTTTTTTGTTTTCCAATAAAACCCGCACATATACAATATGTAGATGGACTAGAAATAATGTAATCACATTCTGACATCTTTTTAAAATCATTTATATAATTATGTCTATCGTTGTCCCCAATATCATATTTTATATTATTATCCTCAAAATGTTTTTCCACTTCACTGTATGATTGTAGATTTTCATCATCTGTAAAAATAATAAACTCATCAACTTCATCTTTAATCTGGTCTATTGCA
>Ga0208684_1001385_pt1 | contig 13048 bp, 12 predicted proteins | sample MalvireepMed_b05_FD_184245 | JGI IMG/M metagenome (GOLD analysis project Ga0208684, IMG submission 184245) | Marine viral communities from the Global Malaspina Expedition - Malaspina viral metaG DeepMed_b05 (SPAdes) (version 2) | ecosystem: Environmental > Aquatic > Marine > Oceanic | place... | reverse complement strand
CACTTTGGCTTCGTTTTTCAGTTTGTCGATCAGCTCATCCACCGAGGCGACTTTGATACCGCCTTTGCGCTCGGCGGGGGATTCCACTTTGAGCAGCGTGACCTTGGAAGCCACTTCCACGCCGTAGTCAGCGGGGGTTTTGACATCCAGCGGCTTTTTCTTGGCCTTCATGATGTCCGGCAGCTTGGCGTAGCGCGGCTCGTTGAGGCGCAGGTCAGTGGTGACGATGGCCGGGAGTGTCAGCGCGACGGTTTGCAGGCCGCCGTCGATTTCACGGGTCACGTTGACCTTGTCACCATCTACCGCGACTTCTGAGGCGAAGGTGCCTTGCGGCAGATTGGTCAGCGCGGCGAGCATCTGGCCGGTCTGGTTGTTGTCGGTGTCGATGGCCTGTTTGCCGAGGATGACGAGGCCGGGCTGCTCTTCGTCCACCACTTTGGCAAGCAGTTTGGCCACCGCCAGCGATTCGGCGCGCTCGTCGGTTTCAATATGAATGGCGCGGTCGGCCCCCAGCGCCAGCGCGGTGCGCAGCTGCTCTTGGGCGGCCTTGGGGCCCACGGTCACGGCCACGACCTCGGTGGCCACACCCTTCTCTTTCAGGCTCACCGCCTCTTCCACGGCAATTTCGCAGAAGGGGTTCATGGCCATTTTAACGTTGGTAAGGTCTACATCAGAGTGGTCCGCTTTGACGCGGATTTTGACGTTGTAGTCGATGACGCGTTTCACCGCGACGAGTACTTTCATAGGTTCCTCGCTTGGCTCGTGATAGAAGCCGTTAACCTGACTAGGCGCCGCCACCTAGTGGCTGCGCTCAAAATTCATGCAAGCGTTTGATAGGCTAGCAAATGAAAAACCCTATCAATTTGCCACAGCCTACCCACCAGCAACAACTTTCTCTTCGTGCGGCCTTGGTCGTAGCCCGCCGGTATCGCTATTCGTACCGACACTTATAAAGTGTGCTTTTGCCATCGTAGGGGTGACCTGACACGGGTATTATGCCTATCATGGGAGATAACCAGAAGCAAACGACCGTTTTAAATTAAGGCCATCTTTTCATAAGCTAGTGCCCATTCGCTAGCCAGATACAGATGGCGCTTATGAGAATAAGGAGAAACCGGGTGGAAAACGTTGAACGCGATGTAATGGACTTTGACGTGGTCATCGTGGGCGCAGGCCCCTCTGGCTTGGCCGCCGCCTGCCGTTTGATGCAGCAGGCCAACGAGGCGGAGCAAGAGCTAACCGTTTGCGTGGTCGAGAAGGGATCTGAAGTGGGAGCGCATATTCTGTCTGGCGCGGTATTCGAACCCCGCGCCCTGGCGGAGCTGTTTCCCGACTGGGAAGAGCGCGGCGCTCCCCTGAATACGCCCGCCACGCGCGACGATGTCTATTTGCTGAAGGATGCCGAAAAGGCGCAGAAAATCCCCAATGCGCTGGTACCCAAGAGCATGCACAACACCGGGGGTGAACTGACTCGCTACGTGATTAGCGCAGGCAACCTGTGCCGCTGGCTGGCCGAGCAGGCGGAATCGCTGGGCGTTGAAATATTTCCTGGTTTTGCTGCTCAGGAAGTCATCATTGAAGATAATGTGGTGCGCGGCATCCTGATTGGCGATATGGGCGTAGGTGCCGATGGCACCCCCAAGGATGGCTATATGCCCGGCATGGAGCTGCGCGCTAAGTACACGCTGTTTGCAGAGGGCGCACGGGGCCACCTAGGCAAGCGACTGATCAATGACTTCTCACTGAATGCTGGACGCGACCCGCAGCATTACGGCATCGGCTTGAAAGAACTGTGGGATGTGCCCGCCGAGAAGCACGAACCCGGCTTGGTAGTTCACGGCTCCGGCTGGCCACTAGACAGCAACACCCACGGCGGTTGGTTCCTCTACCACGCGGAAAACCAGCAGGTGGTAGTGGGCCTGATTATGGACCTCGGTTACCAGAACCCGTGGCTTTCCCCGTTCGATGAATTTCAGCGTATGAAGCACCACCCGGTGCTGAGCCAGTACCTGGAAGGCGGCAAACGCGTGGCTTATGGCGCACGGGCCATTGCCAAAGGCGGGTTCAACTGCCTGCCGAAAATGACCTTCCCTGGCGGTCTGTTGATTGGCTGTGACGCGGGCACCCTGAACTTTGCCAAGATCAAAGGCCTGCACACGGCAATGAAATCAGGCATGGTGGCGGCAGAAAGTGTATTTGAAGCGATCAAAGGCGGCGATGAAGGGTCGCTGCAGAGAGCGTTTTTGAAGCCATCAAAGATGGCGATGAGGGTGGGCAAGAGCTTGCCAACTTTACCAGCAAGTGGGAAGCCAGCTGGGCCTATCAGGAGCTAAAAGAGAGCGCGAGCTTCGGCCCTGCCATTCACAAATATGGCACGGTTGGCGGTGGCGCCTATAACTTTGTGAACCAGTTGCTGGGCAATAAGCTCCCCAACGTTCATGACACCACTACCGACCACGGCGCGTTAAGGCCAGCCGCTGAGTTCGAGAAGATCAACTACCCGAAACCAGATGGCAAACTGTCGTTTGATAAATCCACCTCGGTGTTCTTGTCCAATACGAACCATGAAGAGGATCAGCCCTGCCACCTGCGCCTCGCAGACCCAGAGCTGCCGATTCGTGACAACCTGCCCAAGTATGCTGAACCCGCTCAGCGCTACTGCCCGGCAGGGGTGTATGAGGTGGTTGAGGATGATCAGGGCAAGCCACGCTTCCAGATTAACTTCCAGAACTGCGTGCACTGCAAAACCTGCGATATCAAAGACCCCGCCCAGAATATTACCTGGGTAGCCCCTGAAGGCGGTGGCGGCCCGAACTATCCAAATATGTAACAGGCCAAATATATAACAGGGATAGCAATGGTGCAGCTGACTACGCTGGCTGCACCGGAGGCTCCATCACCTCAATAGGTGCACGGCGGGCGATGAGACGACGTCGCCCGGCTTGCACAAACCGCACATCAATCACCGGGTCGGACGGATTACCCTCTACTGCCGCCACTTCGCCTTCTCCAAACACTGCGTGCAGCAAGCGCTGACCGGGGTAGTAGTGGCTACCCGCTTGGTAACCAGCTGAAGACTCCTTCACCTGTGGTGCGGCTAAGGCAATGTCGGCGCGCCCTACTCTTTCCAAGTAACGGGCCACTAAGCTAGGGGATTGCACTTCTAACGGCGTATCTGGCGCCTGCTGATTGGCTAAACAAGCGGCGACACGCATACCATCCTGCCAGGCACTTTCGGCAATAAAACGGCTTGGCCGATGTGCACCTCCGTCGTGAAGAACCAGCAACTGCTCCTTGGCACGCGTGATGGCCACATAAAACAGCCGCCGCTCCTCCTCTAAGCGCTCATCATTCAGCGGGTTATCGCGGCTATAGTGGGGAAAGTCTTCTTCATTAACGCCTGCAACGGCCACTAGCGGCCACTCGAGGCCCTTGGCACCGTGCACGGTACTGACCAGCACGCCGCCAGCCTGATTCTCCACCGGACGTTCAAGTAGCTCAATGAAGGCATCTGGATCTTGTACGCTCTCAGCCTGCTCAATCAGCACGTCGAGCAAACGCACGTCCTCCTCTCCTTTATCGCGTCTAGCGGCGGCACGTTTCAGCGTTTTTTCAGCGTCAATCGCCTCTACCACATGGCCGAGCAATTTGGCCGGGGGCCATGCGTTAAGTTTGGGCAGCTCACACAGTAGCTCCCAGCGTTTTTTTAGCGTGCGCCGCTGTAACGGTTTTAGCGCTGCCAGAACGGGCTCGTGCCGCTCCGGCCGCGTGCGCCGCTGTAACGGTTTTAGCGCTGCCAGAACGGGCTCGTGCCGCTCCGGCCACTGCTGGGTTGCCGCTAACTGGTAAGCCAGACGCTGCAGGCGTTCACGGGCGACAAAGGGGGTTGGCTGAGATAACAGCAGCAGCAACTGCTCTGGGTCGTGAAGCAGTTCTGGACGCCTGGAGAGTTTCAGATAACCTGCCAACGCCTGCACCAGGGGCAAGCGGAACACGAAGCGATCTTCTCGCAGCAGACGAAAGGGGATACCCGCCTGCAGCAAGGCAAGCTGGAAAGGCACCGAGAGCGCCCAGCTTCGCACTAGCAGGCTAGCATCACTGAGCGCCCTCCCCTGGGCCTGCCAGTCCATCAAGGCATCCAGTAACAGTCGGCTTCCTTGACCTACGGTTACGCGAGTATCGGGATTACCTGCTTCGGCCAAGCAGAGCTGATCGGGCCGACGCTGATTGGCCATGATGGCGTGGTTAGCCGTCAGCGCCAAGGCATGCCCGTGGCGAAAGGTCATGGAGAGCGGATAGTCGGTGGCTTTGCCGAAGGTGGCGGTAAAGTTCTCCAGCATCGTGTCTGGACGAGCACCGCGCCACTCATAAATACATTGGTTAGCATCGCCCACAGCCATCACATTCGCACTCGGCCCAGCAAGCACGGCCAGCAGCCGCTGCTGAACCGTATTGATATCCTGGTACTCATCAACAATCACATGATCCAAGAAACCTTCGACCCGCTTGCGGAGCGTGGCGTCCGCTTCCAGGGCCTGCAGTGGGCGGTAGAGCAGGTCCGCATAGGTCATGACGCCTTCAGCGTGCAGCAGACGCTCAGCTTCTTCGAAGGCCGTAGGAAAATAGTCGGTATCCGGCTCGTAATTAAGGCGCTCATAAAGCGCCGCCGCAGGCAGCATTTCGGCCTTCACTAGGCCACAAAAAGGAAAATAGTCGGTATCCGGCTCGTAATTAAGGCGCTCATAAAGCGTCGCCGCAGGCAGCATTTCGGCCTTCACTAGGCCACAAAAATGCGCCAACGCCTCTAGCCGATCACCTTCCAGCGCAGCGTCGCGACGATCTACCTGGCCGGCAAGCACATTCAGGCTAGCTTGACGAAGCAAGCGCTCCATTTGCCATTCAGCAGAGAGTAGCCGCCTGGGGGCGAGCGCTCCCCAGCGGCACAGGCTTTGGGTCAGCCGGTGGCCTAGGGAGTGAAAAGTACGAACGTCGGGCAACGGCTGGCCTGCTGAGGCCATGCTGGCTAGGCGACGCTGGAAGTCATCTTTCGCTGAGCGGTTAAACATCAGCACCAGCATTCGCTTGGGAGAAACGCCACTGCCTAACAGGTGGAGCACTCGGGCAGCCATGGTCGTGGTTTTACCTGCGCCCGCCACGGCGGCTACACGCGCATGCCCTTCCCTATGGTGAACAACAGCTTGCTGCTCGGCGGTTAACTTCACGGCGCCTCACTTGGCACGCTATCGCTCCACTGGCCAAGCAGGTGCCAGCTTCCCGCACTATAGAGCTGACACTCGCTCTGGCCTGACGAATTCTCTTGCACGCGCGCCTGCTCTACCAAGCGATAGAACACGTTGCGGTGCAGTCGAGCCGCTAAACCGAACCGGATAGCACATTCGGGCGCCATCTCGCCGCTGGGAGAAGCAGTCAACCTCATGGGGTGCTCGGCATCCAGACGTACTACATCGTCAAATTGAGTCTTTAGCCACCAGGCACCATCGTGGAAATCCGCTTCGACCACGACAAAGGGGCGGTCCACTACGGCAATGCGCCAGCGCTCCACGGGAGTGACCAGGCAGTATCCATCGGCATCCAGACGCAGTAGGCTGGAGAGCAGCTTGGCAATCGCAGGACGAGCAAACGGCTGCCCTTCATGCAGCCAGGAGCCATCCTCCTGAATCAGGATATCCATTTCTCCTGATAGCGCGGGCTGCCAGGTATCAACAGGGGGAATAGATGCTGAGCCTTCTGACTGCTGCAATAGTCGATCAATACTCATCACCGACCTCCAGTGGTTGTCACCGCGTGTTACACCACAAGCCCAGACTGTGCCAAGGCCTCTTTGACATGGGCAGGCGCGTCTGGTGCCGCAGCGCGGAACAGATGGTAAAAATTAACGGTCGTTTGCATGGCAACTTCATCCACGCTGATGCCTCGTTCACGCGCAATACACTCCGCGACTTCAACGACCCAGGCAGGCTCATTGGGCTTACCGCGATAAGGGACAGGGGCCAAATAAGGGCTGTCGGTTTCAATTAACAGCCGATCCAGCGGAAGCTGACGTGCCAGTGTTCTGAGCGATGCCGCATTACGAAACGTAATAATGCCGGAAAGAGAAATATAGAATCCAAGCCGAACCGCCTCCCGCGCCATGTCCAGGTCTTCAGTAAAGCAGTGGATGACGCCGCCCACCTGAGGATTGCTGTATTCACGCAGCAGCGCCAGCGTATCCTCTTTGGCCTCGCGGGTATGAATGATGACCGGCAACTCTAGCTCATTCGCAGCGATGAGATGCCGCTTGAATCGCTCATGCTGAACGCTGACAGGCACGCTCTCCTGGTAGTGATAATCCAGCCCTGTCTCACCAATCGCTACCGCTCCATACTGTTCAGCAGCCTCTACGATATCGTCCACCGTCGGCTCATTTGGCGCTTGGTGGAGCGGGTGAAGGCCCGCAGAAATAGCCACATCGTGATGTGCTCTGGCAATGGCGGCCAAGCCCGGCAGCTCTTCTAACGTCGTAGAGATGGCTAAAAACTGGCTAACGTTGGCAGCACGGGCAGCATCCAACGTGGCGGCCACATCGCCGCCATGTGTATGCTCCGATAAACGGTCTAGATGACAGTGAGAATCGACAAACATGCAGTGCTCTTTGGAAGTAAATAGGAGGTGGCTAGCTTAGAGCGTAAACGAGGGAGGCGCTTTATCAAGCTGCCCGGCTAACAGGGTCTCGATACGGTCACGCACAGAGTAATCTTGCTGACTAAAGTGCACGCCAATGCCTGGCAGTCTTCGGCCACTAACACCTTCTGGTGAGATCCAAATCACCTGACCGGTGACGGAGAGTCGCTCGCTCACCCCTGGCAGCGTTAGCAGCAGTACAACGGGTTGCCCGAGGCTATACAATGTTTTGGTAGGCACAAAAATACCGCCTCGATCCAAAAACGGCATATAGGCAGATAGCAGCGTGGGCACGTCGGGTATCGTTAAAGAGAGTGCTTTTTGAGCAGCCATCACTACCTCATTGCATTAGATTGTCAGGAGCGCAGCAGCGCAGACCAGCGCACCAGCCAAGCTTCAAGCACCAGCTGTGGATTCGGGTTTGCTCCAACGGCCAGCAAGCGGCGCTGCTCTCTGGCGTAATCTAATAGCCGGAACCAGTCCTGTACGCGGCCATTTTTCACCGCCTGGCGATAAAGCGGCGTTAAATCAGGATTGTGTAGCACGCTCTGCTCGCCCGATAGTCCCAGACGAATCAAGTCTTCAAGCCAAGCAATACCGTACCATAAGATCGCATCAATCGCTTGGCGATCCAGCCTCGCCGCCTCTGAAACAGGCTCTGCCCCGCGCACTAACTGTTCGAAACAGTCGTGAATCTGGTGGCGCAGCGCCCGTTCATCGGGAGCGGCCAGCTCAACCGCTAACAGGGGAAGGCCGCCTGATACTTGCCACCAGAAGTGAGCTTCATCGCCACCCAACTGCTGGGTCAGCCACCCTTTACAGTCATCAAAGGGCACGCTTGCTAGGGGCCACTGCTGACAGCGCGAACGAATCGTTGGCAGCGTGCGGGAGGGCACATCTGAAAGTAGGATAAATAACGTTTTATCGCCGGGTTCTTCCAGGCTTTTCAACAGCGCGTTGGCGGCGGCGGGCACATCTGAAAGTAGGATAAATAACGTTTTATCGCCGGGTTCTTCCAGGCTTTTTAACAGCGCGTTGGCGGCGGCAATATTCATGGCTTCAGCAGGTGAGATCACAATCACTCGGTAGCCACCCTGCTGCGCCGTTTGCGAGACAAACCGATTCACTTCGCGAACGGGGTCAATGCGGATTTGGCGCTTGCCCTCTTCTGGCGACACCCGCAGTAGATCAGGGTGATAGCCAGAGGCCAACATGGCGCAGCTGTGACACTGCCCGCAAGCCTGCTCGCCGGGCTGGGCACATAGCGTTCTAGCGATCAACGCTTCTGCCAACTGCTGCTTGCCAACCCCGTGGGCACCGCTAATCAGCAAGGCATGGGGCATGCGCCCGCTGTTGGCAAGGCGCACCAGCTGCTGCCAAGTGGCCTGATGCCAGGGCAATACGCCAGTTATTGCCATTGGGCAACCCGTTCTTCCAATACGTGGCTTAGCGCCGCTTGAACCACCTCTAGCGGCTGAGCTGCATCAATCACCGCAAAGCGCTCAGGCGAAGCGGCCGCGCGATCCAAATAAGCTCGGCGTACCGCCATAAAGAAATCCGTCTGCTCTTGCTCAAACCGGTCACGCTGGGTATTTAGCTCGCGTAGGCGGCCCTCTAACCGCTCTTTGGCAGCTTCGGGCGACATATCCAGCAGCAGAGTGAGATCAGGGGCAAGGCCTTGCTGTACAAATTGCTCTAACTGCGCAATGCGTGCGGGGTTGATCCCGCGCCCGCCGCCTTGATAGGCAAAGGTGGCATCGGTAAAACGGTCACATACTACCCAGGCACCTCGTGCCAACGCTGGCAGGATTTTTTCCGCTAGATGCTGTGCACGGGCCGCAAAGACCAGTAACAGCTCGGCATCAACGCTCAGCGGCTCTTGGGGGGCAGGGTCAAGCAGCAGCTCACGAATTGCTTCTGCGCGGGGGGTGCCGCCCGGCTCACGGGTTCGCACCACTTCCATTCCCTGGGCCGTTAGCCATGCTTCGACAAACGCCATATTGGTAGACTTACCGACTCCCTCACCGCCTTCTAGGGTGATGAAGCGTCCGCGCTTGCTCATTGCTGCCCCTTACTCAATAGATACGCCATCGACATGTTCAGTGTTTAGCTATTTAACGGTTTCGAATATAGCGATTCACGGCATTGTTATGCTCGCGTAATGTGCGCGAGAAGTGATGCGTGCCGTCACCTCGGGACACAAAATAGAGCGTTTCGCCGGGTAGCGGCTTCACCGCCGCCTCCAATGAGGCTCGCCCTGGCATGGCAATCGGCGTCGGCGGCATGCCGTCAATCACATAAGTATTGTAAGGGGTGGCTTCACGTAGGTCTGCCCGTGTGATGCGGCCATCATAGCGCTCGCCCATGCCGTATATTACCGTGGGGTCTGTTTGCAGACGCATGCCACGCTCCATCCGGCGCTTAAATACCCCAGCAATCTCTCTGCGCTCTTCAGGCGCCCCGGTTTCCCGCTCAATCAGCGATGCCATAATTAGCGCTTCATAGGGCGTTTCAATGGTTAAATCGTCATCCCGTTCCGCCCACACTTGCTCCAAAATGCGCTCCATCCGATTTAACGCTTGGCTCAAAATATCGACATCGCTCATGCCCAGATGATAGCGGTAGGTATCGGGGAAGAACCAACCTTCAGGAAAGGTGCCCTCACGGTCCAGCAGCGTCATGACTTCTTCGTCACTCATGTCTGCCGTACGGTGTTCAAGCTTCGGCGCACTATTTAGCAGCGCACGCATTTGGCGAAAGGTCCATCCTTCAGGCACGGTCAGCGAATAAGTCACCACGTTATTACTGCCCAACAGGGCCATCACCTCTCGCCCACTCATCCCCGGTGTGAGGCGGTACTCGCCAACCCGTAGACTTGGCATCTGCTCTGGGTCTATCCGCGCCAGTAGCTTAAATGCCCAGGCATCCTCAAGCACTCCTTGCGCCTCTAAATCGCGAATGACTTGATTAAAACCAGCTCCGGCAGGCACTTGATATAGGGTGGGTTCCTCTACCGCAATTGGCGCCGCTAGACGCTGCTGCCAATAAGCATAACCGCCGAGCGCAGCGGCAACGGCCAGCACAACCAATATTCCAAAGACGGTAAGTAACCGTTTCACGTTGACACCTCAATCTATTTATTTGGATTCTGATGCGGGAAACACACTGGGATATCCCAGCAGGCGGTGAGCCTCACCCTGCAGTGGGTCTGGCCCTGCTAACACAGGCCAAGTCGCGATCAGGCCGCCCTGCGTATCAAGCAATTCACACACAGGCCACACGCCCTGTACCGAATTACCTACCCAAAGGCGCTCAACCTGTGGTAGTTCCGAGACTGTCAGCCCCTCTTCTTCAATAACGCCGTTAGCCAATAGCGCAGCGCGCAGAGTACCTGCCACGCCGCAGCGGTTTACCCGAGGGGTCAAAAGACGCCCTTCCGTTGACCAGAAGAGGTTCATACTGGTTGCTTCCACCATTTCGCCTGATTGGTCCGCTAACAGGCCTTCGGCAATATGGCTCTCTTGCCACTCCTGGCGAGCTAGCACATTCTCCAAACGGTTAAGGTGTTTGATGCCCGCAAGCAGCGGTTGATGCCCTAAACGAAGATGGCACAAACGTACGCAGACACCGTGTTGCCACCGCTGCCCGTTGGTAACAAAAGGCGTTCGCCGAAAGATCAGCCTGGGCTCAGGATGATCAGGCAGCGCGTAGCCTCGGCCACCGCTTCCGCGTGTCAATATTAATTTAAGTACTTCCAGCGCTGCCGCAGGGGGCGACTGCCACACCTGCGCCAGCTGTTGAGAGGTAGGCAACGGGATATTCAAGCGCCGACAGCCCTGTTCCAAGCGCGCGAGGTGATAATCCCAAAGTACGGGTACCCCATCGCGCAGCAGCACTGTTTCAAATACACCGTCGCCATACGCTAGCCCGCGGTCATCAAATGGCACCTGGGGCATGGGCATAAAGAGTTATACCTTTTTGAACAGCAGGGAGCCGTTAGTGCCACCAAACCCGAACGAGTTGGAGAGCGCGATATCAATACGCATATCCCGCGCGGTATGGGGTACGTAGTCGAGGTTGCAGCCCTCCTGGGGGTTATCCAGGTTGATGGTGGGCGGGGCGACCTGGTCACGGATTGCTAGAATGCTGAATACCGCCTCTACCGCACCGGCGGCACCCAATAGGTGGCCAATCATCGACTTGGTTGAGCTAACGGCCACCTGCTGGGCCGCACTGCCCAACACTTTTTCAATAGCGCGACTTTCAGCCAAATCGCCGGCAGCAGTTGATGTGCCATGGGCGTTGATATACTGCACGTCTGCCGGATCAATAGCGGCATCTTTAATCGCATTGCGCATGGAGAGTGCGGCACCGCGACCATCCTCGGGCGGAGCGGTCATATGGTAGGCGTCATCACTCATACCAAAGCCAGCCAGCTCCGCGTAGATAGTGGCGCCACGGGCTTTCGCATGCTCGTACTCTTCTAGCACCAGCACCCCTGCACCATCAGACAGCACAAAGCCATCGCGGTCGGCATCCCAAGGACGGCTCGCTGCTTGCGGGTCATCGTTGCGCGTTGAGAGCGCGCGCGCGGCAGAGAAGCCACCCAAACCTAATGGTGTGGTGGCCATTTCTGCGCCGCCACAAATCATGACATCCGCATCGCCGTAGGCGATGGTGCGAGCGCTGTAGCCAATATTATGGGTACCGGTGGTGCAAGCCGTGGTAATCGCAATATTCGGCCCTTTAAAGCCATGCTGGATCGCCATGTTGCCGGAAATCATATTGATAATAGAACCAGGCACAAAAAACGGTGATACCCGACGTGCACCGCCTTTATTGAGCGCATTATGGTTATGCTCAATCATTGGCAGCCCGCCAATTCCAGAGCCAATCGCCACGCCGATTCGCTCAGCATTCTCCTCTGTGCACTCTATCCCTGAATCCTGTACCGCCTGAGCACCGGCAGCCATGCCGTACTGAATGAACAGATCCATTTTGCGAGCGTCTTTGGGGTTCAGGTAAGGGCTGATATCAAAATTCTTTACCGAACCGCCAAACCGCGTATTGAAGCCACTGGTATCAAAGTGCTCAATAGGCGCTATGCCGCTTTTACCGGCGACAATGTTCGCCCACGACTCATTGACACTATTGCCCACTGGGGTCACCAGGCCTAACCCAGTTACCACTACCCTTCTTCGCGCCATCAGTTTCCTCCAGGCATCCATGGTGACACGACCCATCTGGGTCATTTGCTGCAGAAGTTTGGTGACTAGTATAACGGAGATTGAACGTTATATTCATTGTGAGCGTAAAGCAAAAAAGCCGCCCCATATCAGGACGGCTTTTTTAAGACGGATGGGTGAGCACCCCACCCTGGTTCACAGCGTCGACCGCGCCCTTACTGGTGGGCGTTTACGTAGTCGATGGCTTCTTGAACCGTGGTGATTTTTTCAGCTTCTTCGTCAGGAATTTCAGTATCGAACTCCTCTTCCAAAGCCATCACCAGTTCAACGGTGTCCAGAGAGTCGGCACCCAAGTCTTCAGTGAAAGAAGAGCTATTCTGGATGTCTTCTTCTTTAACGTTCAGGCGCTCTGCCACAACTTTCTTAACGCGCTCTTCAATAGTACTCATCAACGTACTCCAGTCATTCACATTAGCTGTTAGAGATAACCAGCTATTTGGAAACCGCAAGCCAAAAGCTGCGGGGTAGTTTATAGACGCCCTTAAGTTGACGCAACCGCCAAGCCTAAGGCCATCAACGCATATTCATACCGCCGTTCACGTGCAGCGTTTCACCAGTGATATAGCCTGCGGCATCGCTGGTTAAAAAGCCAACCGCTGCGGCGATCTCTTCCGGCCCACCTAAGCGTGCCAGCGGAATCTGCTTTAGCAGCATTTCATGCTGGGCTTCAGGCAGCGCTTCGGTCATGTCGGTGGCGATAAAACCAGGCGCAACGGCGTTTACGGTAATGGCACGGGAAGCAACCTCTCGCGCCAACGCCCGGCTAAAGCCTTCCATACCTGCCTTAGCAGCAGCGTAGTTAGTTTGGCCCAGGTTGCCCATGGTTGCCACTACAGAGCTGATCGATACAATCCGCCCGAAACGCGCCTTGGTCATGCCACGAAGACACGCTTTGCTGACGCGATATACAGATTTGAGGTTGGTATCCATGACGGAATCCCACTCCTCCTCTTTCATCCGCATCAGGAGGTTATCACGAGTGATACCCGCATTGTTAACCAAAATAGTCGGGGCGCCAAAACGCTCGCCAATGGTTTTCAGGACCTCATCGATGCTCGCTTGGTCCGTCACGTTCAGGCACATACCAGCGCCTTCAACCCCGTTAGCTTTCAGGTCGGCAT